>Ga0081539_10003458_pt1 | contig 19352 bp, 13 predicted proteins | sample TabmetS4T2R2_FD_71023 | JGI IMG/M metagenome (GOLD analysis project Ga0081539, IMG submission 71023) | Tabebuia heterophylla rhizosphere microbial communities from the University of Puerto Rico - S4T2R2 | ecosystem: Host-associated > Plants > Roots > Rhizosphere ...
CGGGGCGCCGCTGACCGGGTCGCTGGGCTTCGGGGGGGCAAACACATCGGTCGTGTTGTGCCCCTTCACCGGTGGCGGGGCCGTCTCGCCCCCCCAAAAGCCCCTCGAGCGGCAAGCGCGTGGGCGAGACGCCCACGCCACTGGCGGCGTCTACATCACTGGCATCGGCGTCGTGATGCCCGGCGGGGTCGGGAACGAGGCGTTTCTCGCGCAATTGAACAATGCGACCGACTCGCCCGCGTGGGAGAACCCCACGCCGCCGCGAATCACCGACGCGGAACTGGAAGGCCTGCTCAACGCGCGTCGCGTGCGGCGGATGAGCGAGTACGTGAAGCTGCAACTCGCGGCGGCGACGGTCGCCTGTCGCGACGCGCGGATCGAAGACGTCGCCGCCTTCGCGCAGACGTGCTCCGCGATCCTGGGCACGACCCACGGCTCGGCCACGTACAGCGCCGAGTACTACGGCCAGATCGTGCGCGACGGGATCATGGCGGCCAACCCGATGCTCTTCGCCGAGGGCGTGCCCAACGCCGGCGCGGCGCAGCTCAGCCTGATGCTCAGGATCAAGGGCGCTTGCCAGACGATCATCGGCACGCGCACGAGCGGCCTGGACGCGCTGAACTTGGCGGCCGCGCGGATCGCGACGGGCGCCTGGGACCGCGCGATCGTCGGCGCGGGAGAGGAACATGCCGACATCGTGCGTCAGGCGTACGAGCATTGCGGGCTCGGCGCGCGCGAGCGCGGGTCGCCGCCTTTCGCCGACGAGAGGGGTTTCGTGTACGGCGGCGGCGGGGCGGTGGCGCTGATCCTCGAATCGCGGCGGTCGCTCGAATCGCGCGCGGGTGCCCGCGCGCGGGCGACCGTTACGAATTGGTCCGCGGCGCGCTCGCGGCGACAAGCCTTGCCGCGCGCCATCGGTCAGGTATTGCAGGCCAGCGCCGAAGCCGGCGACGCCATCCTCTCGTCCGCTTGCGGAACGTGGCTGGACCGCGCCGAACTGGCCGCGGTCGAACACCGCACGAAGGAGCACAGCGCGAGGTTGTCGTCGATCTACGGTCACGTGCCGGAGCTGTTCAGCGCCGGGCCGCTCGTCGCCATCGCGACGGTGTTGCTGGGCGGGAAGCTGCCGCGTCTGCTGGCGGCGCCACGGCTACCGCCGACGGTCCGAGCCGCGACCGGCGACGAACCGGCCGGTCCGTTCATTGCCTTGGCCAGCGACTTCACCGGCTGCGTCGCGGCGACCCGGGTGCAACTGCTATGAGTTTCAGTGCGATCCGCGCATAATGGGCCGCGCTGGAACAAACGGATTCGCCTGCCGCCCCTTCCACACAGGGGCACCGGCGAGCACGCGTCGCGGCATGACGATACTGGGCGGCAACAACCTCGATCTGAAACTCGACGACGACCGCGACGGGCAACGCGCCGGCCTTGAAGCCGAGACGCTGGCGCCGCCGACGTGGGCGCGCCAACTCGTTACGGGCGCTCGCCGGCCGATTTACGCCGACTGTAGCTCGGGGTTGGAATCGTCGGTCACGAGCGGTCCGCGCGGCACGCTCGTGTCCGTGCGCCTTCGCGACGCGGCGAGCGCGCCTGCGGACGTGCTCGAGGCGCGCACGGTCGAGACATATCAGCTCATCCGCGCCGCCGTCGCCTCTTCCGAGAATCGTTGGCCGGTGCGCGTGTGGAACTTCATCCCGCACATCCACCAGCCGCTCGACGCCGAGCGCGATCGCTACATGGTGTTCAACACCGGGCGGTTCAAAGCCTACTGCGACTGGTTCGGCGGCCGCGAGAACTTCCCCGGCCGCGTGCCGACGGCATCGGGCGTCGGACACCGCGGCACGGACTTGGCGATCCATTGCCTCGCGGTCGATCGGCCGGGGACCTCGATCGAAAACCCGCGACAGGTCCCAGCGTTCGGTTACTCGCGTCGCTACGGCCCGCAACCACCGTGCTTCGCGCGCGGCACCTTGCTTCCGACGGGTGCGGACCGATCGCACGCGCTGCTGATCGGCGGTACCGCGAGCATCCGCGGTGAGCAGAGCATGTACGTCGAATCGCTCGAACAACAGACCGACGAAACGCTGGCCAACCTCGCGAGCCTGATCCGCGCCGCGGCCGAGCAGGCGGGAACGACGCTCGCGGAGGATGACGAATCAGCGCTGGCAACGATGCGATCGATGCGCGTGTATCACCCGCGCGAATCGGATCGCGACTGGATCGCGTCGACGGTTTCGCGCCGCTTCCCCAACGCTGCGGTGGCCGCAGAAATCGAGTTCCACCGCGCCGACCTGTGCCGGGCCGAACTGCTGATCGAGATCGAAGGCGTTGCGCGGTTCTGAATCGCTACCTTGTGACACGGGCGCCTCGCCCGTGCGAGCGGTTTACGCACGCGCGAGACGCCCGTGTCACGTGGAGGTTCGTTCTGGTGAATCAGTATGACGTGATCGTGATCGGCGGAGGTCCGGCCGGTTCGACCTGCGCGCTGTTGCTCGCGCGGCAGGGGTTCAAGGTTTGTCTGCTGGAAAAAGCGCGCCACCCGCGGTTTCACATCGGCGAATCGATCCTGCCGCGCACGATGCCGATGTTGCAGGAACTCGGCCTCGCGGATGCGGTCGCGAAGCTGCCGCAGGTGCCGAAGCTCGGGGCCGAGTTCGGATTCGGCAACGACTTCCACACGATGCAGTTCAGCTTCATCGACGGGCCGCTGCTGCCGAGCTTTCCGGTGTTCAACATCGAGCGGTCGGTGTTCGACAAGCTGCTGATCGACGAAGCGCGCGGCGCCGGCGCGACGGTGTTCGAAGAGACGGCCGTCAAGAAGATTCTCAAGCTCGAAGAAGGCGCGGTCGAAGTCGTCACGACCGACGATCGCACGTTCAGCGGACGAATGTTGATGGACGCGTCGGGCCACGGCACCGTCGTCGCTCGCCACTTCGGAACCCGGAAGAACTTCGACGATCCCGAACTCCAGAAGGTCGCGTACTTCCAGCATTTCGACAACGTCGAGCGACTGCCCGGCGAAGCGGAGGGCCACCCGTCGATCTTCATGGCCGACGAGGGGTGGTTCTGGATGATCCGCTTGAACGAGCGCGTGACCAGCGTCGGCTTCGTGACGCGGCCAAGCTTTGTGCGGCAGATCGACGTGGCGCCGAACAGGCTGCTCCAATGGGCGATCGCGCGGTGCCCGGTGGTTCGCCACCGCATGCGCGACGCCAGCGGACCGGCCGAGAACCACGTGCTGGCCGATTTCAGCTACCGCTGCGACCCGATCGCCGGGCCGGGTTTTTTCATGGTTGGAGATGCGGCGGCGTTCCTCGACCCGATCTTCTCGACGGGCGTGACGCTGGCGCTCGTCGGCGCGAACGAAGCGTCGAAGCACGCGACGAAGATCCTCCGCGGCGAGATCGATCCCGCTCGATCGCGCGACGAGTACACGCGCTTCGTCACCGGGAGCACCGCCGTCTTCTGGCGGCTGATCCGCAAGTACTATCGCCACTCGTTCCGCGAACTGTTCATGAACGGCCAGGGGCCGGTGAAGGTGCACAAGGCGATCATCTCGGTCCTCGCCGGGCAGGTGTTCCCCAGGCCCGTGTGGGCGCTGCGCTGGCGGATGCGGCTGTTCGAGTTCTGCGTCTGGGCGCAACAGTACGTGTCGCTCGTCCCACGTTGGCCGCGGTTCAGACTCGTGGACGAGGAGCCGAAGGAGCTTCCCCGCGAGCGGTTTCCGGCGAGCGTTTCGGAGATGTCGCGTGCGACTTGAGTTCCGCGCTCGGCTTGCGCGCGGGCGCGGTCGTAGCCACGGACGCGAGTCCGTGGACTGATCCTGCGATGACGACGTCGACCATTACACTCCTCAATCGACTCGCGAAGCACGCGCTCGACGCACCGCACGCGGTCGCGTATCGGTTCGTCGCGTCCGACGCAGATGACGCGCGCTCGATCACGTGGTCCGAACTCGACCGCGCAGTTGCGCGTGCCGCATCGCGCCTCGTCAAATCGCTCGCGGCGGGATCAACGCTGCTGATCAGCAGTGCCAACTGCTTGGCTTATCCGGTCGCGGTGCTCGCAGCATGGCGTGCCGGATTGCGGCTATTCGCCGTCTCAGCGGAGCTTTCACCGGTTGAGGTGACGAAGCTCTCGCGCGATGCGGAGGTTTCCGCCGCAGTCGTCGGCGCGTCGCGCGCGGCCGAGGCGATCGCGCAAAGCATTTCGCGCGTCTGGTCGATCGATTCGGTCCTCGATGAGGAAGAGACGACATCAACGCCACCGCGCGACGGCGCGGCGCTGCTCTTGCAAAGCTCCGGAACGACCGGCTTCCCCAAGGTCGTTCAACGCAGCGCGCGGTCGATCGATGCCGTAAGCGACGCCATGGTCGAAGCGATCGGTTTCACGCCGCAGGACCACGTCCTCGCGACGCTCCCGCTCTCACACTCCTACGGCATCGAGCACGGACTGCTCGCGCCGGTCTGGGCGGGGTCAAGCGTGACGTTGATGAACGGCTTGGACGTGCGCACGCTCACGCGCGAACTGGGCTCTGGCGGCGCGACGATCCTGCCGACCGTGCCCGGCGTGATCGAGATCCTGGCCGACCTTCCGGAGCCGGCGCGCGTGCCGAGGCTGCGGCGGATCTACTCCGCCGGCGGTCCGCTACCGGCGGGCGTGTTTCATCGCTTTTACGATCGATACAAGGTTCGCGTCAGCCAGCTCTACGGCGCGACGGAAGTCGGCTCGGTGACGTATGCTGATCCCGATGCCGCTGACTTCGGTCCCGCGTCCGTCGGTGCGCCGATGCGCGGCGTGAGCGTCCGCATCGTCGACCCGTTGCACCCGTCGCGGTCACTCGGGATCGATGCGGAAGGTCATGTTGCGATCCGCGCCGATTCGATGTTCGACGGCTACGTCGCCGACGGCGACCCGTTGCCGCTGGTCGACGGCCACTTCCTCACCGGCGACCTCGGCAAGCTCGACGCGCGCGGCCGGCTGACGATCACCGGGCGGCTGAAGCTGCTCATCGAGGTGGGGGGCATGAAGGTGAACCCGCTCGAAGTCGAATCGGTGCTGCGCGAGCACCCGTCGGTGGGAACGTGCGTCGTTGTGCCGATCAGGCAGAGCGAGACGATGTTTCGCGTGAAGGCAGTCGTCACGCCGCGCGATCCGAAGCGTCCGCCGGCGATCGATGAGCTGCGTGCGCTCGCACGCGAGCGGCTGGCGACGTACAAGGTGCCGCGCGTGTTCGAGGTGCGCGAGAAGCTGCCGACGACCGCGACGGGAAAGGTGTTGCGTCACCTCGTGGAGGCGACGTGACGTGCAGACCCTCGTCGCGAACGCGAAGACCTGCTTCTCTCGCCCTGTACTCAGGAAGAGGGCGGGAGAGAGGGTACGTCCCGAAATCAACGAGCTACCCTCTCCCCAACCCTCTCCCTGAGTACAGGGCGAGGGAGCCCGCCGTTTGGATGCTCATAGTTTTGGTGTGCATGGCCGGTTGCGAAGCGCGCGAGCACATCCCGACGTATCCGCTCATGCCCGCCGCGCAGACTTTCGAACAACTGCGTACGCACTCCGCCCAGGTCCAAACCGTCTCCGGCGAAGGCTCGCTGCGTATGACCCGCCCCGATGGCCAATCGATCGGCCTCGACGCCGCCGTCGTCCTGCGGCCGCCGGACCAGGCGCGCGTGCGGGCGTGGAAGTTCGGGCGGGCGGTGTTCGACCTCACCGTCCTGCCCGGCGGGGTCTACGTGCTCGCGCCGAGAGAATCGTCGCAGCGCGAGCAGATCCTCGGCGCTGGTTCGCGCGCGGCGACGATGATCCGCGACTGGCTCAAGCTCACGACCGGCGGGTTCGACGCGAACGACCTCCAGGAACGCGGAAACGAGCTGATTGCGACGCGCGCCGAACCCGATGGCGGCAAGCTCCTCTGCACGATCGACCGCCGTACGATCACGGCCCGCGCGTTCAAGCTGACCGATCCGACCGGCCGCGAGCGGTTCTCGCTCACGCTCGATCGATACGTCGAATCGAACGGCAACGTCTGGCCCACGCGGATCGAGGCGAAGAGCGAGGAGGGCGGCGAGCTGCGGTTCGAGCTGCGCGAGGTGGAGCTGAACGGCGAGCTTCCGGCGGAAGCGTTTCGGCCGCCGCCGCGCGCGGAGAGGCTACCGTGATCGTGCGCCTGCTGAACTGGCCCGCGCGACGGCCTGCGGTCGCGCTGGCGATCGTCGGCGCGGTCGCGCTGATCTCCCTCGTGTTCGTGCGGCGGCTGAAGCCCGACGTGTCGCTCCAAGGTCTCGTCGCCAGCGGCAACCCGTCCGCCGAGGCGCTCGACCGCGTGCTCACGCGGTTCTCCGCCGCGGAAGAATTGCTCGTGCTGGTCTCCGCCAAACAAGAGAACGGCCCCGAGCGACTGATTGCGTTTGGGGAACGACTCGCGCGCGCGATCGCGGATGATCCGATCGCGCGGTCGCAGGTCGCGAGCTTCAACTACCGTATTGACGCCAACACCCGCGCGTTCGTCGAGAAGGTGATTGCGCCGAACGCGATGTTCTATCTCTCCGACGATGAGTTCAGCGCCGCGAAGCAGCGACTCACGCGTGAAGGCATCGCCGAGCAGTTCCGCCGGAACGAGCAGCTCATGAGCACGCCCGGTCCCGCGGCGGCCGCGGTCGCCAAGGCGTTCATGCAGGACCCGCTCCGACTGCACGAGTTCCTCGCGTCGCGGCTCGCTTCGATGCGGCCGATGAAGACGCTTGAGAACAGCGACGCACTCCTGTCGCCCGACGGGCGGAGCTTGCTCATCCGCATCTCGGGCACTCAGCCGCACAGCGATCTTGAGTTTTCCAAGGAGCTCACCACCACAGTCGCGCGGCTCGCGCAGCAGGCCAACGCCGACGGCTCGCTCGAGGTCGATCTCACCGGCGGCTACGCGATCGCCGCCCACAGCGAGTCTTCGATCCGACACGATTCGATCATCGGCGTCGCCACGACGCTCGCGTGCCTCCAAGTGTTGTTCCTCATTGCGTACCGCAAACCGATGCGCCTGTTCGCGCTGGCGCTAGCGTCGCTCACCAGCGGTGTCCTCTCGGGTTTCGCGGCGTACGCGCTCGTGCGTCAGACGATCACGCCGCTCACCGCGGTGATCGGCGGCATGCTCGCGGGGATCGGGTTCGACTACTCGATTCATTACATCACGCAGTACCACAGCCGCCGGCGCATGGGGCTGGCGCCGCTCGACGCGACGCAAGAAACGATCCGCACCGTGGGCTCGTCGTTGGTCGCGTCGTGGGCGACTTCCGCGATCGGGTTCGCGGCAATCGCGTTCGCGTCGGTCAAGGCGCTCCGCGACTTCTCCATCGCCGGCGCGCTTGGGCTCGCAGGCGCGTTCGCGTGCACGCTCATACTGATGCCGGCCGTGCTGGTTCTGACCGATCGAACGCGCGGGGACGAGAAGCCCACCTCACGCCTGCGGCTCGACGCGCTGGTGAGGTTTGTCGGCGCGAGACGGGCGATCCTCTTGACCATCGGCATCATCTTGATGGCGCTTCCGTTTGCGACGCTGATCTTCGATCGCAAAGCCGTTGCGCTGGAATCGGATTTGACCGTGATGCACCCCCGTCCCAACGCGCCGCTGGACGCGCAGGAGAAGCTCGCGAAGCGCATGGGCGTTTCGCCCGGATCGCTCGTCGTGTACCTGCGAGCCGATAGCGAGGCAAAGCTTGTCGCGCTTGCGCACGACGTTCAGACTCGTCTGTCAGATTCGCGCGCCCGCGATGCCGGCATTACCGGAACGATGGGCTTGGCGACGGTTCTCCCGGATCCTCGAATCGTTGAGCAACGCGTGCGCGAGACCGGACCTGCGTATGCCGATCAGGTGCTGCGCGACTTCGACGCGGTGGTTGCCGAAAGCGCGTTCAGCGCCGAGGCGTTCAAAGGCTATCGAGTATTCCTGCGGACATTGCTCACGCGCACCGAGCCGCCGACGATCGCGACGCTGCGCGACTACCCGCAGTTACGGGACGCGATCTTGCCGAAATCGCCGGGCGCGAGCGGTGAGCCGGCCGAGGCGATCACGCTCGCGTTCGTCAGTGATCCGATGGAACAACGAGACGCGCGCGATCGCGTGCTGAACGTGTTAGGCGCGCAATTGCACGACCTTCCCGGCGCGACGCTCACCGGCATGGCCGTCCTCAGCCGGGACACCGAGGCCACCGTGCACCGCGACCTTCCGCGGCTGCTGGCGGCGGCGATGGTCGCGGTGGCGCTGTATCTGCTGGGGCAGTTCCGCTCGCTCCGCGATACGCTGCTCGCCTTCCTGCCGACGGCGTTCAGCATCGCTTGTCTGCTCGCGATGCTCCAGGTTACCGGAATGAAGCTGAACCTCGTGAACATCGTCGCGATCCCGATCCTGATCGGCATCACCGTGGACTACGGGCTGTACCTGGTCGGTGTCGCCCGCGCGAGCCGCGATGATGCGGAACGGTTCGCGAACCTGAGCACGACCGCGCAGTCGGTCGTGTGGTGCGCCTCGGCCACGACGCTCGGGTTCGGATCGCTCGTGCTCACGAGCATACCGGCCGTGCGGTCGCTGGGCGTCGCGGTGTCGGTCGGCGTGATCGGATGCGCGGTGGGTGCCCTGTTCCTGCTCGTGCCGTTACTTTCCCCCTCGCCCCGTACTCGGGGAGAGGGGGTCAGAGCGGTGACCCTTCTGGTTGCTGTGCTCCTTTGCGCCTGCGGCGGGTGCTTCGCGCCGCGCGAGCGGCTCACGTTTCCGACTTCGCCGATCGAACAGGCCAATGAGATCGAATGGTTCGACGTCGATCACGACGGTCGAAGGGACTTTGCGCTCGTTCACTCCAGCGGCCAAGTTGACGAGCTTCTCTACGACGACGATCAGGACGGAACGGTCGATCGTGTCTATCGCTTGTCCGACTATCGCAACGAGGACGTCCCGCACGTCATCATCCTGCTCGATTCGATCCCGTTCGCGACGGTACGAGAACGCTACGACGCCGGCGACTTTCGTTGGTTCGATCGGCCGCCGGTGAAGTTGATCGCGCCGTTTCCGTCGCTGACGGAAGTGTGCTTCAGCGACGTCCTCCGCGCACCGCCGATGCCGGGCGTGATCGATCAGTACTACGACCCGCGCACCAAGGAGCGCAACGATGCGCTGTGGCGCCGCATCCGCGGCTATTGGATGCCGTGGGAGCGGCGGTGTCACTACTGCATGAACTACCTCGACATCAGCCTCGCGTTCCTGAACCCGCGTCCGTGGTTCGCGGGCGAGCTGGCGCGGGCGAAGCGGGTGATCGACGATTCGCCAGACCGGGTGACGATCGTTTACTTCGGCAGCGCCGCGGGCATGGTCTGCCGCTACGGCAAGCCCGGGGCCGAGGAGGTGCTTGACGGCGCGCGGCAGCTCTGTCTCCAATTGCTGCACGAGCGGCACGGCGCCGTGAAGATCTCGATGATGGCCGACCACGGGCACAACTACGCGCCGACGACGAACCGCTCGCTCGATGAGCCGCTGCGCGCGGCCGGGTTTCGTCCGAGTGATTCGGTCGAGCGCGACGACGACGTGGTCGTCGAGATCAATGGCCTGGTGACCAATGCCGGCATCCACACGCGCCAGCCCGCGAAGGTGGCGGAGGCGCTCGTGAAACAGGAGTTCGTCGAGCTTGTCATGTATATGCAGGGCGATCGAGTGATCGTGCAAAACGCGAGCGGCAGCGCAGCGATCGAATCGCGCTGCGGGCGCGTGCGGTACGTGCCGATCGACGGAACGGACGTGTTGGGATACGCCAACCTCATTGATCAAATGCGCCGCGATGGCGCGTGCGATGCTGACGGGTTTGCCGATGACTCCGTGTGGTTCGAGCGTACTCTGGATCACTACTGGCCGAACGCGCCGCGGCGGGTGTGGGATGCGATGCACCGGCAGGTGGTGAACCCGCCGACCGTCTTGCTCAGCATTCGCGACGGTTTCTGCACGGGGTTGAGCGACTACGAGAAGTACATCAAGATGCTCTCGACGCACGGCGGCCTAAACCAAGTGAACAGCGCGACGTTCCTGATGACGATGACGGGCCGCGTGACGAGGCCCGTGAGGCATCAGGACGTGCTGAGCACGCTTGAGCCCGGTTACGAACCGAGGTTGGTGCGGTAGGAGCAATCACAGTGGCGAGGGCGTCCCGCCCCCGCGCCCGCGGCTCGAGCCGCTTGTGCGAGGGCGTCCCGCCCTCGCCACTGGTGGGAACGTCAATGCCCGACTTGCATTCCATCCTGATGGCCAGCGGATCAACACTCGGCTGCGCGACCGTGCTGATCGGCGCGGGCGTCACGCCGATGGTCCGGCCGTCGAGCACGTTCTTCGGACCCGTGCACTGGTGCGGCGACGTGCGCACGTGCGGGCCGCGGTACGCGCTGACGTTCGACGACGGGCCGACCGAGCCATCGACTTCGCAGATCCTCGACGTGCTCGGCGAACTGAACGTGCGCGCGACCTTCTTTGCCGTCGGTCGAAACGTGCAGCGGTGGCCGCGGCTGGTCGAGCGGATGCACGCGGAGGGCCACGTCGTAGCTAACCACAGCTTCGATCATCCGCACTACGGCATGCTGCGCGGGCCGCGCTACTGGCGGCACCAGATCCGCGCGACCGACTCGCTCGTCGAGCAGATCGTCGGTGCGCGGCCGGCGATGTTCCGCCCGCCGATGGGGGTGAAGCAGTGGTTCATCTGCGGCGAGGCGCGCGGGCTCGGACACGAGGTCGTCACGTGGTCCAAGCGCGGCTACGACGGGATCAGCAACAACGCGGCCGCGATACTCGATCGGTTGGTGCCGAACACGACGGAAGGCGACGTGCTCCTGCTCCACGACGGCGTCGAGCCGAACGTGAGGCGCGACCCCTCGGCTAGCGTCGCAGTCGTGCGGCCGCTGGTCGAGGCGCTCAGAGCTCGGGGGCTGGAACCGGCGCTGCTGGATCAACTTCTTCGTCTGCCGGCATACTCGCGAGCGCGTCGGCCCGTCTCGCGCAACGCTCCGACGTCACGCCTCGCGCCGCCTGTAGTTGTAGGATCAGTCGGCTGAGCGCGAAGGTCGCGAACGCCAGCACCACGCCGCACACGATCCCGCCGACCGTCCACTCGAAGATGACGTTCCGCACGAGCGGCCCGTAGCCGACGACGCGCGGGTCGAAGTGCGTGAGCACCGGCGCGTTGCCGCGCGTGAGCCAGTGCCCCAGCGAGATCGCCGCGACGACCAACGCCGGACCCAGCGGCGGGGTCGACGCGTGCGAGCCGGCGATGACCGAGATCGGGTGCAGCTTGAACCATCGCGCGGCCGCGAGGCTGAGCACTGTTTGAAAGCCGTAGACGGGAAGGTTTGCGATGAACACGCCCGTCGCCAGCCCCGCGGCGACGCGCGTCCGCTCGGCCGGGTCGTGCCGCGCCGCACGCCAGACGCCGGCGGGGCTCATCCACCGCGCGAATCTCCGCCAGGGCGTTCCCGTGGGCTCGTGTCCGATGCGCGTCACGGGTACCGGCAGCGCCGCGCGTCCGAGCAGTCGCGCGTGCATCGCGACCGCGCGCAGCGAATCGCGACACGGCTTGAAGTGCGTCACACGTCCGTGCGGCGGGTCGTACGTGCACGTCACCGTCACGTGCCGCACCGCGACGCCCGCCCAGGCGGCGCGGGTGAGCACTTCCGTCTCGAAGCTGAAGCGGCTGGCGCGGCAGTTCAGCCGCGCCGTCGTCTCCAGCGGGTACACGCGGAACCCGCACTGGCTGTCCGACACGACCGCGCCGCTCTGGAGCCGCACGAGCCTGTTGCTGACCCACCGGCCGACGAAGCTCTTGCGCGGGTAGTCGGCCGCGCGGTCGTCGCGCGTGCCGAGGATCAGCGCTTGCTGGTGGCGGCGCGACTCCTCGAGCAACAGCGGCACCTGTTCGGGCGCGAGCTGGCCGTCGGTGTCGATGGTGACCGCGTGGGTGTAGCCGAGCTCAGCCGCGCGCCCGAACGCGCTGCGCAGCGCGGCGGCCTTGCCGCGGTTGACCTCATGCGTCACGAGAACGCGTCGGGTCGAACTTGGCTCGTGCGACCATTCGCTCAGGATCGTCGCCGTGTCGTCGGTCGAGCCGTCATTGGTGACGATGACGTCGAGCCCCAGCGCGCCGATCCGGCGGAGAACATCGGCGAGCGTGCGCGCGTTGTTGAACGTGGGCGCGACGATCACGGGGCGATGCTCGGACGCGTTCGTGCTCATTCAATGTGTGTGACGCGAAAACGTACCTACCTGTTCACCGAGGGTCAACCGCCGCAAGCGGTGGTCCGGGTCCGGCTCGACGTTACGACGTCATCCCTTACAATCGCGCCATGATGACGTTCCGCGCAGCGCCGAACGAGCTTGCGAGCGCCGCCGTTGAGTTGGCGCCGCATCCCACGCTGCGCGATTATTACGACTCGCCCCAGACGAAACGCCGCTTCGTCGATGAAGTGTTCGACCGCGCGGCCTCGGACTACGACCGCGTCGAGAACTTGATGGCGCTCGGAAGCGGCCGGTGGTACCGCCGGCAGGCGCTGCTGCGCGCGGGACTGGCGCGCGGGATGCGCGTGCTGGACGTGGCCGTCGGCACCGGGCTCGTCGCGCGCGAAGAGGTTGAGCTGGTCGGCGGCGACCGCTCGCTCGTGTTCGGCCTGGACCCGTCCACCGCGATGATGCGCCAAGCGACGCGCGCGCTGGGCATCTCCGGCATCCAGGGCGTCGGCGAGCGGCTGCCGCTGGCGGACGCGTCGTTCGACTTCGTCTCGATGGGGTACGCGCTGCGGCACGTGAGCGACGTGCGCGCGACGTTCTGCGAGTTCCACCGCGTGCTCCGGCCGGGCGGACGCGTGTGCGTCCTGGAGATCGCGCGCCCGGCCGCGCCGCTCGGACGAGCGATGCTGCGCGCGTACATGCGCTACGTCGTTCCCGCCTTCGCGCGAATGGCGTCGGTGAATGGCGGCAGCTCGCGATTGCTCTGGCAATACTATTGGGACACGATCGACGCGTGCGTGCCGCCGGAGCAGGTCGTCGCGTGCCTGCGCGAGTGCGGGTTCCGCGACGTGCGGCCGAAGGTCTTGCTGGGGATGTTCTGCGAATACACGGGACGGAAATGACGAATGACCAAACCCGAATGAATGACGAATGACCAAACCCGAACGAAGAAGGCGCGCGATCGCGAGCATTCGTCATTCGGATTTTGGTCATTGATTCGTCATTCTGGTTTCGTCATTCTGGTTTCGCGCATCACCGCGTGTACTTCTTGATCTTCTCGATCACCGCCGGGTTGTTGTCGTTGATCGCCTTCTGCGTAGGGGTGATGCCGTTCTTGTCCGCCAAGCTCGGGTCGGCTCCCTTTTGCAGCAGGATCTCGGCGATCTCCGGCGCGTTGCCGTCGGCGGCCATCCACAGCGGGCTGCGGCCGTTCTTGTCGCGGGCGTTGACGTTGGCGCCCTTGTCCACCAGCGCCTTGGTCGCGTCGACCCACTCGCGGTTGGCGGCGAAGTGCAGCGGCGTGCGCTGGTCTTCGTCGACGGCGTTGATGTCCGCGCCGGCCGCGATCAACGCGACGATCGCGCGGGGCTTGTTGTTGTACGCGGCGCTGTGCAGCGGCGTTTCCTTGTCGCTGTTCCGGGAGTTCACTTCCGCGCCGTTGGCGACCAGCCACTGGATCGCTTCGACGTTGTCGTTTTGGGCCGCGATGTGCAAGGCGGTGTTGCCCGACCGGCCCGGACCGTTGATGTTCGCGCCGCTGTCGCGAGCCTTTTCCAACTCGCTGACGCTCCCCAGCGCCGCGGCCGTGTGATACGGGTTCGGCGGCATCTTGTGGCCGCACCCCGTCGAGCCGAGCGCCAGCACGATGACGGCCGAAACCAGAACGTGAGCCGGAAGCGCGCAGGGTGTACGCATCAAGGATCCTCCTTCTCGTATGATCCGGCGACGAAGCTTATCATGCGCGCGGACCTTGTCCACTTGCTCAGCGAGGTGCTCCGGTGAGCCGGATTTACGCGGTCGTCATGTTCGTGTGCGTGCTCTTCTCAGGCGCAGGGACTCGCGCTGAGGACGTGACGTTTCCGCAAGGCACGTTCACGCTCCAAGCTTCAGCCGGGTACGCGAAGGGTTTGGAGGCACGACAAGAGTCGCTGCCCTCCGCGTCCGTCGGCGTGAACTACTTCGTGTGGGACAACTTCTCGCTGGGCGTGGAGCTCGAAGGGTTGCGCGCGATCCAGGACCGCGACGACGCCTGGGCCGGCGAGCTGGGCTTCATGCTGCATCACCACCTGATCCGCTTCGACCGCTACTCGATCTTCGCCGACTTCAACTTCGGCCCCGTGTGGTCGAACGAACAGGTGCCGGCCGACGGCACGCAGTTCAACTTCATCACGAGGGTCGGCGCCGGCGCGACCGCGCGGTTGACCAACGACATGCACCTCATGCTCGGCGTGCGCTACTTCCACCTGTCGAACGCGCGCATCGAGGGCGTGGAGCGGAACCCGAACATCAATGGGGTTGAGGGGTACGTCGGGTTGGTGTGGCTGTTGAACTGAACGCCCGGGCGATCGCCGCCTCGAATGAGGCACCTCGCGCGCAGCGCCCTGCCCGAAGTGAAAATCTCGGTGAAAATCTCGGCGGGCCAAATTCGCACAAATGAAATGACGACAACTTAGGCCGATCCAGCCGGCGCGCGCGAGCTCGTCCATAGACTTCACACGATTACGACGGCGCCGTGGTGACCGCCGCGACCGATGTCCGCGACGACGGACGCGTCGTCGGGAGCTTCGCGCGCCACGCGGTCGCCTGTTCGGGCTTTTGCCACGCCTGGTACAGCTTCACGAGGTTGCCGAAGCAGACGGTGATATACCGACTGCCGCGCGGCGCTTTCGCCTCGACCACTCGCGCGGCCGCGAGCAGCTCGCGCTCGGCCTCGTCGTAGCGCGCGAGCATTGTCAGGCATCCGCCGAGCAACGCGCGGCGCGCCGCGGTGTCGAGGTGATCCTCGCCGAGCCGCTTGACGCTGATGGCGACCGCCTGCCGGTACAACGGTTCGGCGTCGGCAGGCTTTCCCGACTGCCGCAGTACGTCTCCCAGGTTCGCCAGCGCCTGCGCGACCGCCGGGTGCTCGTCACCCAGCAGCTTTCGTCGCATCGCCAGCGATTCCCGGAACCACGGCTCGGCCTCGGCGAACTTGCGCTGTTCCAAGAACAGCCCGCCGATGTTGTTCAGCAGGATCGCGATCTTCGGGTGCTCGGGCCCGTCGAACTTCCGCTCGATCTCCAGCGCTTGTCGGAAGAGGGGTTCGGCCTCGGCGTACTTCGCCTGCGCGTGCAGCTCGAGGGCGAGGTTGCTCATCGCCGTCGCGACGTCGGGGTGTTCATCGCCGAGCGTCTTGCGGCGCATCGCCAGCGACTCGCGAAAGAGCGGGTCGGACTCGTCGAACCGCCGCTGGTCGCGCAGGACCATGGCGAGGTTGTTAATCGTCGTCGCGGTATCCGGGTGATCGCCGAGCACCTTGCGACGCACCGCCAGCGCCTCGCGATACAGCGATTCGGCCTCGGGGAGCTTGTCCTGATCGGTCAGCACGAAAGCGAGGTTGTTCAGCGCGGAGGCGGTCTCCTTGTTACCGTCGCCGAAGGCGCGGCGGTAGCGGGCGACCGCGTCGCGGAGCAACGGCTCGGCCTCGGCGGGTTTACCTTCGCGCACGAGCAACTCGCCAAGCGATTCGACGGCGACGGCCACGCCGGGGTCCGCGTCGTCGAAAACCTTCCGGCTCATCTCCAACGCCTGTCGCGCGAGCGCATCTGCCTCAGGCAGTCGCCCTTGCAGGCTCCGAAGGTTGACCAGGCTCACGAGGATTTCGGCCGCCTGCGGGCTCTCCGGGCCGCGGAGCCGCTTGGACAACTCCAGCGCCGCCTGGAAGTGGTGGTCGGCCGTGTCGTAATCGCCGAGCGATTCGAACGCGGTCGCGACGGTGCTGCGGACGGCCAACTCGATCTCGGGTTGGTCCTTGAGTGCTCCGTCGTCAACGCGGCGACTGGCTTGCTTGAGCGCGTCCAACACCGAGATGTTGGCGCCCTTGGCGCGGTCGGCGGCGGTGAGGTTGCGCGGGTTGGCGGCGCCGAGCATCTCCTGGAGGAAGTTGTTCACCGCCGCCTGCTTCGCGGCTTCGCTGCGCGCTTCGGCCGCGCTCTTGTCGGCGGCGACGCGCATCGTATCGGCGGTCGCGCGGGCGCGCTCGGCGCGGAACATCTGAAGGGTCGTCCCGATCACTCCGGCGACAAGCAGCACGAACGCCGCCGCGATGCCGCCGACCAACCCCTTGTGTCGACGCGCGAACTTGCGGACCTGGTAGATCGTGCTGGGCGGGTGCGCCGCGATCGGCTCGTCGCGCAGGTAACGGCGGATGTCCGCCGCCATCTCCGCTGCCGACTGGTAGCGGCGGTTCTTTTCCTTCTCCAACGCCTTGCCGACGATCGTGGTGACGTCGCCCTTGAGCTTACGGTCGATCGACGCGAGCTGCGTCGGCTCGTCCTGCACGATCACGCGGACCGACTCGGCCACGCTCGCGTTGTTCAGCTTGTACGGCAACCGGTCGGCCAGGAGCTGGAAGCAGATCACGCCCAGCGCATAGACGTCGGCGCGGGTGTCGGTCTGCGCGGGGTCGGCGCTGGCCTGCTCCGGGCTCATGTACGCGACGGTGCCGACGATCTGGCCGGCCGAGGTGTGGAGCGTGGTGGTCTGGCCGCTGGGGTCGATGACGCGGGCGACGCCGAAGTCGAGGATCTTCGGCTGCGGTTCTCCGGCGCCGGCGTCTTCAACGAGGATGTTGTCGGGCTTGAGGTCGCGGTGGATCACGCCGCGCTGGTGGGCGTGTCGCACGGCATCGCAGATTCGCGCGATCAGCTCGAGGCGCTGGTTCGCGGTGAGCCGGCGCGACTGCGCATACTTCAGCAGCGGCTCGCCGTGCACCAGTTCCATCGCGAAGTACGGCTGCGGGCCGTCGGCGGTGGGGTGCTGGCCGGCCTCGAAAACCTGCGCGATGCCGGGATGGTGCAGACGGGCGAGCGTCTGGGCCTCGTGCCTGAACCGCGCCAGCAGCGAAGGCGTCACGAGCCCCGGGCGGATGACCTTCAGCGCGACGGTGCGGCGGGGGTTCTCCTGCTGCGCCTCGAAGACCGCGCCCATGCCGCCCTGGCCGATCTTTCGAAGGATGCGGTAGGGGCCGATCGCTGCATTCGATTCGATCGAGGCTGCTGGGACCCAGTTGAACTCCTCGGCGGGCGCGCCAGTCGGCTCCTGATCACGTCGCAGCGCGGGCGCGAGGCGCAGGTTCTCTCCGAGCTGTTCGATCTCGCCCGCGCACTGGGCGCAGGAAGAGACGTGCGACGCGATCGACGAGTACGAATCATCGTCGAGGTCGCGCAGGACGAAGCGCTCCAGGTCCATGACGTCGGGGCAAGTCATTCGCTTCTTGCGTCGATACCGATGTGTGTGAATCGAAAACGCTGGTCGCGGCTCGACTGAGCTCGCCGAAGTCTGTGCGACCGGATCCGGTCGCACAGCGACCGGCGTCAGCGCGCTCTCTGCGATTCAACCCAATTCAGTTCTGCTGCGCCTCGAACTCGTCGCGGAGTTCGCGCACGCGCTTCAGGATGCGATGCTTCGCGTTGTACACGGACTTGACCGTCAGCCCCAACGAGGTCGCCGCCTCGTCGGGAGATTTCCCGTCGCGGACGACCAACTCGAACGCGCGGAACGTCTGCGGCTCGAACTCCAGTCTCGCCTGCTGCATGCAGCGGTCCAGCAGCGACCGCTCCCACTCCGTGTCCCAGATGCCGGTGGCCGTCTGCTCGTCCGGCACCTCGGACCAGAAACCGGTGCCGGGGTTCGCGACGGTGACGTCCTTCGCGACCGCGCCGCCGCTGATGCGCCGGGCTTTGAGCGATTGACGGTACGCGATCCCAAAGAGGAACCGGCTCAGCCGGCCTTTGGCCGGATCGTACTGCCCGCGGCGGTAGGCCTCAGCGAAAGCCAGCAGCGTCTCCTGGGCGACGTCCTCTGCATCGGCGGGTTTCAGTCCCATCCCCCGCGCGGAGGTCACCACCGGCTGCCCGGACCGGCCCGCCGCCGAAGCAGAGATGGTCGCCTTCGTCAAGAACATATCCAGGTACGCCCGCGCCAAGTCTGGCCAGCCAGACTTTCGGATCTTCGTCCAGAACGCCGAGGAGCTCTCCCGACACCCCGACTACGTCCAGAGCGTCAGCGGCATCGGAAAGGAGGATCTCTTCTACAACGGCAACCAGCGCCAGCCCGCCGCCGAGACCGGCTACTCGATCCGCCAGCTAGATCGCTTCAAGGCAGCCGGCAAGCCCGTCCTCGTGACAGACTACGTGACCCAACCCGCCAAGATAGACGACTTCTATAAACAGGCCCGCTCGCGCGGCTACGTCCCCTACGCCACCCGCCGCGACCTCGACGTCCTCACCATCAATCGCAGCCATCCGCCGGATTGAATAGCCGTCAGCGCTCAGCTTTCAGCTGTCAGGAAGAGGACGGGAGCGGCGCAGCCGTTCGTGCAAGCGCCTCTGTGGGACGCGGAGCCCGTTTCACGGCAGGAATTGTCGCCGGCTCACAAAAAGCTGAGCGCTGACGGCTATTCAGCCAGTGACTCAAGCGACAGCGCTGTGAGTAGCGCCGCCCCTTGCGGCAATATCTCTTCATCGAAGGCGAACTTGGGTGTGTGCAAGCCCGAGACGTCTCCGACGCCTAGCCAGATAAAGGCGCCCGGCACCTTCTCGAGGAAGTACGCGAAGTCCTCGGCGCCCATGGAAGGGTGCGTGAGTTCTACGGCGCGTTCTTCGCCGAGGAGCTTCCCGGCCACGCCGAGGGCCAGCTCCACCGCATCGTCGTGGTTCCGGGTGACGGGGTAGGAGAAGTCGTAGTCGAGCTCGATATCGCCACGCATCCCGTGAGCTATGCCGCGAGCGACTTCCTCCATCCGCTCCGGTATCCTCTTGCGAAGCTCGGCGTCGATGGTGCGGACGGTACCACCCAGACGCGCCGTCTCCGGAATGATGTTGAAGGCGGTGCCGGCGCCGATCTCCCCGACCGTCAGAACCGCAGGCTCGACCGGATTCACCTCCCTTGAGACTATGGTCTGGAGCGCGGTCACGATCTGGGCGGAGATGGCGACGGCGTCGATGGCGAGGTGCGGCATGGCGCCATGGCCACCCGAGCCCTTGACCTTCATCTCGAAGGCGTCGGAGGCTGCCATTATAGGACCGGCTTTCGTAGCCGCCGTACCGAACGCCAACCCCGGCCACAGGTA
>Ga0081539_10003459_pt1 | contig 19345 bp, 8 predicted proteins | sample TabmetS4T2R2_FD_71023 | JGI IMG/M metagenome (GOLD analysis project Ga0081539, IMG submission 71023) | Tabebuia heterophylla rhizosphere microbial communities from the University of Puerto Rico - S4T2R2 | ecosystem: Host-associated > Plants > Roots > Rhizosphere ...
GGGAGACCGTCTGCCAAACGAGCGCGCACTCGCTGAACAGTTTGCCGCCAGTCGTACTTCCGTACGTGAGGCGCTGCGCGGTTTGGAGCAGGCTGGAGTAGTTCTTATCAAAAAGGGAATTCACGGTGGCGTGTTTGTCGCCGATCCCGATCACCGTCTGGTCAGCCGTCCCTTTCAGACGCTTTTACAGTTGCGCAAGATCACGATGGATAACATTGTCGAAGCGCGGCTGATATTCGAACCCGAAGCAGCGCGGCTGGCGGCCCAACGCGCCGAGCCGGAAGATCTCGAAGAAATGAACGAGGTTATAGAAAAAATGTCAGCCGCAGTTAAAAGTGGTGAACTCCCCACCTCTTTTGATTTGAAATTTCACAAACTGATCGCGCGTGCTGCCCGCAATCCCATTCTCGAAATGCTCTCTGATTCTATGCTCGAAGTGGCTTCGCAAGTAATTACCGGCCTTCATCCCTCGCGCGATGTCCTCACGCATGTCGTGCGTCGGCACCGCGACGTTTTTGAGGCCGTCCGTAACCGCGATTCGGATCTGGCTTTCACTATCATGTCAAAGCACATTATTGATGTGCGGAATCGCCTGGCGAAGCAATCAGCCGATGGTAACCACCCACGAAAATCGAGACGCGTCAAAAGCTGAGCACACGGTCTAACTCTCCTTCAACCAACGCAAAGAGTACCGCTAAGCTTTGTTCCAGACCTTCTGGAGCAGGTCATGGCACATGGCGAACGGAGTTAATGCAAGAAAGGCTGAAGCTTAGGCTGACACAACCACAAATGAAAGCGTCAACTGAAGAGTCGGTTCACAATTCAACAGGATCAGTACCGTCTGCGGGAGCCGACGTCGGGCTACTCGTCACGACATGCCGAGTTGCCTAGTAGCCGCAGCAACTCTGGTTTGTCAATTAAGTGACCTTCGAGAATGACGGCTGCGATCTTCCGTGTGTTGCTGATGTCCTCAAGCGGATTAGCTTCGAGCACGACGACGTCGGCCATCTTACCTACTTCTATAGTGCCGAAAGCATCGGTCATGCCGAGGTATTTGGCGGCATTTAGAGTGGAGCTTTGCAACGCTTCCATCGGTGTGAGTCCAGCCGCAACTAACTCAGCCAGTTCGTCATGCAAACTAAAGCCAGGGAAGGAATATTCGTTGGCGCCTGCGTCTGAACCGGCGAGGATATTAACTCCCGCACGGCGCATGTCTTTGATCAGTTCAAAAAGTCGTCGATAGTAGGCTTGGAGTCTCGCTTCACGTTCGGGACGTTTTGCGTCGTCGCGGCTCCGTTTCTTCCAATACTCTCTAAAGGACCGCGGATAATAACAGACGCGCGGATCGTTTATGACCGTCTTGTCGAATGAGTGTGCGTGACGCCAGTTGTTATGTAGCGTCGGACACTGCCACGTTCCATTACGCGCAAAGCGTACAAAGAGCGCATCACATTTCTCTTTGCTGAATGACGCGAGCACTGCCGGGTCGCCACGATCAAGTGGTGTAAGCGGGGCCTTCGGATCGTCATAAGTTTCTGCAATCGTTTTTCGGAAACCATCTTCATTTGCAGAACAGGCAAGCAGCAAGCCCTGCATGTGCTCCATGCTTTTCTGGCCCGCATCCGAAGCTTCCGCTGCGCTGATGCGATGAGGAACGTGGCCAGCGAAAACGACGCCCAATTTTTTCGCCTCGTCGGCTAAACCGAAATAAGCAGCGCGTGGTATCGTGTTGTAGATCTTAATGAAGTCGGCTCCGCGACGGTGGAGGCTCCGCACTGCTTCACGACCTTCCGCCTCTGTGGTAACGCGGAGAGAACCTAACCAATCAAAGTCGGGATAATTCCCATCCACAAATGGACCGGAGATAACCATGCGTGGGCCCAACATCTGGCCGAGAGTGATCTTCTGCCGCCATTCTTGCAGTTGCTCCAGGCTTCCGCCCATGTCGCGGACGCCGGTAATCCCGTTAGCGATAAGCAGCGGAAAGAGTTTTTCCTTTTCTTCGCGGGTCACATGGGTGGGCCACAGCTCCGGATCGTCAAGATGAATGTGCATGTCCCACAGACCGGGTATCAAGAACTTGCCGGTTGCGTCCACAACGCGAGCGCCGGCTGGTGCAGGTAATTCGCGAGAAGGGCCAAGTCCCGTGATCCGTCCTCCCGAAATGATCATAGTCATATCAGCCCTGGGAGGCGCGCCAGTCGCGTCAATTATCGTTGCATGAATCAACACCAGTGGGCTGGAGTATTGGCTACGAGACCGTTCAGCCGTCATTAGGAATGGAGAGATGATGGCTACGAGCAATAGAAGTGTCTTTCTCATAACGAGCGTCCTATAGCGCCACGGATTGGTCTGTCCTGCTTCCACCGCTTTTCAGGATCGCGATGATCTGATGGTGGCTGAATTTGCTCGTCCGCATCGAGGCCTCCCGGATGTCATAGTCGCCCGGAAACCTCTAGTTTGCAATGACGGTGTTTTAGGGGAGGCTTACACCTTCACCCAAACCATTACTGAGGTGCGCGGCCTCAGTCACCATACCATTCCGCCGCGCGCACACCGCTGGCAAGCGGACGTCGAAACCGTACATAGGTTGATTGAAGATGAGTTCTATGAGGTGGAGCAGTTCTCTTCGCGAGCCAACTTCCTGGCTAAAGCGGCCACCTATCTCTTATGGTTCAATGTTGCCCGCAAAAACAGCTACAAAGAAAATCAGACGCCCTGGAAAATTATTCATGCGCGCGAACCACGCATCAGTCCGCGCATAAACACCCTGGCTCCGTTCTTCCTCGACACCTTGTTCATGCAAAAGCTCGATTCAAAACTCAAATGGGGATACGATCTTGTTCCTGATCCCTCCTTTGATTTTTTATTTTTGTCCGGCTCAAAAATGGGCTGTGACGAAAGTAAGTTCACGCTAAGGAAGAGTCACAATTGACATATAACGAGATTGTTGTATTTTTATTTTACTCTTCGAACTCAGCAGGGCGCATTAATTCCGCCTTTCTCTAATATTCCTCTCAGTTCGACAAGAGGCCCAGCAAAATGTAGATAACAAGCGCAAGGCTTTCGAGCCAGCGCTGTCTGTTGTTCGCCCATCTAAGATTCCCCCGAAGATGCCCCCACAGAGAGGTACTCTCGTGCTTCTTGGTTTCTGCATCGAACCTTTTTGAGGCAAACAGCTAGTTCAAATGGAGGAGCAGGAGACAGAAAGAGCTACGGATCAAATGTCTGACGAAGATCAGGACAAACTTCCAAACTCAAATCCTTAACTCGTGAATCTCTTAAATGGAAGGACGGAATGAGTATTCCTCACAACAGGAGCGATGGCGCTTTCGAGTCGCTCAGCAAAGCAATAAAGAGCTTCATCGACGGCTTGGCCCCATCCCACGTTTATCCCGCAACCATAGAACTATTTCGTCAAGGTACTTACGCAGACGAAGTGTATTTCGTTAATCGAGGGCTATTGAAGCTTGTAAGAATGGAGCGGGAAGGTCACGAGCTGATCATTGATCTGCGACCTCCAGGATGGTTGTTAGGGACGGCTGCTGTGATTACGCAGCAGCAACATCCGGTGACCGCAATCACTCTTTCTGAGTCTGTTGTACAGCGCATTCCGGCCACGGTATTCAATCGTCTATTGAAGAGCAATCCACAATTCTCCTTGCACCTCCACCAGATGCAAAGCCACGAGGCGCTCGGTCACATCACACACATGGCCCGGATAAGTTGTCTTCCGGCACAAGAGCGTTTGGCTGATTTACTCTGGGAACTTGCCCACGCTCTTGCACTACCCACTTCATCGGGCGAAATTCTTTTACGCCTGCCATTGAAACATTGGGAACTCGCCCAATTAATAGCCGTCACGCCTGAGTATCTGAGTCGTCTGCTGAAAAACATGCAACGAGAGGGAATCGTGCGCCAGAAAAAGGGTTTGATGATCATTCAGAACGTAGATAAACTGTGGCATTCCTCAACTAACCAAAACATTTCATTAACCTAGTTTAAGGACCTTGTTAATCTAGTCCAATAACGAGGCTGAACTAGTTCAATGACAAATAGTCAATGAGGGCGCATAGTGCCGTCCAACGACAAAAGAACATCCCCCCAGCAACAAAAAGTGCGCGAAACCGGAAGATTCGCAGTTTACTTCAGGTTGATCGTTATGCCGTGATCATTCGTCGGCAAGATCGGTGAGAAGTCGAGCGACGGGCAGTGATTCAAGGTAATTTTACCTCATACGAAATAATGTAAGTCGCTCTTCACTCACAACTCATAAAGCATTGAGGTTTGCCTTGGCGTAACCAGGAAAACTCATTGGGACTGGCTAATTATCGAGTCGGGCAGCTCTGGAGAACTCAAACTCCAATAGCTCTGATTTGATAATGAGATGTTCTTCGTCGAATCGAATCCCACAAGCTAATTTGCACTTTTGGTGCAAAGTGCAGTAGCTCTGTCCTGACAACGTCCTCCAATACTACTAAAACGAAAGCAACATTCATGGCTCAAAACCTTAAGCCAAAGTTAGACACGTGTGAATTGATCCAGCCGTACGGCGGTAAGCTGATCAGCCTGCTGGCTAAAGACGACGAGAGAGCTGAGCTGATTGAGCACGCCGGCAGGCTTGCTTCATTTCAGCTCTCCCACCGCTCTCTTTGTGATCTGGAGCTTTTGGCCTGCGGAGCGTTCTCTCCACTCGACCGCTTCATGGGACGCGCCGATTACTATTCGGTGCTGGAGGACATGCGTCTAAGCAATGGGACGTTGTTTCCGATTCCGATTTCATTGCCCGTCGACAAGCATCACGCTCTCAGCATCGGTGAGGAAATAGCTTTACGGGATCTCAAAAATAACTTGATGGCGGTAATGACTGTTGAGGAAATCTTTGAGTGGGACCTCTTGCATGAAGCGGAACGAATCTGCGGGACAACAGATGTGCGACATCCTCTCGTCGCCGAAATGCACACGTGGGGGAAACGGTATGTTTCTGGTCCGCTCAAAGTGTTAAACCTGCCGAAACACTTCAGCTTTGTCGAATTGAGGCATACGCCGGACCAGGTGAGAAAGCTGCTCTCGAGCAAGGGCCACGCAAACGTGGTTGCGTTTCAAACACGCAATCCCATGCACCGCGCGCATGAAGAGTTGACGAAACAAGCTGCCGAAAAAATTGGAGGCTGCCTGCTTTTACATCCCGTCGTCGGACAAACGAAAGCAGGCGATGTAGATCACTATACTCGGGTGCGTGCTTATAAGGCCCTGGTTGAGAAGTACTATGATCCGCAGCACACAGTTCTCAGCCTGTTGCCGCTTGCGATGCGTATGGCTGGCCCCCGCGAAGCCTTGTGGCACGCTCTCATTCGACGAAACTACGGCGCCAACCGTTTCATCGTCGGGCGAGATCATGCGAGTCCCGGCTACGATTCTGAGGGTAAGCCGTTTTATGGGCCATACGACGCGCAACGACTTCTCGAGCGGTTTGGAGAAGAGATTGGCGTCGCTATGGTTCCATTCAATGAGCTTGTCTACCTGCCGCTCGAACGTCGCTATGTCGAGGCCGATAAGGTTCCGCAAAGCACGCAGGCCATTTCACTTTCCGGCACCCGCGTGCGTCGTGAATATCTCGAGGGGGGCAAGGCTCTTCCGGAATGGTTTACGAGACCCGAAGTTGCCGCCATCCTCGCCAAAGCGTATCCGCCGCGACATCAGAAAGGATTTTGTATCTGGTTCACTGGTCTTTCGGGCGCAGGCAAAACCAGCATTGCCGAAGTGCTAACCGAAAAACTGGCGGAAATCGGACGCCAGGTCACGGTGCTGGACGGCGACGTTGTGCGGACGCACCTGTCCAAAGGCCTGGGCTTCAGTAAAGAAGATCGAGATATAAATATTCTGCGGATTGGTTACGTTGCCTCGGAGATCGTTCGTCACCACGGTGCAGTGATCTGTGCTGCGGTCAGTCCGTATCGAGCGGCGCGCAACGAAGTTCGTAATCTGGTGGGCCACGACCACTTCATCCTGGTCTTCGTCGATACGCCCCTGGAGATTTGCGAACAGCGCGATATTAAAGGAATGTATGGCAAGGCCCGGCGCGGTGAAATCCATGGCTTCACCGGGATAGACGATCCTTACGAGCCTCCGTTAGATCCCGACATCACAGTAGAGACCATTAACTGCTCGCCTGAAGAAAACGCCCGGCAGATTCTTACTTATCTCTTCAGCAAAGGTTTTCTACAGCTTGCCACAACTTCAAGTTTCATCAACTAGCTCAGGGCGCTGGTTAATGTACCAGAAGCACGATCCGCAGGCTCGACTGCGTTTGTTTTGCTTTCCTTATGCTGGTGGTAACGCACTCTTGTTCCGCGATTGGCACGAAGAACTTCCCGTCAATGTGGAAATCTGTCCGGTTCAGCTTCCCGGACGCGGCAGCAGGATGCATGAGCCGCCGTTCACTCACTTGTTTCCTTTGGTAGAGGCCGCTGCCGAGCAATTACTTCCATGCTTCGACAAACCGTTCGCTTTTTTTGGACACAGCCTGGGAGCCATTATCAGTTTTGAATTAACTCGGCAGTTGCGCCGCATGAACGGCCCTCTTCCCTGCCATCTCTTTGTCTCGGGATCTCGTGCGCCGCAGCTCCGTGATCCACATCTTCCCAGCTATAACCTTCCGGATGCAGAGTTCCTTCAGTGGTTGCACGACCTGAAAGGAACACCGGCGGAGGTCTTCGCCAACCCTGAACTAATGAAGCTTGTGTTGCCCGTGGTTAGGGCAGACATTTCAGTTTGTCAAACTTACGTTTATTCGGAGGAGCCGCCTCTGCCCGTATCACTTACGGTTTACGGCGGTCTCAACGACGAAGACGTCTCGCGCGATTTTCTCGAACTCTGGCATCGCCAAACCACGCGTGCCTTCAAGGTGCGGATGCTGCCGGGAGATCACTTCTTCCTTAACACGTCCAGGCGCTACTTTTTTCAGGTGCTGCGCGAGGATCTCAAAAGACTTATCTGAAACTCACGTCACAATCGAATCTCAAAGAGAGGCTCTCATGTCCGATGTTCTCATGCCTCCGGTTCATAGTTCCGAGGTGACAAGTCCAACCTTTTCCTGGTTAAAATCCGAGTTGGTCGTCGGACTGTTGATGCTTGTGACTCTCCTTGTGATCACCGGTTTGAGTATTCAGCAATTGAACCCGCCGGCGGTGCTCGACAACAATACACCGCTCACTGAATTCTCCGCTGACCGCGCCATGAAGCACCTGGCGAGTATCGCCCGCACTGCCCATCCCATGGGCGCACCGGAACACGCAGACGTTCGACGCTATATCGTTCAAGAGTTAAGCACTCTTGGCTTAAATCCGGAGGTTCAGGAAACAACAATAGTAGACCGCACATGGGCCAATCCCTTTTGGGCCGCGACTGTTCATAACGTGGTTGCGACTCTCAAGGGAACAGACAATAGTCACGCGCTTTTGCTGGCCGCGCATTACGACTCAGTCGCGACCGGACCGGGCGCTGCGGACGATGGCGCTGCCGTCGCCACTATGCTCGAGACGTTGCGAGCTTTAAAAACGAGCAGTCCTTTGAAGAATGATGTGATTGCCCTTTTCACTGACGGCGAAGAGTATGGTCTGCTCGGAGCGCGCGCGTTTGTGGATCAATATCCGTCGGCAAGAGATGTAGGTGCAGTGCTCAATTTCGACGCGCGGGGAAACAACGGCCCCGTGATCATGTTTGAAACCAGCCCGCAGAATGGCGGTCTCATCAAGGAGTTCGCCAAGGCTGCGCCCTATCCGGTAGCGACTTCGTTCTCCTATGACATCTACCGATTGCTTCCAAACAACACTGACTTCACCGTCTTCAAAGGAGCGAAAATTAGTGGATTCAATTTCGCCAACATCGGTGGGTTTATTAACTATCACACGCAGCTTGACAGCGTTGCGAACCTCGATGAGCGAGTTGTGCAGCATCAAGGCTCTTATGCTTTAGCTCTAGTGCGCGATTTCGGAAACTTGCGCCTGCCACTCCCGCCGGAGAGAAATGCGGTCTACTTCAATACTATCGGCTCACTGTTCATTCACTATCCAGGTTCATTGAGCATCGTCTGGACCTTATTGACGCTGTTGTTATTTCTGGCCGTGGTGATTATGGGCCTGCGACTCGGGCGGTTGAGACTTTCCGGAATCGCCTGGGGCTTTCTGATGGTGTTCTTGACGCTGATTAGCACGGGCATTGTGGGTACGATTCTTTCTTTGCTCCTCCGACGCATACATAGTGATGACAGATTATTGAACCAGGCCAATACTTATAACAGTTATCTCTACATGATTGGATTTGTGTTCCTCGCTCTCACCCTGACCTCGCTGTTCTACAACCGATTCCTAAGGAGAACTAATGTCGAGAGTCTATTGATCGGAGCTTTATCGTGGTGGGTCCTCTTAATGCTTTTGACGACGCTCGTCGCGCCCGGAACCAGTTATCTGTTCACGTGGCCGCTCCTGTTTAGCGTAATTGCGCTCGGCATAATATTCATCTGCCAAGATCGACTATCCGTTTCGTGGAAAATGTTAGTCGTCACCGCGGCAGCTATTCCAGCCATTCTCCTTTTTGTCCCGACGATTTATCTGGTGTTCACGGCGCTCGCCCTGGGACTGGCGGGAATCATGATGGTCCTGATTACGTTGTCGATTGGGATTTTGCTACTGCAATTTCACATCCTGCCATTGCCACGAAAGTCGTTGGTATCCGGTGCCATGCTGATGGTCAGTCTGGGATTTTTCGTGGCCGGCCTCGTTACTTCCGGCTTTGGCGCGAGCCATCCACGGTCGGACAGTCTCTTCTATGGATTAGACGCCGATTCCGGGAGAGCAGTTTGGGCCACTGCTGACCGCGCGCCTGATGAATGGACCGGGCAAGTCATCTCTGCACAGGCAAGCAGAACTACGTTGCATGAAATCTTCCCGTTAGGTGAGAGGCCATTCTTAAATCAGCAGGCGCCGGCCGTAGCAGGACTTACTGGTCCGGATGTGAAATTGTTGAGTGACAGCAGCAACGGAGATCATCGTACGCTTCGCCTGCACGTCATCTCCAGGCGCCAGGCGCCTCAGCTTTCTGTGTACGTCCAGCCCGATGTGGAAGTCTTATCTGCAACAGTCAACGGGCAGCCGCTCAAAGGGCCGAATGCTTCTGCCAGTAAGGGAGAGAAAGAATGGGTGCTTTTCTATTATGGCGCGCTCCCCGAAGGAATCGAATTGAGCTTCGACGTGAACACGACAAAACCCATCACGTTCAGAGTGGTGGACCGTACTTATGGTCTGCCTGAAACCTTGGCCTCATCTCTAAAGCCCAGGCCTAATTACCTCATGCCGTTAATCATGCCGAACAACGAGACGACACTGGTGAGTAAATCGTTCGTCTTCTGAAGCGGCGCGGCTCGCACGAAAGATTTGGCAGTAGATTACTCAAAGAGGAGAGGATGCAATGAACAGGCTAGGTAAATACTGTAAAGCTTATCTGATCGATGACTTGCGTAAATTCAGCGGCTGGAACGAAAACGCCCGAGAAGAACAAGCGCAGGGCGCACTCGACGAAACAAAATCAGCCGACGAAGTGGATTTACGCAACACTCTTTTTCTGCAAGAGAATTACACGGTTACCGGTGGAATCTTTCTGGACGAAAACATTGTCTTCGATAAGACCACGCCTGAGTGGATCCAATTCTGTCGCGACACATTGAAGTTCGAGCCGGCCGCCGTCGAGCCGAGTGCTGAAACGCCAGCATAACCCGCATAGCATCCACCTTCACACTCGTACGCACATGCTGGATCTATCCGATACCTTCACTACCAAGGTTCCAGGTGAGGGCTATAGATGCTCTACGCTCAATGACGTTCTTCATTGGCGAGCGGAGCACCAGCCTACACGGCTAGCGTATACCTTCCTGCCAGATGGAGAAACGGCCGAGCTGCATCTCAGTTATGCGGATCTGGACCGAGGCGTGCGCCTTGTTGCGGCTCGGCTTTGGTCATTGGGCGTGGCCGGAGAGCGTGTGCTGCTGCTTTACCCTCCGGGCCTCGACTATATCAGCGCCTTCTTCGGCTGCCTATATGCAGGAGCGATTGCGGTACCGGTCTACCCGCCGCGCATGAATCGAAATCTCTTTCGGTTGCAGGCCATCGTGGCGGACGCGCAGCCTAAAGTTGCGCTTACTACTGCTGCCGTTCTTTCCAGACTCAAGCCATTATTGGATCAGACGCCAGAGCTCAAGAAGTTGAGCTGGGTGGCTACTGACGATCCGAACAGTTCGGCTGACGAGGACTGGCGTGGACCTTCCGTAACGAGCGATACGATAGCGTTTCTGCAATACACTTCGGGTTCTACGGGAATTCCCAAGGGCGTCATCCTCACTCATCGCCATCTATTGCACAACTCCTCGCTGCTTGAACATGCCTTTGGCTACACGGCTGAAAGCCAGTGCGTTTCCTGGCTGCCGATGTACCACGATATGGGCTTGATTGGCGCCATCATTCAACCTCTCTATGGTGGATTTCCTTGCACACTAATGTCGCCACTCTCGTTCCTGCAAAGACCTGTGCGCTGGCTACAAGCCATCACGCGCACTCGCGGAACGATCAGTGGCGGTCCGGATTTCGCTTACGATCTTTGCGTGCGCAAAGTCACTCCCGAGGAGCGCGCCGATCTCGACCTGAGCACCTGGAAGGTGGCTTTCAACGGTGCGGAACCAATTCGGCCCGGCACCCTGGAGCGTTTTGCGGCGGCGTTTCAGGATTGCGGTTTTCGCCCCGAAGCATTTCATCCCTGCTATGGATTGGCCGAGGCGACACTGATCGTTAGTGGGAGCAAAACATCCTCTCTATCTATCCAGCGATGTGTTCAGGCTACAGCGCTCGAAAATCATCGCATCGTCGATGCGGACAGCAGTGATGCTGGGGCACGCAGTGTCATGAGCTGTGGTGGTGTTCTTCCTGACGAAAAAGTTTTCATTGTGAATCCGGAGTCTCTTACGAGATGTCTGCCTGGCGAAGTCGGTGAAATCTGGGTGCATGGATCAAGTGTCGCGCAAGGCTACTGGAACCGTGATAAAGAAACCGTGCAGACATTTCATGCCACTTTGCCGGAAACGAACGACACCACCTTTCTGCGGACAGGCGATCTGGGTTTTCTCGACGAGGACAATCTGTTTGTCACCGGCCGGCTCAAAGATCTGATCATTATTCGTGGGCTTAACCATTATCCGCAGGATATTGAATTGACGGTCGAACAGAGCCATCCGGCATTACGTCCCGGATGCGGCGCGGCATTTTCAGTTGAAGACGATGGAGAGGAACGCCTGGTAATCGTTCATGAAGTACGTCACGGCAACCACGCCGACGTTGCAACGATATTCGAGAGTATCAGGCGCGCAGTAACTGAAGAGCACGAGTTGCAGGTTTACGCGATCCAGCTTCTAAAAGCGGGAAGCATCCCAAAGACGTCCAGCGGCAAGATTCAGCGGAGTGCGTGCCGAACGGCGTTTCGGACCGGAACGCTCAAGGCAATCGAAGCGTGGACTGCGTCTGCGCCCTCGATCGACTCTTCTCTTCAACCCCTTGCGACCGGCGCCATCGAACAGCGCTTCATCTCACAACTGGCAGGAAAGTTAGGCGTGCGAGAGTCTGAGATAGATATGAGCCGGCCAATCACTCACTATGGTCTCGACTCGTTAATGGTCATTGAATTGATGCACGAGCTTGAATCTGCGCTCGGAATACGTTTGCCCATGACCTCATTCTTCGAGGGCACGAGCATTTCTGAGCTTATTGCTCGAGCAGCCGATTGCCGAAAGTCGCCGGCAGACTTTCCACAATTATCTGCAGCGAACGAGGTGCAGTCCGTTATGGACCAACCTCTCTCCTACGGCCAGCAATCACTCTGGTTCATGTACCAGCTTGCGCCCGAAAGCGCTGCCTACAACATGTCCTTGTGCGTGCGGGTTCTTTCGCGACTTGACGTCGCGTCCTTAAGGCGTGCGTTTCAGAGGTTGGTCGATCGACATCAATCCCTGCGTACTACCTTCCCGAAGGTTGACGGCAACCCGGTGCAACGCGTCTATGCACAGAGGGAATTCAGTTTCGAGCAGTTTGACGCCTCCGGCTGGAGCGACACGCAGATGAGCGCAAAACTCAGCGCGGAGGCACATAAACCTTTCCAACTCGAACAAGGACCATTGTTCAGAATTTGCCTGTTCACATGCCACCGTGAAGAAGGCGCGGTCTTGCTCCTGGTGGCGCATCACATCATCATAGATCTCTGGTCGCTCGCGATCCTTCTCTATGAATTAGGAGAGGTTTATTCGGATGAGACAGGCGGAGCTCGGGTTCATCTGGCGCCAGTCACTACTCAATACGCCGATTACGTTCGTTGGGAAGCGGAGTTACTGGAAGGACCGGAGGGCGAACGTCTCTGGGGGTACTGGCGTCAACAGTTGTCCGGTGAGTTGCCACTGCTGAATCTACCGACTGATCGGCCGCGCCCATCGATCCAAACCTTCCGGGGGGCATCACATTCCTTCCACATCAGCGCGGAGTTAACCAATCGTCTTAAAGCACTTGCCCGTGAGCAGGGTGTAACTCTCTACATGGTCCTGCTGGCTGCCTATCAAGCATTCCTTTATCGCTACACCGGTCAGCACGACATCATTGTCGGCTCTTTCACGTCCAATCGTAACCGGGCTGCGCTGTCGCACATCGTCGGATACTTCACCAACCTGCTGGCGCTTCGTTGTCGTCCGGCGCCGAGTTTTTCGTTTACGGATTTCATCGCGCAAACGCGCCGGACCACGCTGGATGGCTTTGAGCACCAGGAATACCCGTTTCCGTTGATAGTCAAGCGCCTGCACCCAGAGCGTGATGCCAGTCGCCAGCCGATCTTCCAAACGGTCTTCGTTCTTCACAAAACACAGTTGTTGCACGAAGAGGGAATAGCAGCGTTCACTTTGGAAGAATCCGGAGCACGGATGAAGTTGGGCCAACTGTCACTCGAGAGTGTGGCTCTGGAGCAGCGCGTGGCCCAGTTTGACGTCTTGTTAATGATGGCTGAGGTGAACGAACACCTGACAGCTTCATTTGAATATCTCACTGATCTTTTCGATGCCACCACCATCAGCCGCATGGCTGCAAACTTTGTAACGCTCATCGAGTCGTTAACAGCCAAACCTTATCTGCCTGTTTCAGGACTGCCTTTACTGACTGCCGTCGAGCAGCGACAGTTACATGAATGGAATGCCGCCAGTATCGCGTTTTTGCCGCGCGACAGATGTATTCAGGAATTGTTTCAGGAGCAGGTGGAGCGCACGCCTGACCAGCCTGCTCTGATCGCGGGAGCGGAACAGCTCACTTACCTGGAACTCAACCGCCGCGCGAATCAATTAGCGCATCATCTGCGGCAGCTTGGAATTGGTGCGGAATCGCTGGTGGGTGTCCTCATGGAGCGATCGTTGGATATGGTGGTCGCGCTCTTGGCGATACTTAAAGCCGGCGCCGCCTACGTCCCGCTCGACGCTGCCTATCCGAAGCAAAGAATCTCTTTCATGCTCGAAGATGCGGCAGTACCGGTGCTCCTGACACAACGGCATCTCATGGACCAGTTGCCGCCGATACCTGGTCAAGTGATCGCGCTGGACGCGGAATGGAACACGATCTCGCAGCAAAGCGTCGAGAATCCTGTAAATCTCAACACGCCCGGCAATCTTGCCTACGTCATCTACACGTCCGGATCAACCGGACAGCCTAAAGGCGTTGCGATCGCACATCACAGTGTGGTCACGCTCTTGCGCTGGGCGCACCGTGTTTTTCCCGCTGAGGTTCTCAGAGGCATGCTTGCCTCCACTTCGATCTGTTTTGACCTATCGGTGTTTGAGTTGTTTGCGCCGCTGAGTTGCGGCGGCCGGATCATCCTGGTGCGAAATGCACTGGAGCTTCGTGAATTAGCGGGTGCAGCGGCAGAGGTGACGCTGGTTAACACCGTACCTTCAGCGGCGGCGGAATTGATCAGGGGAGGAGCCCTACCTGAATCCGTCAAAGTAGTCATCCTGTGCGGGGAAGCGCTAACGAAAACGCTCGTCGAACAGCTTTACTCGGGCTCAAGTGCCGCACAGGTCTACAACCTTTATGGACCATCAGAGGACACCGTCTACTCGACCGCTGCGTTGACTGACCCTGGTGAAACCAGCGCACCGAGTATTGGTAAACCGATCAGCAACACGCAGGCGCATGTGCTGTCTAATTACGGAGAGTGTGTGCCTATAGGTGTTGCCGGCGAGTTGTACCTCGCTGGAGAGGGGCTGGCCCGCGGCTATTTGCAGCGACCGGAATTAACAGCGGAACGATTTATACCGGATCCGTTTAGCCGAAAACCCGGCGCGCGCATGTATCGCACAGGCGATCTGGCCAGATACCTTGTAGATGGAAATCTCGAGTTTCTCGGACGCATCGATCAGCAGGTAAAGATTCGCGGCTACCGCATCGAGCTCGGTGAAATTGAAACAGTTATTTCCGAGCATCCGGCAGTACGTGAGGCAGTGGTAGTGACACGTGAAGACGTCCCTGGCGAGAAGCGTGTGGTCTGTTATCTGGTCGTGAAAGATGGCAGTGCGCCTGCGGTTGGGGAGTTGCGGCAGTTCCTCAAGCAGAAGTTACCGGACTACATGGTGCCTGCTATTTTCATCATGCTGCCGCAATTACCGTTAACGGCGAATGGAAAACTGGATCGGCGTGCACTGCCTGCTCCTGAAGGCGAACGGCCGGATTTATCTGTTGCCTACCAGGCGCCGCGCTCCGGTGCAGAAGCAGAGTTGGCGCGCATCTGGGCGGAAGTGCTCGGGGTGGAACAGGTCGGCATCCACGATAACTTCTTTGAGCTCGGAGGTGATTCGATCCTCTCGATTCGAATTATCTCGCGCGCCGCGCAAGCGGGCTTGCATCTTTCTCCGCCATTGCTCTTCCAGCATCAAACAATTGCAGAGCTGGCGCCGCTGGCGGCGCAACAGGCGGCGCAATCAATCACACCGTTCAAAGGCGCGCTCGTTAGTGGGCCATTACCGCTGACCCCGATCCAACAGTGGTTCTTCACTCAACCGCTGCCCAAGCCGCATCACTGGAATGAATCACTGCTCTTGCTGAGCAAGCGTCATCTGGACGTAAAAAACCTGCAGCGAGTCATAGATGAAATGCAGCGACATCATGACGCTTTGCGTCTGCGCTTTACACAGGACGAGGACGGCCGGTGGACGCAGCACAATGCAGGAGCGGAGGTTTGCGACGATGTGCCGCTGACGGTAGTTGATCTTAGCGAAGTGAATGAGGCTGCACCGCAATCAGCGCTGCTGGAGAAGATCGGCAATCAGGCACAGGCGAATCTCGACCTAGCGGCCGGCCCGTTGTGGCGAGTGGTGCTATTTGAGTGCGGCGCCGCTCAGCCACAACAGCTCTTATTGATCGCCCATCATCTGGTAATCGACGCAGTATCGTGGCGGATATTGCTGGAGGATATGACGAGAGGTTACGAGCAGAGCAAGAGAGGCGGAAAGATCGGTTTTGGCGCAAAGACGACGTCATACCAGCAATGGGCGGAAGAATTGGCGAGCTACGCTGAAACCACTGAGGTACAAGGGCAGATTTCCTATTGGCAGAAGCAATGGCAGAAGGCTGCACCGGCCGGAATGTTACCCGTCTCAGACGTGAAGGAGAACGAAAGAGACGCGAAGAATTTAGTCAGAGATGAGCAGGTGATCACGGTCGAGCTAGAGGCGGATGAAACCCGCACGCTGCTGCAAGAAGTGACGGAAAGATACCGGGTGCAGATCGAAGAACTGCTTTTGTGTGCGGTGCTGGAAGCATGTCGAAGATGGAGTGGGGAATGCGTGCAGGTAATCGAAGTGGAAACACCTGGGCGCGAGGAGATCAGCCCGCGGGTAGACCTGACCCGCACGGTCGGGCGGGTGGCGACGAAGTTTCCCTTCGTGGTGGAGCTAAATGCGAGTGTTGAGATAGTGGATGCGTTGAAGCGCGTGAAAGAGGAGCTTCGTCGAGTGCCACGGAGTGGGATTGGTTACGGGCTATTGAGCAGGACCGAGCGCCTGAGAGAAGAGTTAAAGCAGGGCGAACTGTCGCAGACAAGTTTCAGTTATCTGGGCCAACTGGATGGCACGGAGCAGTTCGAAATAGAGCGAAGGACTCTGCCGCAGGAGCGGGCCGCGGAAAACCCACGCCGCCACGTCTTGAGCGTGCGGAGTTACATGCTGAAGGATCGGTTGCGGGTGGAGTGGATCACGAGCCGGCGTCAGTACCGCGAAACGACGATCAGGAAAGTCGCGCGAGAGTTTTACGGCGTGCTGCAGGAGTTGATGGAGAAGAGTGAAACGATGGATGGCTTCACCCCTTCCGATTTCCCCCAAGCGAACATCAGCCAGGAAGAGCTGGAAAAGTTTCTGCTGAAGATCAACTAGGCATTTAGTCCACAACAATGGGATTCGTGCCGTCTAAACCTCAGCCATACATTCACGATGAAGTCTGATCAAATTCAAGATATCTACGAACTCTCGCCGATGCAGCAGGGCATGCTGATTCATAGTCAGTACAGCTCCGACTCGGTAATGTATTTCGTTCAGTGGACCGGCGAGATACGAGGCGAGTTGATCGTCGAAGCATTCGCCCAAGCCTGGCAGATGGTCCTGGATCGGCACTCTATACTGCGTACTTCGTTCCACTCAGCGGACATTTCCAAGCCGCTGCAAGTGGTCCATAAATCAGCCACGCTTCCATTTGACCTGCAAGACTGGCGCGAACTCTCTGAAACCGAGCAGCAGCAAAAGCTACAGGCATTTCTCGCCACAGACAGGCAGAGACGTTTCGACCTGACTCGTCCGCCGCTGATGCGCCTCTCTCTGCTTCGCTTTTCCGAAGATCTATATCAGTTCATTTGGAGTCATCATCATCTGCTTTTGGACGGATGGTCCTTTCCCGTCGTTCTCACAGAAGTTTTTCACTTTTACAAATCGATAATTCAGAACCGCCAACAACATTTGCCGCGTCCGAGACCATTTCGGGATTACATCGCCTGGCTGCAACAGCAGCCACTCTCGTCTGCCGCGACCTACTGGCAGCAATACCTGCGCGGCTTCACCGCGCCGACGAGTCTTGGACCAGATCAAATGGCTGCTGCGGGAACTCCCGCCAGAGAAGAAGACTATGCCCGCCGGCAAACAGTTTTATCGCGAGAACTGACCGCTGAATTGCAACAACTCGCCCGCCGGCATCGCTTGACAGTTAATACGCTGGTGCAGGGCGCGTGGGCCATCTTGCTCTCGCGCTACAGCGGGGAAGAGGAAGTCGTGTTTGGTGTCAGTGTTTCCGGCAGGCCGGCTGAGCTGGTTGGGGTTGAGAGCATGGTCGGCCTATTCATCAATACCCTTCCAGTGCGAGTCAGGGTCAGGCAAAAACAGAAATTGGAAGAGTGGTTGAAGCAGTTGCAGGAGGAGCAGGTAGAGCAGCGGCAATATGAATACAGCCCTTTGGTCGAGGTGCAGAAATGGAGTGAAGTGCCGCGCGGCACACCCCTCTTCGAGAGCATTCTTGCTTTTGAAAACTACCGAGTAGACGAGGTGCTCCGGCAAACGGCTGCCGGATTGCGCATTGATAACGTGCGTCAGTTCTCTCGCACTAACACCGCTCTCGCCGTACAAGCCCTGCTTGGGCCGGAATTGCTAGTTCGCATCACTTACGACTGCCGCCGATTTTCCGATGAGACTATCAGGCGAATGCTCTGCCATCTGGAGAGATTGCTTGACGGCATGACTGCCGCTCCGCAGTCACGCCTCTGTGATCTATCGCTGCTGACGGGAGCTGAGCGTCATCAGTTGTTGTACGAATGGAATCAAACTGCTGGTCCATTCTCCGCCCAGCGCCTGCCGCAAATCTTTGAAGCGGAAGTCGAGCACACACCTGATGCAATAGCCATCATCTTCGGCGATCAAGCATTGACTTACCGGGAATTGAACCGCAGAGCCAATCAGGTGGCGCATTATCTGCGCGAGCTTGGAGTGGGCGCGGATGTGCTGGTCGGACTGATGATGGAGCGAGGCATAGAGATGCTGGTCAGCCTCCTGGGCGTGATGAAAGCCGGAGGCGCCTACGTCCCATTAGATCCGCATTACCCGCAAGAACGACTCTCTTTCATGCTGCAAGACTCTGCGGTTCCGATCTTGCTCACACAGGAACATCTGCTTGAGAGCGTCCCCGCGCATTGGGGCCAGGTGATTTGCGTCGATTCGGACTGGAAGATGATCTCTGAGGGAAGCGCAGAAAATCCTGCGCCGGTGAACTCAACCGACAATCTGGCTTACGTCATCTACACCTCAGGCTCGACCGGTAAACCGAAAGGCGTTGGTGTCCCGCACACGGGCTTGTGCAACGTGGTTGCGGCTATGCATCGAATTTTCGGACTGAGACGGGAAGACAGGGTCGCACAACTAGCTTCATTTAGCTTTGACGCTTCCGCGTTTGAAATGCTTCTCGGCTTTTCAGCAGGGGCAACTCTGATCGTCGCAGACGCGGAGTCCGCCTTGCCTGGGCCAGCGTTGGTCCACCTGCTCAAGCAGGAAAATGTAACGACCGCTGTTTTTTCTCCCGCAGTGTTGAAAGCGTTGCCCGATGCCTCCTTGCCGGCACTGGCAACGATCATGTCAGCCGGAGATGCCTGTAGTCCTGACCTGGTAGAGCGCTGGGTCACAGAACGGCGATTTTTCAATCTCTTTGGACCAACTGAAGCCAGTATTTGGAATAGTGGACATCAGTGCTGCCATGGTGAGCAGGAGACGCCGATTGGCCGTCCACTGCTTAACACACAGCTCTACATACTTGACGAGTCTATGCAACCCGTTCCTGTCGGCGTTCCCGGCGAACTCTATATCGGCGGGTTTGGACTTGCGCGTGGTTATCTCAATCGGCCCGACCTGACTGCCGAAAAGTACGTTCCGAATCCTTTCGGCCAGCAGCCGGGGTCCCGTTTGTACAAGAGCGGCGATCAGGCTCGTTATCGTCCTGATGGCGAGATTGTCTTCATAACGCGCATTGATCGACAGGTGAAGGTCCGAGGCTTTCGCATTGAGACCGGAGAAATCGAGGCAGCCCTAATCAAACATCCATCAGTATTGCAGGCGGCCCTTGTTGCACGGGAAGACAGTACAGGAGACAAGCGCCTCATTGCATACCTGGTTCCGGATCCTGAGAATCCTCCAAAGATCAGTCAGTTGCGCGGCTTCTTGCACGAACGGTTGCCTGAATACATGGTTCCGGCCAAG
>Ga0081539_10003460_pt1 | contig 19336 bp, 15 predicted proteins | sample TabmetS4T2R2_FD_71023 | JGI IMG/M metagenome (GOLD analysis project Ga0081539, IMG submission 71023) | Tabebuia heterophylla rhizosphere microbial communities from the University of Puerto Rico - S4T2R2 | ecosystem: Host-associated > Plants > Roots > Rhizosphere ...
TGAGCAAGGGCGTCATCTTCCCGAAGTACCGCGGCGACCTGCTCGAATGCGCCGTCGTGACGAGGCGCATGCACGAGGGTGCGATCGAGGCGACGACGCTGCCCCGGAACCCCCTCGACGTCCTCGCCCAGCAGATCGTCGCGATGGCCGTCATGGATCGCTGGACCGTCGGCGAGCTGCTCGAGACCGTGACCCGGGCGGCGCCATTCGAGAGCCTCAGCCGGGAGGTCCTCGAGGGCGTCCTGGGGATGCTGGCCGGTGCCTACCCATCGGACGAGTTCGCCGAGCTCAAGCCGCGCCTGACATGGGACCGCGTGACCGACGTCATCGAGGGCCGTCGCGACGCCCGCGTCGTCGCCGTCACGAGCGGCGGCACGATCCCGGATCGCGGGATGTACGGCGTGTTCATGGCCGGTGAGGCGGGAACCCCGGGACGGCGTGTCGGCGAGCTCGACGAGGAGATGGTGTACGAGCTACGGGCCGGGATGCACGGCGATGTCGTCGTTCTCGGGGCGAGCAGCTGGCGGGTGATGGACATCACGCCCGATCGAGTAATCGTCGAACCGGCACCGGGCATCCCCGGCAAGCTGCCGTTCTGGAAGGGCGACGCGGTCGGCCGGCCGATCGAGCTCGGGCGGGCGCTCGGATCCTTCGTCGGGGAGCTCGAAAGCGACCTCGCGAAGGGCTCGAAGGGCCGCAGGCAGGCGGCAAAACGGCTCCAGGAGACGCACGACCTGGACGGACTCGCGACCGAGAACCTGCTCGCCTACCTCGAGGAGGAGCGGGAGGTGGTCGGGGCCCTGCCGACCGACCGGCGGATCGTCGTCGAGCGGTTTCGGGACGAGCTCGGCGACTGGCGGCTGTGCCTGCTGACGCCGTTCGGCGGCCGTGTCCATGCGCCGTGGTCCCTGGCGATCGAAACCCGGATTCGGGAGCGGCTCGGTCTCGACGTCCAGACGATCTGGTCCGACGACGGGATCGCGATCCGCCTGCCGGAAGGTGAGCTCGACGGGATCGAGCCGCTGCTGTTCCCCGATCCGGACGACGTCGAGGACCTCGTCGTCGCCGAGGTCGGGTCGTCGGCGCTGTTTGCGTCGCGGTTCCGTGAGAACGCGGCGCGGGCGCTCCTCCTGCCGCGGCGCCGGCCCGGGACTCGAACGCCGCTCTGGCAGCAGCGCCAACGCTCGGCAGATCTGCTCGCGGTCGCAAGTCGCTATGGCAGCTTCCCGATCCTCGTCGAGACGTATCGGGAGTGCCTGTCGGATGTCTTCGACTTGCCGGCGCTGCGGGAGCTACTGGCCGGTGTCGAACGCCGCGAGATCTCGGTCCAGAGTGTCGAGACCGTCAAGGCTTCGCCGTTCGCGGGCTCACTGATGTTCGACTACGTCGCGGCGTACATGTACGACGGCGACGCGCCACTCGCGGAGCGCCGTGCCGGCGCACTGACCCTCGATCGCGACCTGCTCCGCGAATTGCTCGGTCAGGAGGAGCTGCGCGAGCTCCTTGATCCCCAGGCGTTGGCCGATCTCGAGCTTTCGCTCCAGTCCCTGACCGAGGAGCGCCGGGCGTCGACCGTCGACCAGGTTCACGACCTGTTGCGACGGCTCGGCGACCTCACGGCTGCCGAGGTGGCCGCGCGCGTCGAGGGCGGCGAGCGTGTTTCCGATGCCTGGCTGGCCGACCTGGCATCGTCCAGGCGGGCGATACGTGTCCGGATCGGCGGCGAAGAGCGCTGGATCGCGATCGAGGATGTCGCCAGGTACCGCGACGCAGTCGGCGTCGCGCCGCCGGTGGGCGTGCCGCAGGCGTTCCTCGGAGCGACGACGGGCGCCCTCGACTCGCTGCTCGCGCGGTGGGCGCGGACGCACGGGCCCTTCCTGACACCCGCGCCGGCGCATCGCTGGGGTCTGCCACTCGGCGTCGTCGAGGAAGCCCTCGAGCGGCTGCTGGCCGCCGGGACCGTCCTTCGCGGCGAATTCCGACCAGATGGCATTGAGCGCGAGTGGTGCGATCCGGAAGTCCTGCGGCTGCTGCGTCGCCGCTCGCTGGCACGCCTGCGGCGCGAGGTCGAGCCGGTCGATCAGGCCGCCCTCGCCCGCTTCCTGCCGGCCTGGCACGGCGTCACCGCGGTCGGTGAGCTGCCACCGCCTCTCCGCGGGACGGCGGCGCTGGAACGTCTGGCCGAGGTCGTCGACCAGCTCGCTGGCGTCCCGCTGCCCGCGTCGGTCCTGGAGCGCGACATCCTGCCAGCCCGGATCCCTGGTTACCAGCCGCGCCTCCTCGACGAGCTCGGGTCGCTGGGGGAGGTGGCCTGGGTGGGGCGGGGGAGTCTCGGGCGCGACGACGGCCGGATCTGCCTGTACCGGCCCGGTCGGGAGGCGCTCAGGCCCGCCGGTGCGGTTGACGGCTCGGAACGGCCGTCCTCCGCACGCCACGACGCGATCCGCGAGCACCTGGCACGGCGTGGCGCTTCTTTCTACCGCGAGATCTTTGCCGCGGCGGGCGGGGGGACGGATCGCGAGGTCCTCGACGCGCTGTGGGACCTGGTCTGGGCCGGCGAAGTCACCAACGACACCTTCGCGCCCCTCCGCGCCCTGCGCTGGAAGCGAACCTCGCGCGACGGACGGAGGCGGCCCGGCAGGCTGACGTCGCTCGGGCCGCCCGAAGCGGCGGGGCGTTGGTCGCTGGTCGACCCTGAACCGGCCGTGACGCCGACCGAGCGGCTGCACGCGACAGCGCTCAGCCTCCTCGATCGGCACGGCGTCGTTACCCGGGAGGCCGTCGCGGCCGAGGGCATCGACGGCGGCTTCAGCGCGGTGTACCCGGTCCTCCGGATGCTCGAGGAGGCCGGGCGCATCCGGCGCGGCTACTTCGTGGAAGGACTGGGTGGGGCGCAGTTCGCGCTTGCGGGCGCCATCGACCGTCTTCGGGCGGTCCGCGAGCCGGCCACGTCCGATGCAGAACGCCACGTCCATCTTCTCGCGGCCGCCGATCCGGCCAATCCCTACGGTGCGGCCCTCGCCTGGCCTCGACGCGACGAGCAAGATCGTCGGCCGTTCCAACGCGCCGCCGGTGCGTATGTCGTCATCGTCGACGGTGAGGCCGTCCTCTATGTCGATCGCGGTGGCTCGTCACTGCAGACCCTGCCGGCGTTCGCGGACGAGGACCGGGCGCTTGTCGCCGCTCGCGCGCTGCGCGGCCTCTTCGCGGACGGTCGACTCCGGGAGCTCGTCATCGCGAAGGTGGACGGCGAAGCGGTGTCGGCGTCGCCGGCGCGCGATCGCCTGCTCGCGGCGGGTTTCGGGGCCGGCTACCGGGGCCTCGTGCTCCGACCAGGTGTCGCGGTCACGACGTCGTGGGCCGGCCGTCCGGCCGCCGGCGTGACGCGCCCCAACTGAGCTCGGCCCGGCTGCCCGGCCACGATGCCGGAGGGTGATGCGCTCGCCAGAACGGCTGCGGGCCTGCGTCCATATCTGGTCGGGCGGACGGTCATTGCAGCGAGGGCGCGGATGCCCGGGCCACAGGTCGAGCGCGTGGTCGGCGCGTCCGTGACGGCGGTCGACTCGATCGGCAAGAACCTCCTCATCCGCTTCGACAACGGGCTCGAGATCCGAACGCACCTGCGAATGAACGGGACGTGGCACCGCTACCGGCCAGGTGAGCGCTGGCAACGACCGCCGGCGCGGGCGCGGCTCGTGCTCGAGGTGTCGGGCGCCGTCGCGGTCTGCTTCGATGCGCCGACGGTCGAGCTCTTCGAACGTCGCGCAGAGTCTCTTCATCCGTCGCTCTCGCGCCTGGGGCCCGACCTGCTCGCACCCGAGTTCGACGCTGCGGAGGCGCTGCGTCGCCTGCGCCACACGTCGCGGGCGTCGATGTCGATCGCCGAGGCACTCCTCGACCAGACCGCGCTGGCGGGCATCGGCAACATCTGGAAGAACGAAACGTTGTTCGCGGAGCGGGTGAGCCCCTTTGTGACGGTCGCCGACGCGGACGACGAAACGCTGGGCCGGCTCATCGCGACGGCGAGGCGCAAGCTCCAGGCGAGCGTTGCGAGCAGGATGGAGCCGGCCCAGGTCTATCGCCGAGCGGGCCGTCCGTGCCGCCGCTGCGGGACGATCATCCGATCGATCCAGTTGGGCACTGAGCTGCCGCGGACGACCTACTGGTGCCCGAACTGCCAGGGAGGAGCGTGATGGCGACGATCGAGGTCAGGTCCGGGCGCGCGGGATCGGGGTGGCGCTGCAGTGTCCGTGTCGTCGACGAGCAGAGTGCGAGCGAGCACGTCGTCGATGTCTCAGCCGACGACCTCGAGCGACTCGACCCGGGTGCGACGGACCCCACCGATCTCGTTCGGCGCTCGTTCGAGTTCCTCCTCGAGCGGGAGCCGAAGGAATCGATCCTGCGCTCGTTCGACCTGCCGGTGATCGGCCGCTACTTCCCCGAGTTCGAGCGAACGATCCGGACCTAGGTCGGCTGCCGTCGCGCCTATCATCGGCGCCGATGTGCGAGCAGTTCGTCGCGAGGGCAGAGGAGCCGTTCCGGCTCGACGAGCTGTGGCCGTTCACCGAGCGGCTGGAGCGGTACGGGATCGCCGGGTTCGGTTGGGGCGTCGCCTGGGTCGACGAGGCGGGCGCCCTCCAGGCCTACCGGGATGTGCGCGCCTTCCGCGACGACCCCGGACGGGAGAGGGTCGGCCGAATCGAATCGACGAGCGTTCTCGTCCACCTTCGTCGGCCGTCGAAACTGTCGACACAGACGATCGAGGACACCCAGCCTTTCTGCGACCCAAAGGGCCGCTTCGTCTTCGGCCACAACGGCGACTTTCGGGACGCCCCGGCCTGGCGCCGTCGTTACCGCGATCAGGGTCGGCTCCACGGACGGGCGGATACCGAGATCGGGCAGCGCTGGCTGGAGGACGAGTGGCGAGACGGTGAGGGCCCCGGCGCGCTGAGGCGGCTGCATGAGGTCTTCGGCGGTTCGGCGAACCTGGCCGTGCTCACACCCGATGGCACGCCAACGGTCTATGCCGGAAACCCGGAGAACCCCGTCTTCACGTTCCGCCTGGGGCGGATCGGGCTCGCGTCGACGGCGATCTATTCGGTCGATCGCTCACTCTTCCGCCTTGCCGCCGCCGGCGCCAGCCAGCGCCAACTCGTGCGGGATCGCGACTCGGTATCCCTGGACCGTCACGGAAGCCCGGTCGCCGCGTCTTAGGGCTTGCCCGCGCACCTTGCGCGCTGTAAACCACTGTTCCGCCACCGCGTCCCAGGTCCGACCGTCGTCCCCGCCCAGGGAGTGACCCGATGAGCAACGCGGCTGCCGTCATAGCGACCGACGTCCCCGGTCGCCCCACGGTGCCCCTGCCGCTCAGTCATCTCGTTCGAATCTCGGCGTACTGGCTCGGGCTCACGGCCATCGATGCGGCGGTCGGGCTCGTCGTCCAGAACCGGATCCAGTTCGATGGCTTCGTCAGCGCCCTCGAGGTCGGCCGGGCGCTGTTCTTCGTCGGCGTCGGTGGCGCGATCGTCAGCATCATCGTCCAGCCGACGGTCGGTTCGATCAGCGATTACACGGTCAGCCGCTGGGGCCGGCGCAAGCCGTTCATCGTCATCGGCTCGCTGCTCGATGTCGTCTTCCTCCTCGGCATCGCGTACGCCAATTCGCTCGTGGCCCTCGCCGCCTTCGTGATCCTCCTGTCGTTCAGCACGAACATCGCCCGTGGCCCGTTCCAGGGCTACGTCCCGGACCTCGTCCCGGAACGGCAAGTCGGGATGGCCAGCGCCCTCGTCGGGTTGATGCAGATCCTGGGCAATGTCACCGGCTTCGCGATCGCGTCCGTCGCGGCCGGCTACGGGGACATTCCGCTGGCTCTCGTCGCGGTCGCCGTCGTCGAGCTCGTGACGATGCTGAGCGTCGTCCTGCGCGTGGGACGGGGACAGCCACCCAACCCGCGCGACGGACGCTCATGGGCCGACATCGCGAAGGAGACGTGGGCGACCGACATCCTGCGCGAGCGCTCCTACGTCTACCTCGTTGCGTCCCGGCTGTTCTTCCTCATGGGCGGCGGGATCCTCGTGAACCTGATCATCGCCTACCTCAACCAGGTCCACGGGCTCGATCAGAAGGCCGCCAACGAGACAAACCTGTCGCTCCTCGCGATCGTCGTCGTGGCGAACCTGCTCGCGATCATCCCGGCGGCCCGGCTCTCGGATCGCATCGGGCGCAAGCCGATCATCTATGCGAGCACGCTCATCGGAGGGACCGGTGTCGGGTTGGCCGCGCTGGCACCGACGATCCCGGTCGCCCTCCTTGGCGGGGCGCTGTTCGGGGCCTCGGCCGGGATGTTCCTGTCCGTCGACTGGGCGCTCATGACGGACATCATCCCGAGGGCCGCCGCCGGCCGGTACATGGGCTTGAGCAACGTGGCGACGGGCTCGTCGACGCCGTTATCGATCGCGACCGGCGGCATCGTCGTCGATCTCGTCAACTCGACGCTCGGACTTGGTACCGGGCCGCGTGCGGCATATCTCCTTGGAGTCGTCTACTACGTCGTCGCCGCGGTGCTGTTGCGTAACGTCACGGAGCCGCGCCGCGGCCGAACTGGTCCGCCGTTACGCGCCCAGCCCGAGGAACGTCCGGACCCGATCGAACATCAGCCTCCGAACGAGCGACGGACCGGTGAGGGGGTCACTGCGCCAGATTGACGCCGCTGTCGCGAGGCGTTGCCTGAGGGCCTGACCGAACGATCGCCACGCGGAGAGATGCAGCCAGCCAAACGGTTCGGGTTGGCGCCACAGCCACGGCACCGCTGCCCACAGGAGCGCGAGGTAGTCCAGCCGGAGGCTCGGCCGGTCGAAGCTGAACAGCGTCTGGAACTGGATGATCGTGAGGGGCAACGTGGCCAGCGAGAGCAGCGCCGACGCCGCGAGCCAGATGAGACCCCACAATCGGGCCCGTGGGGCGAGGACGAGCCATAGCGGAGCGGGAGCCCACTTCATCCATGTCGCCAGCCCCCACAGAAGGCCGGCCAGGCGCGGCCCGCTGAACTGGGCGCCCCAGATGCCCAATGCCAGAAGGAGGGTGATGTTGCCGGTGTCGAGGTTGGCCCCGATCGGGAACGCCAGGAGTGCGACGACGATCGCGGTCTCGAGCGGCCGCCGCCGGTACGCCCAGTCGATCGTCCAGAGGAGCAGGAGGATGGTCCCGCCGCGCCAAACGAACCACGCGACGTCCCAGGGCAGGAGGGCCCACGGTGCGAAGAGCAGGAGCATCCACGGTGCGTAGACGTACGGCAGGAACGGCCCCACGGGGTGGTAGGGATCGCCGCCGTTGAACCAGATCCGGACGCCGGCCCAGTAGGCACGGGCGTCGGCGCCGGCCGCATCGCCTCGCGCGAGCATGCCCGCCGCCACGAACCCGAACGTGAAGATGAGCAGGGTCATCGCGATGACGCGACGACGATCGCGAAGTCGCGACACCTCGCGCCGCAGCGCCCGCCGGAAGACACCCGCCCGGCGGCGCGTCGGCCGGTCGATCAGGCCGGTCGCCAGCTGGTCGACGCGGAGCGCGAGGCGGCGCTGGCCGGACTGTGTCGCGGGTTCACGGGGGGCGCCCATTTCGCGGTCGCATTCTCGCATGCAGCAGGAGCTATTCCGAGACGGGCGGCCGGCTCAGCGTGGCGTTTGGCTTTCGATCGGACGCGCATACGTCAGGTCCGTCCTGACTCGACGGAACCCGTGACGCTCGTAGAGTCGGAGCGCTCCCGAGGGATTGTCGGCATCCACTCCGAGCGCCGCCTCGGTCATGCCGCGCCTCTTGAGCTCCTGCAGGTTGCGTCCGATGAGGGCGCTCGCGATGCCTCGGCCGCGCCACTGGCGGCGGACCCAGATCCCCTCGGTGTAGCCGCGCCTCCGATTGCGAGCTTCGTTCTCGCGGACGTCGATCCAGCCCATGACCCCGCCGACGGGCTCGTCGCCGTCCCAGGCGACCTGCCACATGTCGATCTGGCCGAATAGCGGGTGACCGATTGCGCCCTGGATCTTGGCCCCGTCAAAGGGGGTCCAGCCCGGCTCGTCGCGCATCGCATCGTCCATTGCGCGGAAGATCCGCGGCGCCTCCTCCATCGTCGAGGGATGGCTCGTGATCCCGTCCGGGAGATCGGTGGCGGGTAAGTCGTCGAGGTCGGGTCTGACCATCGCGAAGCTATACCGCGCCGCTCGATAGCCGTTCCCCTCGAGGAGCTCTCGAGCTCCCTGTTGGGTGCCGAGAACCTGGGTGGTGAACGACGCCGGTCCGCTGACTGGCAGCTTCTCGAGCAAGCGCTCCTGGATCCTCCTCAGCAGCTCCGTCCCGACGCCGCGGCGCCGCCAGTCCGGATGGACCAGGCCGACGTGGAACCGCCGCTGTCCCAACTCCTCGGAGTCTCCATCGTCGCTGCCGACGACGTATCCGATGCCCTCGCCGGCGGCCTCCGCGACGATCCCGACCTCGTCGGGATTCATCCCGAATGCCGCGTAGTTGCTCCTGACGTCGTCGACCGTTCGGGCGCGCTCGAAGCCGTCGACCGGCACGCAGGCCCCGAAGACACGCGTGACGAGCTCGTAGTCGCCCGGACTTCGGAAAGGCCGGACGACGATACCGGCTGCGGCGAGGTGGTCGGTCGTCATCGCGGGCGAGCGCTCGTGCATGCCGCCCGATCATGGCACGGGTCACGCTCGCTGTCGGGCCGCGACGCTGCGCTATCCTCCCGGGAACGTGAGCGAGGGTACGGTCATCATCATCGGCGGCGCCGAGGACAAGGTCCGGGATCGGGTCATCCTCAGCCGATTCGTGACGCTCGCCGGCGGACCGGACGCGACGGTCGTCGTCATCTCGACCGCGTCATCGCTGGGCCCCGAGGCCGGCGCTCGGTACAAGGCGGTCTTCAGCGAGCTGGGCGTGACTCGCGTGAGGCCGCTCCACGCCATGACCAGGCCGCAGGCCAACGACGAGACGTCGGCGCTCGCGGTCCGCGACGCGACGGGCATTTTCCTGACTGGTGGCAACCAGCTCCGACTCGCATCGACGATCGGCGGGACGCGTCTGGCCGATGCGATTCTCGAGCGGTTCCGGCACGGTGCCGTCGTCGCCGGAACGTCGGCGGGGGCAAGCGCGATGAGCAGCCACATGATCGCCTTCGGGGCGTCGGGCGCGACGCCGAAGCACCGCATGGCCCAGATTGCCGCGGGCCTCGGCCTCCTGCCTGGCGTCATCATCGACCAGCACTTCCAGCAGCGGAATCGGCTCGGCCGGCTGCTCAGCCTGATCGCCCAGAATCCGTCACTGCTCGGTCTCGGCGTCGACGAGGACACGGCCGGCGTCGTCGGCCCGGATCACGTCCTCGAGGTCATCGGCCGTGGCTCGATCACGGTCGTCGACGGCGCCGCGTCCGAGACCGACGCGTGGGAAATCAAGGGCCATCGCCCGCTGATGATCAGCGGCGTCGTCCTCCACTCATTGCCGTCGGGCTACCGGTTCGACCTGCGGCGAAGGCACAGGGTCGCGACGCCATCGCTGCACGCGATCGAGGGTGGGGGAGGAGCGGCGGCCTCCAGCTAGTCGCGGCAGGCGCACGGCCCTCGCGTCCGATGCGCGCGTGGCGTGCCAAACGACCGCTCGAAGGCGGTTCGAAGCGCTCGTATCAATGCCGCCCCCTGGAAATGCACGCGATCCGTGCATTCCGAGCACGTGGGCGACCGAATGGCACACCTGACGTGCAATTGCGACCCTCTCAGGGTTGCGGCGCGGCCACGGTCGGTCGTTTGGCACGTGGGGCGTGCACCCGGTGCGCCGTCCCTCGCCCGCGCCTGACCGCAGTCCTTCGCTCGCGATGGCCGGCCGGGTACACTCGGACGACCAATCGAGGAGGAGGTTCGAGCTTGGCCGAGACCGTCCGCGCACCGCGCCAACGACGGATCGCCTCGACGATCGCGCCATCGCCACGCCGGGCCGAGCGGCGCGGTGGTCCTCGCCCCGAGCCCAGTCTGCGCATCATCGAGACGCGCATCCTTCGCGGCCCGAACTACTGGGCGCGCGAGCCTGTTGTCCGGATGGTCGTCGACCTCGGCGTCCTCGAGAGCTTCCCATCGAACCTGATCCCGGGCTTCAGCGACGCGCTCGTCGAGCTCCTGCCCAGCCTCGAAGACCACGCCTGCTCGCTGGGCCGTCGCGGCGGCTTCATCACCCGCCTTCGCGAGGGGACGTGGGCCGGCCATATCGCCGAGCACATCGCACTCGAGCTGCAGAACCTCGCCGGCACCGACGTCCGCCACGGCAAGACCCGAAGCACCGGCGAGCAGGGTCGTTACAACGTCATCTACGAGTACCGCGAGGAGCAGGTCGGGCTCGAGGCCGGCAAGATGGCCGTCGCGCTCGTCAACCACCTTATCGCCCCGAGCGACCCCGCCTTCGCCTTCGATCCGATCGCCGAGCTCGAACGGCTCATCCGGATGGCCGAGCGGCAGGCGTTCGGCCCGAGCACCCAGGCCATCATCGACGAAGCGATCAGCCGCGATATTCCGTACATCCGGCTCGACCGGCACTCGCTCGTCCAGCTCGGCCAGGGCGTCCACCAGCAGCGGATCCGGGCGACGATGACGTCGCGGACGTCCGGGATTGCCGTCGACGTCGCGAGCGACAAGAGCCTGACCAATCGCCTTCTCGACTCGGCCGGTCTGCCCGTCCCGCGAAGCGAGGTCGTCGAGACGGAAGAGGCGGCGGTCGCCGCGGCCCGCCGGCTCGGCTATCCGTGCGTCCTCAAGCCGCTGGATGGCAACCATGGACGGGGAGTCCATCTCGACCTCCGCGACGAGGACGCCGTACGAACCGCCTTTTCGGATGCGTTGAAAGAGAGTCGCTCGGGCGATCTCGTGGTGGAGACCTATATCACGGGCAATGACTACCGCTGTCTCGTCATTGGCGGCAAGGTCGCGGCGATCGCCCAGCGCGTGCCGGCGAGCGTCACCGGCGACGGCGAGCACACCGTGCGCCAGCTCGTTGATCTCGCCAACGCCGACCCGCGGCGGGGCATCGGCCACGAGAAGGTCCTGACCCGCATCACGGTCGACGCCGACGCGGAGGCGCTCGTGCGCGGCCAGGGCTACGAGCTCGACGCCGTACCTCCTGCGGGAACCTGGATCAAGCTCGCCCTGACCGGCAACATGTCGACCGGCGGGACGTCGATCGACCGGACGATCGAAGCGCATCCGGACAACGTCGAGATCGCCGAGACCGCCGCGCGGATCATCGGCCTCGACGTGGCCGGCATCGACTTCATCTGCCCGGACATCGCGACGCCCGTGCGGGAGACCGGCGGCGGGATCGTCGAGGTCAACGCCGCGCCCGGTTTCCGGATGCACACCCACCCGACCGAGGGCGAGCCGCAGTATGTCGCCCGGCCGGTGATCGATCTCCTGTTCCCGCCCGGCACGCCCGCCCGCATCCCGATCGTCGCTGTGACCGGCACGAACGGCAAGACGACGACCGTCCGGATGATCGCCCACATCATGAAGCTCATGGGCCGCCGGGTCGGGATGACCTCCACGGACGGCATCGTCGTCGACGGACGGCTCATCAAGAAGGGCGACATGTCGGGCCCGAAGTCGGCCCAGATGGTCCTCCAGAACCCGACGGTCGATACTGCGGTCTTCGAGGTCGCCCGCGGCGGGATCCTCCGGGAAGGCCTCGGCTACGACCGCAACGACATCGCGGTCGTGACCAACGTGACCGGCGACCATCTCGGCCTCGGGGGGATCGATTCGCTCGGCCAGTTGGCGAACGTCAAGGGCGTCATCGTCGAGGCTGTGCCGAGGTCGGGTTCGGCCGTGCTCAACGCCGACGACTCACACGTGTATCGCATGGGTCGCCATTGCGCGGGGCGTGTGGTCCTGTTCTCCATGTCGATGCAGAAGGGCGAGGACGGCTTCGATCGCGTCGATGGGCATACGGGCCGCGGCGGTGCCGCGTTCTGCCTCGAGCAGACGTCCGAGGGCGAGCTCGTCGTGCTGAAGCTCGGACCGCGGACGATGCCGGTTCTGTACACCCACCTCATCCCGGCGACGTTCGGCGGGCGGGCCAGGATGAACGTGGCCAATGCCCTGGCCGCGGCTGCCGCGGCATGGGCCGGCGGTGCGCACCTTCACGACATCCGGCAGGGCCTGCGGACGTTCTCCACATCCTTCTTCCAGGCGCCGGGCCGGCTGAATCTGCTGGATGTTGGTGGTGTGAGGGTCGTCATCGACTACTGCCACAACGTCGACGGGATGCGGAACCTGGCCGACTTCGTGGGCCGGATGATGGTCGAGCCGCAGACGAAGGCGGGCCGAATCAAGCCGCTGGCCAGCAGCAATGGGCGGACCGGGCGTGCGATCGGCGTGATCGGGATTCCCGGTGATCGTCGCGACGAGGACCAGCGCGAATACGGCGCGATCGCCGCGTCGGCATTCGACGAGATCATCGTCCGCGAGGACAAGAACCTCCGTGGCCGGCAGCCCGGCGAGTCTGCCTCGAACGTGATCGACGGGATCCGCACCGCGCGCGGCGAAGGTCAGGCACGGGTCATTCGCTCCGAGAAGATCCTCGAGGAGATGTCGGCTGCGCGTGCGGCGTTGCGGCGGGCCAGCCCGGGTGACCTCGTCGTGATGTGTGTCGACAACGCCGTTGGCGTCTATCGGGAGGCCATGGCCGCTGCTGGATCCGCGCGGGGCGGGACGGCGTTTGCAGATCCTGGCGAGCTCGAGGCGCCGGAAGGCTGATCTCGCGCGGCCGTCGCCCACGGCCTCGCTCGCTCAGACGCCATCCGCCGCGAATCGGCAACTTTTCGACCCCATCGAACGCTTCGCCCGGTGGCGACCAGGTTCGGGCCGTACACGGCGCCCTGCACCTCAAGACGCCCGCTTTTGATGCCCACTCCGTGCATCACGAGGCGTGGCCGGCGGTCCGCATGGCCGTCGGTGGTTCAATCGGGTCGAAAACGTGGGGTTCTGGAGCCCGGGCAAGGGGGTCCCGTGACGCTCAAGCGGGCTCGCGCCGCGAACCTGGCGACTTTCCGAACCTATTGAACAGATCGGCCGCTCAGCGCGGGCTTCGCAGCACGGCAGGCAGGATCTCGAGCCCGTTTGATGCCCATCGGCGCATCACGATGGGTCGCCGGAGCGGCCCCGACGCTTAAACGAGCGCGATCGTGAGCGGACCGGCCGACGTTTGTTCAATTGAACCGGAAAGTACCGGGGATCCTGGCGCCTGTCAGCGGAAATCGCGCGCGCTCGGGAGCCTAGCGACCGACGTTCAGATTGGCGCTGACGACGCGGACGATGCCGATGATCTCGATGGCCGAGATCACGATGAGCGCGATGCCGACGATCGTTTCCACTGTTTCTCCTCCGACACCCGATGGTGGGGCGATCATGACAGGTCGCCCGGCCCCTCGACAGTGTCGTAGCCGATATTCCAAGAAGGATTAGATCCGGGCAAAGGACGCCCGTTCGAGCTTCTCAGGCGGCCTCGGCGGTGCGCGAGCACGCCTCTCCTCTCCAAACGGCGCAAGCCTGAGGTCGCTATGCCAGCGTTGTTCCGAATTTCGGGCCGCCGATGGCGGGCGGATGACGAGACCGCTGCGGGATAGTCCTTCTTGGAACGCGGCGAGCGCCGCCCCGCCGGCACGCCCGACGGGCCACTCGCTCCCAGCTCAGCCCTTCCTGGGACGGCCCTGGAGGCGCGGCACGAGTTCCGTCAGCTCCGACGCGATCTCGACCGGGCGAGCGCCGATGTTCGACAGGGCCCGGAACACCTCCTCGCGCTCCTCGTGGCACATGAGAACGATGACGCGACTCGAATCGCGGCTTCCGGACGTGGACCCATTCCGTGAGAGCTCGCTGCGGAGTGCCTCGGTCTCCGATTCGTAGACCGGCACCTCCGCCGGGGCCACACCCGCCGAGCGCAGTCCGGCGAGCATCTCGCCGATCATCGACTCGCGGGTTCGGCCGCGCAGGTAGCGCAGCGTTTCCTTGATCGCGACCCGTTGGGCACGCTCGCCGGCGATCCGACCGATGCCTCGCAGCGTGTCGTCGGGTCGATCGCCGGCGGTGCCGATGATCATCGTGATCGGCGCCGCTCGGCCGGCTGCGCCGGCAGCGATTCCCTCGGCCACGTCCAGGATCGCCGTGACACCGGCCTCGTTGTGGGCGAAGTCGACGATGACGACCTTCGACCCGAGCCGGAAGATGTTCAGCCGCCCGGGCGATCGTTCGGAGCTCGGCTTGAAGTCCATGAGCCCGTGCCGGACGTCTTCGATCGACGCGCCAAGTCCGCGCGCTCCACCTGCCGCGGCGAGCGCATTCGCCACGTTATGCCGAGCCAGACCGGCCAGGGTGATCGGGACTTCGGCAAGCCGCGCAATCGACGTCGACCGCTTCCCGTTGACCTCGACCAGATCACCGTCCTCGACGAGGTAGGCCCGCCCACCGCGATCCAGGTGGCGCCGCACTGCAGCCGGCGTCTTCGGCTTGACCGAGAAGAACGCGACATGTCCCTCGACGCGGCGCGCGACGGCCGCCACGAATGGGTCGTCTCCGTTGAGGACGACCCAGCCATCCGGACGCGTGATCCGGCAGATCGTCGATTTGACCTCGGCCAGCTCGGGCAGTGTGTGGATGCCCTGCAGGTCGAGGTGGTCCGACGAGACGTTCGTCAGGATGCTGGCCTCGTTCGATTCGTAGCCGACGCCGCGCAGGACGATCCCGCCGCGGGCCGTCTCGAGAACGGCCGTGTCGACGTCGCTGCGGCCGAGGATCTGGGCCGCGCCGCCGGGGCCGGTCCAGTCGCCGGGATCGACCATGCGCTCGTCGACGAGGACGCCGTCGGACGTTGTCGTGCCGACATGGCGCCCGGCGAGCACGAGGATGTGGGTGATCAGGCGAGTCACCGTGCTCTTGCCATTCGTGCCGCTGATCGACACGATCGGTACCCGGCGTTCCGCGTCGCGGATCCACGCCGGCGGCGTCGCCCGGGCGGCTTTGATCCGTTCGGTCCAGCGCTCGAGCAGCCTCGTCTGCCGACCTGTCAGTCGAGCCCGGCGCGCGGCCGAAACGTTCCGCTCGGCGAGAGCGTATGCCGCCTCCGCGATGAGATGGCTGCGCTCCGCGCCCTGCCATGGCCACGTGACGACCCAATGGCCCGGGTCGGAGGAGCGGTGAACGGCCAGGCCGCCCGAGCCCTCCCCGTGATCGGCCCGCAATCGGCGGACCCAGCCGACGATGCCCGCAACGTCGTCGGGCCACGCCTTCGGCGGCACCGACGCGCCAAGACGAACGAGCGCGTGGCGGCCGGGGACCCGTTGCCCGTACCACGTCCGCCGCCGGCCCAAGGCGACTTCCAGCTTCACCGCCGGATCGAGCCGGTAGACGTTCGGACCCTCGAGGAGGCGGATCTCGATGAGGCGCACGGTTCGCGCAGGATAGCAAGGAGCCCCGGCCGATAGACTCCGGCCGTGGATACTGCGACGCCGATTGGCGACAGCCTCACTGCGGCGGACCTGGAAGGCCTGCGCTCAACGATCGAGAGGCGGGGGCCCGAATTCCTGGCCGATCTCGAACGGCTGGTCAATACCGATTGCGGGAGCTACACGAAACCGGGCGTTGACGAGGTCGGCCGCTGGGTCGGGGCATTCCTGGAGGACCTCGGCGCGAGCGTCGAATATCGCGACGACGAGAATCTCGGCGCGACCGTGGTCGCCACCTTTGACGGACCGAACCCGGCCGGACCGCGGCTGCTCCTCATCGGCCACCTCGATACGGTGTTCGATGCCGGGACCGCGGCTGCGCGGCCGTTTCGTATCGACGGCAATGTCGCACACGGTCCAGGCGTGACCGACATGAAGGCGGGGCTTCTCGCCGGTCTCTACGCGATCGCGGCCATCCGCGAGCAGCTCGGCGAGCTGCCGTTCGGACGACTCGTGTTCGTCGCCAATCCCGATGAAGAGATCGGCTCACCGAGCTCGACCCCGCACATCCGCGAGCTCGCGCGCGACGTCGATGCGTGCCTGGTCCTCGAGTGTGCCCGCGCGAACGGCGACATCGTCTCGTCGCGCAAGGGCATCCTCGATCTCCGGCTCACCGTTCATGGACGGGCAGCGCACGCCGGCGTCGAGCCGGAGAAGGGCCGCAACGCGATCGTCGAGGCGGCGCGGCTCGTCCGCGAACTGAACGCGCTCAACGGCCGCTGGCCGGGTGTCACCGTGAATGTCGGCGTCATCGCCGGCGGGACGCGACCGAACGTCGTGCCCGAGACATGCAGCCTCGAGGTCGACCTCCGATCGCCGGGCCGTCTCGACCTCGAATCGGCGGAGGCCGCGATCGGCGAACTGTGCGCGTCGACGGTCGTGCCCGACACGACGGTCGAGACCGCGGTCATGGGCCGCCACTGGCCGATGGAGAAGCTGGCGCGGTCGGGGCGGCTCGTCGAGCATGCGCAGGCGATCGCGGACCGCCTCGGCTTCGAGCTCCACGATGCCGCCACCGGCGGCGCGTCCGATGCGAATACGACGGCGGGCATGGGCATCCCGACGATCGACGGGCTCGGCCCGATCGGTGGCAACGATCACTCGCCGGCCGAATACCTCGAGATCGACTCGATCGTGCCTCGGACGACGCTCCTCGCTGGCCTCATGGTCGCCATCGCGCGCGATCCCGAGATCCTGGGCTGGCGCGGCTCAACGGCGGGACGGTGACCGGCCGGCGGTCCATCTCCTCTGGCGGACCGTGGGAGGCTCGTGGCGGCTACGCGCGGGCCGTGGTCGTCGGCGACGAGTGCTGGGTCGCGGGCACAACCGACGCGGGCCCGGACGGCCGCTCGCGCCACCCTGACGACATCGGCGCGCAGGCGCGAGCGGCATTCGAGGTCATCGAGGCGGCCCTCCGAGACGCGGGCTTCGCGTTGTCCGACGTCGTGCGGACGCGGATGTTCGTAACTGACATCGGACGCTCAGAGGACGTCCTCATCGTCCACGGCGAGCTCTTCGGCGATATCCGGCCGGCGGCAACGATGGTCGAGGTCGCCCGCCTCATCGACCCGACCCTGCTCATCGAGATCGAGGTCGACGCGCGTCGAACCTGAGGAGGGACGCTCAGGCGATTCCGAGCGCCCGACTGATCGCGGTCAGCCCGACAGCGGCTACGAGACCGACCAGCAGGTTCCGACGCCAGACCGTCAGTCCGAGGCAGACCAGGACCGCCAACCACTCCATGCCGACGTGGAAGGTCGGCCGACCGTCGGCCGTCACGACCATGACGTTGACCGCGGCGAGCGCCGCGAGAATTGCCGGTCCAACGAGCCGCAGATAGGCGAAGACCGGCCGCGGCAGCCGTTCGAAGCCAGGTGCGAGAAGCGGCAGCGCCCGGCTCGGGTACGTTGCGGCAAACATGAGCAGGGCGAGGATGACTAGCGAGCCGTTCACCTCGGGGCCTCTCCGGCACCGTCGTCGCCCTGCTCGTAGTGCGTTCCGGGCATCGAGAAGCCCTCGGCCGAGCGGACCGTGCCGAGCTCGGCCGGCGGAGGCCCTGCCGGTGAGGGCAGCGCGAGGCCGGCCAGCGGGCCGAGCAGGCCACCGGCGACGATGCCGACCGACGGCGACAGGGCGAGACTCACAAGCACCCCGACCGCGGCACCGGTCGCGGCCGCGACGACATCGCGGCGGTCTGCGATGAGCCCGGCGGCGAGTCCGATCATGGCCGCCGGGAACACGACGTCGAGGCCGAATCGCTCGGGACCCGGAATCTCCTGGCCGGCAAGGACGCCGACGATCGTCGCGAGATTCCACGGGATGAACGTCGATCCGATGGCGGCGAGCCAGTAGCCGCGCTCATCGGTCCGACCGGCCCGGGCGAAGTGGGCAATCGTCAGGGCGAACGCCTCGTCCGTCAGCAGATGGGCGATGACGGCGCGCCGTCCGATAGGCACGTCCCGCAGCCAGGGCGCGAGTGCCGCGGAGTAGAGGAGGTGGCGCGCGTTGAGGAGCGCCGTCAGTAGGAAGATAACCGGCCACGCCACGCCGCCGGCCACGTAGCCGACCGCCGCAAACTGGGCCGCGCCGGCGAACACGATCGTGCTGAAAGCAATCGCCTCGAGGGGCGAGAAGCCGGCCCGCTGCGCCGACAAGCCGAAGACGAAACCGAACGCCGCGGCCGAAACCGCGATCCCGATCGCGTCGACGATCAGGCGCCGCCGCGAGGCGTCAAGCGAGGTCAGCTCGCCTGAACCCGCGGCCGTCCTAGCGGAGATAGGTCTTCCCGCAGGTCCCGTCGCAGACGACGTAGAGGGCGTGCTTCTCGAGTGCGTACCCGGCCGCGTGAAGGAGACCCGGGCAACCTTTCGTCGGGCACTTCCAGACCCACCAGCGCTCGTTCGTGTCGAGCGGCGTCGCCTCGGTCTCGAGCTTGCCGGCGAGGTCCTCGCGAGCGCCGACGAGCCGCGCGATCGCTGCCGCCCGGTCGGTCTCGGTCTCGCTCGTGTACGGATAGTTCTGACCGACGTTCGAGGTCACGCTGCCCTCCCAGCCCCAACCGACACGAAGGCCGGTGGCAGCCTCGTGTGAGCGCAGCCGACCACCGGCAGGCGGAGTATATCGGCCTGTCCAGCACCGGTCAGCAAGGCCGTCGACCTACCTGACGGCGGGCAGGCCGGCGCTGCGCGGATCCGTGGCAGCGGCGAGCGAGCCGCCTTCGACAGCCGGGCCGCCCTCGACGAGCTCGATCGCATGGCAGTGGCCGAGCAGCGAATCGAAGGCGTCGGTCCGTGTCAGCGGATGACCCAGTGCCTCCAACTCCTCGAGGACGCCCGGCCGGAAGCGCGGTTCGACACGGACCTCGATTGGCGGCGCGAAATGGGTCTCCGGCTCGACGAACCAGCGCGGCGCCGAGACAGCCGTCCCGACGTCGAGCCCGCCGTCGACGAGACCCGACACCAGCTGGGCATGGATCTGCGGCTGGGCGTCGCCGCCCATCGACCCGGCGACGACCCATGGCCGAGGCTGCCCACGCTCGTCCGGCCGGAACAGCATGCCGGGCATCAACGTGTGGAGCGGCCGCTTGCCCGGCTCGAGGACATTCGGGTGATGGGCATCGAGGCTGAAATACGAGCCGCGGTTGTGGAAATGCACGCCGGTCTCCGGATCGAGGACACCCGAGCCGAAGCCCATGTAGTTCGACTCGATGAGGCTCACCGCATTGCCATCGCCGTCCACGACGCCGAGATAGATCGTGCCACCCCCAACCGGCAATGCGGCGGGGGGGGGGGGGGGGGGGGG
>Ga0081539_10003461_pt1 | contig 19333 bp, 18 predicted proteins | sample TabmetS4T2R2_FD_71023 | JGI IMG/M metagenome (GOLD analysis project Ga0081539, IMG submission 71023) | Tabebuia heterophylla rhizosphere microbial communities from the University of Puerto Rico - S4T2R2 | ecosystem: Host-associated > Plants > Roots > Rhizosphere ...
CGCATGATGCCTCCCGGGGCGGGTGGTGATGTGCCGTGCACCGTCGAGCACGGCGGTTGCAGCCCGCCTGCAATGCGGTAAACGCGCTGATACGTTCGGCGCTCGAACGATGGAATTCCGGCTTCTTGGCCCGCTGGAGGTGCGTGTCGACGGCCGCGCGATCGCTCTCGGCGGGCCGAAGCAGCGCGCGCTGCTCGCCATCCTCCTCCTCCAGGCCAATCGCGTGGTCTCCACGGACCGCCTCATCGACGATCTCTGGGGGGACGCGACGACGACGACGACCGTCAAGAGCGTCCACGTGTACGTGTCGCGGCTGCGCAAGACGCTCGGCGACGAGCGCGTCGTGACGCGGTCGCCCGGCTACCTCCTCCGCGCCAGCGAGGAGGAGATCGATGCCAGGTGCTTCGAGCGCCTGCTTGACGACGCCGAAGGTGCCGCGCCGGACGTCACGGCATCGAGGTTGCGGGAGGCCCTTGCGCTGTGGCGCGGCTCCGCGCTCGCCGACCTCTCGGGCGAGCCCTTCGCCGCCGCGGAGATCGCTCGCTTGGAGGAGCTGAGGCTGGTCGCGGTGGAGGAGCGGATCGCGGCGGACCTCGCCCTCGGGCGCCACGCCGACCTCGTCGGCGAGCTGGAGGCGCTCGCCCGCGAGCATCCGCTGCGGGAACGGCTGCGCTCGATGCTCATGCTCTGCCTCTACCGCTGCGGCCGGCAGGCCGAGGCGCTCGCCGTCTTCCGGGACACGCGCGCCGCCCTGATCGACGAGCTCGGCATCGAGCCCGGGCGCGAGCTCCGCGTGCTGCATGAGGCGATCCTGCGGCAGGACGACGAGCTGGATCTCGCGCCGGCGACGCCCGCACCGGACCAGGGGACGTTCGTCGGCCGCGCCGCCGAGCTGGCACATCTGACGGCGGCCATGGACGGGGCCCTGGCCGGTCGCGGGCGCGTCGTCCTTCTCGGCGGCGAGCCGGGCATCGGCAAGAGCCGCCTGGCCGAGGCGGTCGGCGCCGCCGCGCAGGCGCGCGGCACGCACGTCCTGGCCGGTCGCTGCTGGGAGGCGGGCGGGGCTCCGCCGTTCTGGCCCTGGGTGCAGTCGCTTCGCACGTATGCGAGCACCGTCGGCGATGACGAGCTACGCGCCGTCCTGGGCAAGGGAGGCTCGGCGCTGACGCAGATGCTGCCGGAGCTCCGCGATCGCCTGCCGGACCTGCCGGACCCCCCGTCACTCGAGCTCGAAGGCGCTCGCTTCCTGCTGTTCGACGCCGTCGCGCACCTGCTCCGCCGGGTGGCGCGCGGGAGGCCGGTGGTCCTGCAGCTCGACGATCTCCACGCCGCCGACGAGCCGTCGCTGCTCCTGCTGCGGTACGTCGCGCGGCAGATCGCGGACAGCCGCGTGCTCGTGATCGGCACGTACCGGGACATCGACCCGGCACCGGCGGACGCGCTCGTCGCGACGCTCGCCGCGCTCGCGCGCGAGCCCAACGCGGAGCGGATCACGCTCTCCGGCCTGAGCGCCGAGGACGTGGCGGCGTACGTCGGCCGGGTGATCGGCGACGCGGGGTCGGGCGTGACCGCCGAGGCGGTGCACGCCGAGACGGACGGCAACCCGCTGTTCATGGTCGAGGTCGTGCGCTACCTCGAGGGCGGCGGATCGCTGCACGGGATCCCGCCGGACGTGCGTCCGGTCATCGGGCGGCGCGTGCGGGCGCTGCGCGCCGACTGCGTCAGCGGGCTGGAAGCCGCGTCGGTGCTGGGCCGGGAGTTCGACCTCGACGTCCTCGCGGGCATGACGGGTCTTGCCCCCGCCGAGCTGCTCGAGCGCCTCGACCCGGCGCTCGCCGAGCGGGTGATCGACGACGCGCCGGCGACGCACGGTCGGCTGCGTTTCAGCCACGCGCTCGTCCGCGACGTGATCTACGACGAGCTGACGGCGGCGCGTCGCGCGACGCTCCACGCCCGAGCGGGCGCGACGATCGAGCAGCAGGGGCGCCCCGATCGCGTCGGGGAGCTCGCGCGCCACTTCATGGCCGCCGTTCCGGCGGGCACCGCCGAGCAGGCGGGCCGGTACGCCCGCATGGCCGCCGACAGCGCCGCCGCCCAGCTGGCGCACGAGGAGGCGGTGCGCCTGTACGAGGAGGCCCTCTCGCTCACCCCGGACGCCGCGCAACGCGTAGAGCTCCTGCTCTCGATCGGCGACGTCCGGGCCCGTGCCGGAAGCCAGGCGGCGTCGAAGCTCGCCTTCCGGGAGGCGGCCGAGCTCGCCGGCGCCCACGGGATGGCCGAGCAGCTCGGGCGCGCCGCACTCGGCTACGGGGGGCGGATCATCTGGGACGTCTCGCGCGACGATCCCCACCTCGTCGAGTTGCTGGAGCGCGCGCTCGTCCTCCAGGGAGCCGCAGACGGCCCGCTGCGCGCGCGGCTGCTCGCACGGCTTGCCGGCGGCCCGCTCCGCGCCGTCGACGTCCCGCCGGAGCGGCGGCGCGCGGTCGGCGCGGATGCGCTCGCGATCGCGCGACGGCTCGACGACGACGCGACACTCGCCTACGCGCTGCACGCCTACATCAACGCCCACCACGGGCCCGAGCACACGCCGTGGCAGGTCGAGCTTGCCGCCGAGCTCATCGACACCGCGAGGCGGGTCGGCGACGAGGAGCGCGTCGTCGAGGGCCACGAGGAGCACCTGGACGCGGCCCTGGAGCTCGGCGACATCGCCGCCGCGTACCGCGACCTCGAAGCCATGGACGCCGTCGCCGCCCGCCTCCGGCAGCCCTCGCAGCAGTGGCTCGTGGCCGTCTACCGCGCCATGCTCGCCCTCCTGCAAGGAAGGCTCGAGGAAGCCGCCGACCACCTCGGGCGCGCCCACCTGCTCGGCGAGGACGCGCAGAGCTGGAACGCCACGGTCACCTACCGCCTGCAGCTCTACGCGCTGCGTCGCGAGCAGGGGCGGCTGGCGGACGTGCAGGCCCTCGTGCGCGCATCGTCGGAGGAGTTCCCCGCCTACCCGATCTTCCGCTGCGTGCTGGCGCACGTCTCCGCCGAGCTGGGCGACGTCGAGGAGTCGCGCGTGCTGCTCGCGACGGCGTTGCCGATGGACGAGGAGTGGCTCGTGGGGACCGGCTTGCTCGCGGAGGCGGCCATCCTCGTCGGCGACATGGACCGCGCCGATGAGCTCTACGAGCAGCTCCTCCCGTACGCCGACCGGGTCGCCGTCTGCCTGCCGGAGATCTGCACCGGCGCTGTGGCGCGCCCGCTCGCGCTCCTGGCTGCCGCGACCGGCCGCGCTCGCGAAGCGCAGGAGCACTTCGAGACCGCCATCGACGTCCAGCGGCGGATCGGCGCGCAGCCGTGGCTCGAGCGCACGATCCGGGAGCGCGCTGCGCGGCGCTGACCGTCACACTCCTGCCCCATGCCTCTGCCCGACGGCGTCACCCTCGGCGGCTGGCTGCACATCCCCGGCGGCTTCGCCGCGGAGATCATGGCGGCGGCCGGGTTCGACTGGTGCCTCGTCGACCGCCAGCATGGCCTCATCGGCGAGGCGGAGCTCTTCGACATGCTCCGGGCGCTGAGCATCTCGGGGACGCCCGCGTTCGTTCGCGTCGCGCAGACCGACCACGCGGAGATCGGTCGCGCGCTGGACGCCGGCGCGACCGGCGTCGTGGTGCCGCAGGTCGAGTCGGTGGAGGAGGCGCGCATCGCGGCGGCGGCCTGCCGCTACGCGCCCGCGGGGCGGCGCAGCGTCGGCCCGACGCGCGCGAAGCTCTACGGCGGCAGCGATTCGGTGGCGGCGAACGAGCGCGTGCTGTGCCTTCCGATGATCGAGTCGCGTGCGGGACTCGAGGCGGTCGAGGCGATCGCCGACGTCGAGGGCGTCGACGGGCTGTTCGTGGGACCGTCGGACCTGGGCCTCGAGCTCGAGCTGCAGGGCAAGGCGTTCGACGACGTGCTTCGCCGGATCGCAGGCGTGTGCCGCGAGCGGGGCAAGCTTCCCGGCGCGTTCGGCATGGGCGCCGACCGCATCGCCGGCTGGGTGGACCTGGGCTACGAGTTCCTCGCGGTGAACTCCGACGCCGCGTTCCTGCTGGACGCGGCGCGCTCGGCGGTCAGCGCTGCGAGGCTTGCACTCCCGCCGGGCGCCAGACGTTGATGAGGTCGCGCATGGAGATGATCCCCACGACGTCGCCGTTGCGGACGACGACGAGGTGCCGGAAGCCGCGCGCGGCCATCGTGTCGGCGGCCTCCTCCAGGTCCCACTCGCCGTCCGCGTAGACCGCGGACGCGGTCAGATGGTCCTTGACCTGATCGCTGTCGGGATCGTGACCGCGCCCGAGCGCCCGGACGACGTCGCGCTCTGTGATGATGCCGGGGCCGGGCTGCTCCGGGTCGATGATCACGGCGGCGCCGACGTTGTGCTTGCACATGAACTCGGCCGCCTGGCGCAGGGTGCGCCCCGGTGTCAGCGTCAGCACGTTCTCCGTCATCGCCTCATGGACCTTCACAGCCGCTCCTTCCCGACTCGGATCTTCCACCCCTTGATACGGCAACCGGCCGCCAAATGCAACGATCGGCACGAACTCGCCCGCTGACGGAGGACGGTCAGCTCGTCGAGACGCCGCACGGGCCGGCGCGCGTGTTCTCGCATCCCGTGCGGGAGGCCGTCGGCGGCCTCGTGCTCGGCCACGGCGCGGGCGGCGGCGTGGGGGCGCGGGACATCGTGGCCGTCCGCGACGCCGCGCTGGAGGCGCGGATCGCCGTCGCGCTGGTGGAGCAGCCCTACCGCGTCGCCGGCCGGCGCTCGCCCGCACCGGCGCGCCAGCTCGACGCCGCGTGGACGGCCGTCCTCGGGCATCTGCGCGACGGGCCGCTCGGCGATCTGCCCGTGGTGACCGGCGGACGCTCATCCGGCGCGCGCGTCGCCTGCCGCACGGCGGACGCCACCGGCGCGGCGGGCGTGCTCTGCCTCGCGTTCCCCCTGCGGCCGCCGCAGCGGCGCAGCGCGACCGAGCCGCCGCCGTCGCGGCTGGACGAGCTGGAGGCGGTGCAGGTCCCGGTCCTCGTCATCCAGGGCGTGAGCGATCGCTTCGGGATGCCGCCCTCCGGGAAGGGCCGGACGGTCGTGCAGGTCAAGGGCGACCACAGCCTCGCCGGCGACCGCGCGGCGATCGCGACGGCGGCGCGCGACTGGCTCGCGGAGCTGCTCAGCTCTCGACGGTGACGCCCGCTGCGGCGAGCAGCTCGGGCACCGTGCAGAGCTTGACCCGCGGACGCCCCTGCGGCTCGCCCGCCGCTCGCTCCGTCTGGTCGATCGACTCCCAGTCCGCGTAGGTGACGCGGCCGGGGCAGCGCTCGGCGAGCAGCGCCTCGATCGCCTCGCGCTCCGGCTGCGCGCACTGCAGGACCTTCCCCGCCGCGACGTCCTCCAGCAGCGCCTTGACCGTCTCCTGCGCGTCCTTCTTGTTCGTGCCGATGATGCCGCTCGGGCCGCGCTTGATCCACCCGACGACGTACTGGCCGAGCACCTGCGCGCCGCCCGCCGCGTCCAGGACCCGGCCGCCCTCGTTGGGGATCACCGCGCGGCGGTCGTCGAACGGCACGCCCGGGAGGGCGACGCCCCGATAGCCGACCGACCGGAAGACCAGGCCGGCCGGGATCGTCTCGCGCTCGCCGGTCGGCTGGGCGCGCAGCGAGCCGTCCTCGCCTTGCACGAGCCGGTTGCGTTCGACGACGACCGCCTCCACCCTGCCGTCCCCCTGGATCTCCACGGGCGAGGTCAGGAAGCGCAGGACGACGCGCTTGGGCTTGCCGGTCGGCTCGCGCCGGGAGTACTCGGTGAAGATCTCGACGTTGCGCCGGGAGGTCATGTCGGCCGCGTCGCTCGCGAGCCACGCCGCGCTCGCCTCGTCGAGCTGGACGTCAGCGGGGTCCACGACGACGTCGGCGTCGGTCAGCTCGCCGAGCTCGAGCACCTCGGGGTTCGTGAAGGCGGCCTGCGCCGGTCCGCGCCGGCCCAGAACGACGATCTCGCGGATGCTGCTCTCGCGCCGGACGTCCATAGCGTGGTCGGCGACGTCGGTCACGGCGAGCTCGTCCGGCGTCAGCGCGAGCATCCGCGCGACGTCCGCGGCGACGTTCCCGTTGCCGACGACGATCGCGCGCTCGCACGAGAGGTCGAACTCGAGGTCGCGGTAGTCGGGGTGGCCGTTGTACCAGGCGACGAACTCGGTCGCGGCCCAGCTGCCCGGGAGGTCCTCCCCCTCGATGCCGAGCCGGCGGTCCGACGACGCGCCGAACGCGTAGATGACCGCGTGGTAGCGCTCGCACAGCTCCTCGACCGTGACGTCCCGGCCGATCTCGACGTTGCCGAAGAAGCGGAACTCCGGGTGCGCCGCCGTCTTCTCGTACATCCGCGTGACGGCCTTGATGTTCGGATGGTCCGGCGCGACGCCGGCGCGTACGAGACCCCATGGCGTCGGAAGGCGATCGAAGACGTCGACCTGGGCGGCGACGTCGGTGGAACGCTGCAGGGCGCCCGCGGCGTAGAGGCCGGACGGACCCGAGCCGATGATGGCGACGCGGAGGGACTGTGGTGACTCGCTCATGGGTTGCAGAGCACTGTACGAGGCGTCCCTGGGCGAGGGCTTATGATCGCCCGCCGTGGACCTGGGGCTTTCGGGCCGCGTGGTGCTCGTCACGGGCTCCAACCGCGGGATAGGGCGGGCGATCGCGCAGTCGGCCGTCGCCGAGGGAGCGATCGTGGCGCTGTGCGGCCGCGACGCGTCGCTCGGCGCGCAGGTCGCCGAGGAGATCGGCGCCGACCGGGCGGCGTGGTTCACCGCCGACGTGACCGACGCCGAGCAGGTCGCGGCGCTGCCGGCGGCGGTGGTGGGGCGCCTCGGACGCCTGGATGCGCTCGTCAACAACGCCGGGCGCTTCGGCGGCGGCCCGGCGATCGACCTCGAGCCGGCGGGCATCCACGAGGGCATCGACACGAAGGTGGCCGGCGCCGTCGGCCTGACCCGCGCGGCGCTGCCGGCGCTGCGGCGCAGCGACCAGGCGCGCGTCGTGAACATCGGCGGGATCAGCGCGCAGCGCGTCACGCCGGGCGCGGCGGTGACCGCGATCGCCAACGCCGGGCTGGCGACGGTGAGCGGCTACCTGGCCCAGGAGCTCGCCTCCGACGGCGTCACGGTCAACTGCGTCATCCCCGGCTACGTGCTGACCGACGTGTGGCGCGGCCGCGCGCGTGCGCTCGCGGAGGCGGAGGGGCTGACGGAGGAGGCCGGCCTCCAGGCGGTCCTCGACCGCCAGGGGCTCCAGGGCCGCTGGGGCGAGCCGGCGGAGATCGCCGACGTCGTCGTCTTCCTGCTGTCCGCGCAGGCGCGGTTCGTCAGCGGCGCGGCGTTCCGGGTCGACGGAGCGCAGTTCGAAGGACTGCAGAGGTAGCGCGACCGGGTAGCCCGGTCTCCAAAACGGGAGGAGATCGAGATGGGAACCGCAAGGGCGAATCGCTACGCCGGCGCCGCGACGGCGCGCGCCTCGTTGGCACGTGCCGTGATCCTGGTCGCCACCGCCGTGGCCGTGATCCTGCTGCTGGGAATCCTGCTCGTCGTGCTGGAGGCGAATCCCTCCAACGACATCGTGTCGGTCGTTCGCGACGCGGCGTCGTTCCTGGCCGGACCGTTCGAGAACCTGTTCACGCTCGACAGCACCAAGGCGCAGCACGCTGTCGACTGGGGCATCGCCGCAGTCGTGTGGTTCGCGCTCGGCCAGCTGATCGCGCGGCTGCTGCTGCGCGGCTGAGCCGGCCGTTCACGCCGGGAAGCGCTCGAGCACCCACTCGGCGTCGAGCGGGCTGCGCCGGTAGGGCCTGCCGCCGACGAGCACGTAGTCCCGCGTACGCGGATCCATCGGGAGCTGGCGCTCGATGGGGAACCACTCGTTGTGCTGGTGGATCAGCTCGTTGACCGCGTCGAAGGACCACGACCGCGCGAGCGCACGCCACCGCGCCGCGAACGCCGCGGGGTCCCCGCGGTGCTCCTCGCGCAGCGCGTCGTACGCCCGCTGCAGGCGGCGCGTCTCGTTGGCGATCCCCGCGTCGATCTCCCCGAGTCGCTCCATCCAGCGCGGCCGCACGCCCGCCTGCAGGTAGGCCTCGACGCTGCGCTTCGTCTGGCGCGCGCGGCGCGACAGCGGCCGCCCGTAGCCGTCGGTGTCCTCGAGGTCCCGCGCGAGCAGCCGCTCGACGGCGTTGCGGCGATCCTCGTCCGTCTGCCCCGCGTCGTCCGGCATCCCTGCGCCCCATCCTAGGACCGGCGATGATGTCCGCCGTGGGAGCATCCGTCATCACCGGGGCCGGCTCCGGAATCGGCCGGCAGGTGGCGATCGACCTCGCCGCGGCGGGCCACCGGGTCGTCCTCGCGGGACGCCGCACCGAGCCGCTGCACGAGACGGCCGGGCTGTGCGAGGGCGAGACGCCGGTCGTCGTGCCGACCGATGTGCGCGATCCGCGGTCGGTCGCGGCGCTGTTCGCCGCCGCGCTGGACGCCCACGGCACGGTCGACCTCCTGTTCAACAACGCGGGCACGCCCGGAAGCTGGGGACCGCTGGAGGATCTCGACCCCGCCGAGTTCAAGGACGTCATCGACACGAACCTCAACGGCTCGTTCCTCTGCGCGCAGGCGGCGTTCAAGGCGATGAAGGCGCAGGATCCGCAGGGAGGGCGGATCATCAACAACGGATCGATCTCGGCGCACGTCCCGCGGCCCGGCGCGATCGCGTACACCACGAGCAAGCACGCGATCACAGGGCTCACGCGCGCGATCGCGCTCGAGGGCCGCCCGTACCGGATCGCCTGCGGCCAGATCGACATCGGCAACGCCGCGAGCGCGATCACCGAGGCGATGGCGCGCGGCGTGCCGCAGGCGGACGGGGGCATCCGCCCGGAGCCGATCATGGACGTCGCGGAGGTCGGGAGAGCGGTGGTCCACATGGCCAGCCTCCCGCTCGACGCGAACGTCCTCTTCATGACGATCATGGCCACCAACATGCCGTACGTCGGCCGCGGTTAGGGCCACTAGCTTCAGATCCCGTGCGATTCCTCGACGGCCGCGCGCCGCTGACCGACGCGACCTACGACGACGTCTTCCTCGTGCCCCAGCGCTCCGACGTGGCGTCGCGCCTGGACGTGGATCTCACGACCCACGACGGCTCCGGCACCACGATCCCCGTCGTCGCGTCGAACATGACGGCCGTCTCCGGCCGGCGGATGGCGGAGACGATCGCCCGGCGCGGCGGCCTGGCCGTCCTCCCGCAGGACATCCCCGTCGACGTGGTGCGCGACGTCATCGCCTGGGTCAAGGAGCGCGATCTCGTCGTCGACACGCCCATCACGCTCGAGCCGACGGCGACGGCTGCCGAGGCGCTCAGCCTCCTGCCCAAGCGCGCGCACGGCGCGATCATCGTCGTGGACGGCGGGCGGCCGGTCGGCGTCGTCACCGAGGCGGACTGCGCGGGGGTCGACCGCTTCGCCCAGCTCGACCAGATCATGTCCCGCGAGCTGCTCACGCTGCCCGTCGGCATCACGCCCCGGGAGGCGTTCGACCGCCTGCACGCCGGCGGACGCCACCGCCTCGCGCCCGTCGTGCACCCGACGGGCGCACTCGCAGGCGTCCTCACGCGCAGCGGCGCGCTACGGGCGTCGCTGTACCGCCCCGCGGTCGACGCGCAGAGCCGCCTGCGCGTCGCGGTCGCGATCGGGATCTCGCGCGGCGCCGCCGGCCGGGCCCAAGCGCTGCTGGACGCGGGCGCGGACGTCCTCGTCCTCGACACCGCCCACGGCCACCAGGAGCAGATGCTCGAGGCGGTCCGGGCAGTCCGGGCGCTGGACCCGCCCGTTCCGGTCGCCGCCGGCAACGTCGTCACATCAGACGGCGTCCGCGACCTCGTCGAGGCGGGCGCCGACATCGTGAAGGTCGGCGTCGGCCCGGGCGCGATGTGCACGACCCGCATGGTCACCGGCGTCGGCCGCCCGCAGTTCTCGGCGGTGCTGGAATGCGCGGCGCGGGCCCGCGAGCTGGGCGCGTACGTCTGGGCCGACGGCGGCGTGCGCCACCCGCGCGACGTCGCGCTCGCGCTGGCCGCCGGCGCGTCGAACGTCATGATCGGCTCCTGGCTGGCCGGCACGCACGAGTCGCCGGGCGATACGCACCGCGACGCCGACGGGCGCCTCTACAAGGAGAGCTTCGGCATGGCGTCCGCCCGCGCCGTGCGCTGGCGCACGGCGGACGACTCGCCGTTCGACCAGGCGCGCAAGGCGATGTTCGAGGAGGGGATCTCCTCGTCGCGCATGTACCTTGACTCCGAGCGCCCCGGCGTGGAGGACGTCCTGGACCAGATCGCCGCGGGCGTGCGCAGCGCGTGCACGTACGCAGGCGCGCGGACGCTCGACCAGCTCCACGAGCGCGCGGTCGTGGGGGTGCAGAGCGCGGCCGGCTACGCCGAGGGCAAGCCGCTGCGCAGCACCTGGTAGTGATGCGGGAGTGACAGGACTGCTCCCCACCACTGTCGTCGGCAGTTACCCGCAGCCGGACTGGCTCATCGACCGCGACCTCCTGCGCGACCGGCTCCCCGCCCGCGTCCGCACCCCGGAGCTCTGGCGCGTCGCTCCCGAGCTCCTCGAGGCGGCCCAGGACGACGCCACGCTGCTCGCCATCCGCGACCTCGAGCGGGCCGGCGTCGACATCATCACCGACGGCGAGATCCGGCGCGAGAGCTACTCCAACCGCTTCGCGACGGCCCTGGAGGGCATGGACGTCGAACACCCGGCCGAGATGCTCAGCCGAGCCGGCAAGCCCAACAAGGTCCCGCGCGTGACCGGTCCGGTGCGCCGCACGCGGCCGGTGGAGGTCCGAGACCTGGAGTTCCTGCGCGCGAACACCGACCGCAAGGTGAAGATCACCCTGCCGGGCCCGTTCACGATGAGCCAGCAGGCGGTCGACGAGCACTACGGCGACGTCAAGGCGCTCGCCATGGACCTGGCCGTCGCCGTCAACGAGGAGGTCCGCGACCTGTTCGCGGCCGGCGCCGACGTGGTGCAGATCGACGAGCCGTGGGTGCAGTCGCGGCCCGAGGAGGCCAGGCAGTACGCCGTGGAGGTCATCGACCGGGCGCTCCAGGGCGTCACGGGCACGACGGCGCTGCACTCGTGCTTCGGCTACGCCCACATGGTCCACGACCGCCCGCCGGGCTATCCGATCCTCGCCGAGCTCAACGACTGCGCGGCGGACCAGCTCGTCATCGAGGCCGAGCAGCCGAACCTGGACCTGAGCGTCCTCGAGCAGCTGCCCGACAAGATCATCGCCCTCGGCGTCGTGAGCCTCGGCGACCCCGAGATCGAGCCGGTCGAGGCCATCGCCGACCGCATCCGCGCCGCCCTGCGCCACGTGGACGCCGAGCGCCTGCAGATCGCTCCCGACTGCGGGATGAAGTACCTCCCGCGGGACGTGGCCGTCGGCAAGCTGCGGGCGATGGTGCGCGCGGCGGCGCTCGTGCGCGACGAGCTCGTCTAGAGCCCAGCCTCGTCGCGCGCCGCGGCCGCCAGGGCCTCGCGGTCGACGCCCATGGCGGCCAGGGACCGCGCGGCGGTGCCGTGCTCCAGGTCCGCGACCGCGGCGACGACGTGCGCGCCGAGGAGCCCGCCCCCGCCCGACCTCGCCATGTCCGACGCGGCCCGGAACGCGGTGCGCGCCGGCGCGGTGCTGCGGAAGGCGCCCTTGGGCGCGTCGCCGGGCGCGGCGTCCTCGAGGTCGGGCGGCTCGATGCCGACGCTGCGCAGCGCGTCGTCGTGCTGGCGGGCGATCGCGTCGCGCAGCGCGCCGGCGTCGGCGCCGACGCGCTGGAACGCCCGCCGCGCGGACCCGTCGTCCAGCGCGATGGCCGAGAGCAGCAGATGCTCGGGGCCGGGCAGCGCGTCCCCGGCGCGCCGCGCCTCCTCCTCGGCTCCGCGCAGCAGGTTCTTGATCATCCGGACATCCCGGACGCGGTCGCGCAGCTTCATGGCGTCTTGCACTCCTTGGACTTGCCGAGGCGCTTGTGCGCCGCCTGCGGCGTCACTCCGAGTGCCTCGGCGATCTGCGCCCAGGTCCATCCGTCGGCCAGCGCGTGCGCGACGGCCGACCGCTCGAGGCGATCGGCCAGCCGCCGCAGTGCGACGACCGCGGCGAGCGCCGCGGCCGGATCGCCGGGGTCGGGGATCTCGGTGGGCATGTCATCAACTATCGTTGATGACATGGATCTTGTCAACGAAAGTTGATGGCCTCCTCGCCGGGCGCGGCCTCCTCGTGGCGATGGTGGCGCCGCGCGAAGACCCACGTGCGCAGGGCGACGTAGCGGGTCACCGTCGCGACGAGGCTGGCCGCGACGAGCACCGCCAGCTCCACGGCGCGCGCCGGGCTGGGATCGAGCCCGTGCAGGACCGCGAGCGCGCCCGTCGTCAGGCCGACGGTGAGGACGAAGACGGCCGCCCCGCGGACGTGGTGGCGCACGACGTCCTGCCGGCCGCGCACGCGGAACGTGTACGCGCGGTTCGCGGCGGTGTTGGCGATCGCGGTCAGCGCGAGCGCCGCGATGTTCGCGCCCGCGGCGCCGAGCGTGCCGCGCATGGCCAGGAACAGCAGGACGTACGCGATCGTGGACAGGACGCCCACCGCCAGGAACCGGGCGATCGCCCCGTCGGCGGCCAGCCGCGCGACGCCGCGCAGGTCGTCCCATGCGGTCCGGACGATGTCCACGCGCGAGTCGGGGTCGTCGACCCAGTCGACCGGCACCTCGTGGATGCGCAGGCCGCGGCGCTGGGCGAGCACGAGCAGCTCGGTGTCGAAGAACCACCCCTGGTCCTGGATGTCGTCGACGAGCCCGCGCAGGACGCTGGTCCGGACCGCCTTGAAGCCGCACTGGGCGTCGCTGAAGCGGGCGCGCAGCGCGGTGCGCAGGATGGTGTTGTAGGCCCGGGAGATCAGCTCGCGCTTGGGGCCTCGCACGACGCGGGCGCCGTGCGCCAGCCGCGTCCCGATCGCGAGGTCGCTGTGACCCGAGAGCAGCGGCGCGACGAGCGGCAGCAGACCGCGCAGGTCCGTCGAGAGGTCGACGTCCATGTAGCAGACGACCTGCGCGGGACTCGCCGACCAGGCGGCGCGCAGCGCGCGGCCGCGGCCCTTCTGCTCCAGGCGCAGGACCCGGACGCCCGGCAGCTCGCCGGCGAGGCGCTGCGCGATCTGCGGCGTGCGGTCGGTGCTGGCGTTGTCGGCGATGACGATCCGCCAGGTGAACGGCAGCTCGGCGCTCAGGAACCGGTGGAGCCGGCGGACGGTGTACTCGAGGACGTGCTGCTCGTTGAAGACCGGGATGACGACGTCGATCTGCGGTGCCGGCTCGCGGATGGGCTGCAGGGCACGAACGACGGCCGGTCCGTCAGCGATGCCCGTGTGCTCTGCTCTCATGCTCAGAAGCGTCGGCGTCGCCCGTCGGAGGACGGTCGGGAACGCCTGAGAGCTCTCTGAGTCACCCCTCAGCTTGCGACGGGGCCCTTGGCCCGCCCGCGGGCGCCGGCTCCCGGCAGGGCGACGGCGAACACGGCGCCGCCGTCGGGCGCGTTGCCGGCGGACACCTGGCCGCCGTGGGCGTCCACGATCGCGGCGACGATGGCGAGGCCGAGCCCCGCGCCGCCGCGACCGCGTTCGCGCCCGCCCTCCGCGCGCCAGAAGCGCTCGAAGAGCTGCTCGGGATCGTCGGTCGGCAGGCCCGGCCCGTGATCGCGGATCTCCACGGTCGCGCCCTCGGGCGTGCGGCCCACGGTCACCTCGATCGGCGTGCCCGGCGGGGTGTGGACGAGCGCGTTGCGCAGCAGGTTGGCGAGGACCTGGCGCAGCCGGTCGGGCTCCCCGGACACGACCGCCGGATCGTCGCTGCCCTGCAGGTCGATGTCGCGGTCGGGCGCCGTGGCCCGCGCGTCGTCGACGGCGTCGGACGCCAGCGCCGCGAGATCGACCTGCTCGCGCTCGGCCTCCTGCACCTCGTCCAGGCGGGCGAGCATGAGCAGGTCCTCGACGAGGACCCCCATGCGCTGCGCCTCGTCCTCGATGCGGCGCATCGCCTTCTCGGTGTTCTGCGGATCGCGCGCCGCACCGATCCGGAACAGCTCGGCGTACCCGCGGATCGACGCCAGCGGCGTGCGCAGCTCGTGCGAGGCGTCCGCGAGGAACCGCCGCAGGCGCTCCTCGCTCGCGCGCCGCTCGGCGAAGGCATCCTCGAGCCGGTCGAGCATCGCGTTCAGGGAGATGCCGAGCCGCCCCACCTCCGTGCGGGGATCGGTCGCCTCGACGCGGTGCGACAGGTCGCCTCCCGCGATGCGCCCGGCGGTGTGGCCCATGCGGTCCAGCGGGAGCAGGCCGATCCGGACGACGATCCAGGTGACGGCGCCTAGGATCGCGAGTACGCCAGCGATGACGAGCCCCATGACGAGGAGCAGCCGGTTCAGCGTGTGGTCGACCTCGCTCGTGGGCACCGCGGCGATCGTCATCCCGCCGCCCTGGTCGGGGATTGCGTAGACGCGGTAGCGGGCGTCGTCGCCGTTCTTCCCATCCACCGTGAAGAGCTTGCCGAGCGGGATGCGGTCGGGGAGATCGGGGCTGGCGGTGAGCGTCTCGTTGCTGTAGACGAGCACGATGGGGTCGCCGATCACGGCCCCGGATGCGTCGCGGCGCTCGCCGTAGGTTCCCGCCGGGGGCTGCGACGAGGGCCCGCCCGGCGGAGGCCGGTCGTCGTCGCGGTCGCGCGCGCTCGGCCGGAACCCGCCGCCGCCGAGCGCGAAGCGCACGGCGAACGGCGCCGAGCGGGCCTGCTGGTCGACCCGGTCCATGAGGAACCCGCGCTGCTCGACGTACGTGATCCCTGCGAGCAGCAGCAGCCCCGCCGCGGCCAGCGCGAGCAGGCCCGCGATGAGCCGCGCCCGCAGGGAGACCATCTAGCTCCTCGGGGCGCGGAGCGCGTAGCCGACGCCGCGCACGGTGTGGATGAGCGATGGGCCGTGGACGTCGAGCTTCTTGCGCAGGTAGCTGACGTACGTCTCCAGCACGCGCGCGTCCCCGCCGAAGTCGTACTTCCACACGTGCTCCAGGAGCTGGGAGCGGGTGAGCACGCGGCGCGGATTGAGCATGAGGTAGCGCAGCAGCCGGTACTCCGTGGCGGTCAGGTCGACGAGCGCGCCGCCACGCGTGACCTCGCGGGTCTCCTCGTCGAGCTCGAGGTCCTCGAAGACGAGGCGGCCGGAGTCCGGCTCGGCCAGGCCCGTCCGCCGCAGGATGGTCCGGATGCGGGCGACCAGCTCCTCGAGGCTGAACGGCTTGGTGACGTAGTCGTCGCCGCCGATGGAGAGACCGCGGACCTTGTCCTCGGTGTCGTCGCGCGCGGTGAGGAAGAGGATGGGCACGCGAGCCCGCTGCGCGCCGAGGCGCTGGGCGACGTCGAAGCCCTCCATGTCCGGGAGCATGACGTCGAGGACGATGATGTGGGGTCGGAACTCAGTGACTGCGTTGAGGGCGGCGGCACCTGTCCCGGCGGACTCCACGGCAAAGCCCTGGAAGCGCAGCGCCATGGAGACCACGTCGACGATGTTCGGCTCATCGTCGACCACCAGCACGCGGTGCGCCTCGTTCTGGTCACTCATGGGGCGAGTATCGGAGAGGTTCCTGGGAGCAACCTGAGAGGCGTCTGTGGGTTGCCCGCGATAACGTCCGCGGCCGCTCCGCCGTCCGGTCTCGAGGAGGGAGTCCGTGGATCGTGCCCGTCGTCTGGCATGCGCCGTCGCGATGTGCTGCGCAGCCGCAGGTGCGCTCGGGGTCCCGGCTGCAGGCGCGCACGCTAGCGCCCGACGTGCGCCGAGCGTGGAGGTCGTGGCGTCTGGGCTCGACAACCCGCGCGGGCTCACGCTCGGACGCGGGGTCCTGCTGATCGCCGAGGCGGGGACGGGCGGCGACGGCGCGTGCGTGCCGGGTCCCGAGGGGGAGGTCTGCCTCGGCGCGACCGGCGCCGTCACCGCGGTCGACCTGCACGGCGGCGGCCAGTTCCCGGTGCTCACGGAGCTGCCGTCTCTCGCGCCGTCGGGCGGCGGCAACGCCAACGGGCCGCACGACGTGTCCCTGGACCGCAAGGGCCTGTACGTCCTCATCGGTGCGGGGACCACGCCGGCGGGCCGCGCCGCCCTCGGACCGGCAGGCGCGTTGCTCGGCACGCTCAAGCTCCTGGGCCGAGACGGCGTCCTGCGCTCGGTCGCCGACCTCATGGCGTTCGAGGGCGCCAACGACCCGGACGGGCCGCTCGGCGGCGGCCTGGAGTCCAACCCGTTCGGCCTCGACACCCACAGTGGCGGGATCCTGGTCGCGGACGGCGGGGCCAACGACGTGCTGCTCGTCGGCGGGGGCGGCGTCGTGCCCCTCGCAGTCCTCCCGTTCTCGCGCGGCGTCCAGCCGGTTCCGACGACGGTCGCGCGCGGTCGAGGCGGCGCCATCTACGTCGGGCAGCTCACGGGCGCGCCGTTCGCGGCCGGGGCCGCGGGCGTCTGGAAGCTCCTCCCCGGCCGCCCTCCACAGCTCGTCGCCTCCGGCTTCACGGCGCTCACGGACATGGCCGTCGGGCGCGACGGCAGCCTGTACGTCCTGCAGTTCGCCACCGGGGCGGGTCTCGAGCAGCCGGGAGCGCTCATCCGCGTACGGCCCGACGGCAGGCGCGAGGAGCTGGCCGCCGGGAGGCTGACGGCGCCCACGGGCCTCGCGCTGGATCGCAGCGTCGCGTACGTGTCCGACCACGGGGACCAGCCGCGTAGCGGCGAGGTGCTACGGATCCCGCTCGACTGCGCCGCAACGAGACGGGTCGCCGTGGACGCGTCCGTGGCGCCGCGCGGTCCGAGATGGCAATGTACGGCTTCCGAATACTCGTCACCGGAGGAGAGACGACATGCAGGTCACCGCCGCGGTCCTGGAGGAGCACCACCAGCCCCTCGCCGTCCAGGAGCTTGAGCTCGACGGCCCGCTCGAGGGAGAGGTGCTCGTCCGCATCGTCGCGTCGGGCGTCTGCCACACCGATGCCGTCGCCCAGGAGGGTGGCTTCCCCTTCCCCACGCCCGGCGTGCTGGGACACGAGGGCTCGGGCGTCGTCGAGGCGGTCGGGCCCGGGGTGACGAAGGTCTCCGAGGGCGACAAGGTCATCATCGGCTGGCCCTGGTGCGGCGAGTGCCGCAACTGCCAGGCCGGGCGCCAGCGCTACTGCCTGCAGATCGGCCCGCTCGTCCTCGCCGGCATCCGCATCGCGACCGGCGCGTCCGCCCTCAAGCGCCCCAGCGGGCAGGTGCACAGCCACTTCTTCGGCCAGTCGTCGTTCTCGACCTACTCGATCACCTCCGAGCGCCAGCTCGTCAAGGTCGCCGACGACGCCCCCATCGAGCTGCTGGGCCCGCTCGCGTGCGGCCTGGCGACCGGCGCGGGCGCGGTGTTCAACGCGCTGCAGCCCGAGGCCGGCTCGAGCATCGCCGTGTTCGGCACCGGCGCCGTCGGCCTCGCGGCGATCATGGCCGCAGCGTTGCGCGGCTGCACCAGGATCATCGCCGTCGACCTGCTCGACCATCGCCTGAAGCTCGCCGAGGAGCTGGGCGCGACGCACTCGATCAACGCGACGCAGACTGCGAACCTCGTCGACGCGATCAAGGAGATCACCGACGGCATGGGCGCCGACAACGCGCTGGAGTGCACGGGCAACCTCGATGTCATCCGCCAGTCGTGCGACTGCCTGGCTATGCCGGGGACGACCGGGCTCATCGGCGCCGCGCCGGCTGGCGCGGAGTACACGATGGACCACATGACGACGCTCTGGGGGCGCACGGTCCGCGGCATCCTCGGCGGCGAGGGCCAGAGCGACGTGCTCCTTCCGACGCTCCTGGACCTCTACAACCAGGGCAAGTTCCCCTTCGACCGCCTCGTGCAGTTCTTCGAGCTGTCCGAGGTGAACGACGCGATCGAGGCCTCCGCGCGGGGGGACGTGCTGAAGCCAGTGCTCAAGATGTCCTAGCGGGTAGACGCTTCCCGTCACCACCGAAACGACGGGGGCACGGGATGTCCGGCTTCGACGACAACGAATACCTGTTCACCTCCGAGTCGGTCACGGAGGGGCACCCGGACAAGATCGCCGACCAGATCTCCGACGGCGTCCTGGACGCGGTCATGGCCGAGGATCCCTACGGCCGCGTCGCATGCGAGACGCTGGTGAACACCGGCCTCGTCGTGGTGTCGGGCGAGATCTCCACCTCCGCCTACGTCGACATCCAGGAGGTCGCGCGGGAGACGATCCGCAGGATCGGCTACATCGACGCGGACCTCGGCTTCAGCGCCGACTCCTGCGCTGTCATCAACGCGATCGACAAGCAGTCGCCGGACATCGCGCAGGGCGTCGACGCGGCGCTGGAGTCGCGCTCGGAGACGCCGGACGAGGCGCGGGTGCGCGCGCACGGCTGGGAGAGCGACGACGACGCCTCGATCGCGGGCGCCGGCGACCAGGGCATGATGTTCGGCTACGCGACCAACGAGACGCCGGACCTCATGCCGCTGCCGATCAGCCTCGCCCACCGGCTGGCCGAGAAGCTCGCCGAGGTGCGCAAGAGCGGCGGGCTGAGCTACCTGCGGCCGGACGGCAAGACGCAGGTGTCGGTGCGCTACCGCGACGGCAAGCCGGTCGGCATCGAGAAGCTGCTCATCTCCACCCAGCACACAGAGGGCGTCGAGAGCCGCATCCCGGACGACCTCTGGAGCCAGGTGGTGCAGCCCGTGCTCCCTGCCGAGCTCTACGACCCCGAGGGCCTGCGCCGCGACTTCCTGGTGAACCCGACGGGCCGGTTCGTGATCGGCGGGCCGGTGGGCGACTGCGGCCTGACGGGTCGCAAGATCATCGTGGACACCTACGGCGGCTTCGCCCGTCACGGCGGCGGCGCGTTCTCGGGCAAGGACCCCTCGAAGGTCGATCGCTCGGCCGCCTACGCCGCGCGCTGGGTGGCCAAGAACATCGTCGCCGCCGGCCTGGCCGACCGCGCCGAGGTCCAGGTCGCCTACGCCATCGGCGTCGCGCGCCCGGTCTCGGTGATGGTCGAGACGTTCGGGACGGAGAAGATCGGTCGCGGGCGCATAGCGCAGCTCGTCGACGAGCACTTCGACCTGCGTCCGGGCGCGTTCCGCGAGGAGCTGCGGCTGCACCGTCCGATCTTCCAGAAGACCGCGGCCTACGGGCACTTCGGCCGCGACGA
>Ga0081539_10003462_pt1 | contig 19327 bp, 21 predicted proteins | sample TabmetS4T2R2_FD_71023 | JGI IMG/M metagenome (GOLD analysis project Ga0081539, IMG submission 71023) | Tabebuia heterophylla rhizosphere microbial communities from the University of Puerto Rico - S4T2R2 | ecosystem: Host-associated > Plants > Roots > Rhizosphere ...
CGAGCGTGGGCCGCTGCGGCGAGCGTGGGCCGCTGCGGGGAGCGTGGGCCGCTGCGGGGAGCGTGGGCCGCCGCGGGGGTGTGGCGGTGGCGGCGCGCGGCCCCTACCGCCCGCTCGGCTCCAGCGCCGACCGCTCGACGCCAACCACCGCCCGCCGCCGCCGCGCCGCCGCGAAGACCCACGACCGCAGCGCCACGTACCGGCTCACCGTCGCCAGCACGCTCGCCGCCACCAGCACGCCCAGCTCGACGAACCGCGCCGGATGCGCGTCGATGCGGTGCAGGCTGACCAACGACACCGTCGTCAACCCGAGCGTGAGGGCGTACACCAGAGCTCCGCGCAGGTGATGGCGCACTGCCCCAGCCCGACCCCGCACGCCGAACGTCACCCGCCGATTCGCCGCCGTGTTCGCCACCGCCGTCAGCGCCAGGGCCAGCGCGTTCGCCCCGCCGGCACCCAACCCGGCGTGCAGCATCAGGTACAGCAGGACATACGCCAGCGTGCTCACCACGCCGACCGCCATGAACCGCGCGACCGGCCCGGCAACCGCCAGCCGCCCCACGCCACGCAGGTCGGCTGCAGCCGTCCGCACGATGTCCACCCGCGAGTCCGGGTCGTCGACCCAGTCGACGGGCACCTCGTGGATCCGCAGCCCGCGCCGCTGCGCGAGCACGAGCAGCTCGGTGTCGAAGAACCAGCCGTCGTCGCGCACGTCATCGATCAGCGCGCACGCCACCTCACGCCGCACCGCCTTGAACCCGCACTGCGCATCCGAGAACCGCGCCCGCAGCAGGCCACGCAGCAAGAGGTTGTACGACCGCGAGATGAGCTCGCGCTTGGGCCCGCGCACCACCCGCGCGCCGCGCGCCAACCGGCTGCCGATCGCCACGTCGCTGTGCCCCGAAAGCAAGGGCGCCACCAGCGGCAGCAGCGCGCGCAGGTCCGTCGAGAGGTCGACGTCCATGTAGCAGACCACCCGCGCGTCGCTGCGCGACCACGCCTCCCGCAACGCCAGCCCGCGCCCCTTGCGCTCCAGCCGCAGCACCGACACCCCGCGCAGCTCGCGCGCCAACGCCGAAGCCAGCGCCGGCGTCGCGTCCGTGCTCGCGTTGTCGGCGATGACGATCCGCCACGAGAACGGCATCTGCGAGCGCAGGTACCGATGCAGGTTGCGGATGCTGCGCTCCAGCCCCGCCTGCTCGTTGAACACCGGAACCACGACGTCGATGTCGGTCATGACCGAAGGCTCGGCCACCCCCGTCGGAGCGCCCCAAGAGCGATCTGAGAGATCGCTGGGACCGAGCGATGGATTCCGCGCGCCGCCCGGATCTCAACCTCCAAACGACGCAACCAGGAGGAAGAGATGACCAAGACGAAGTGGGTGGTGGTGCTGACGGCGATCGGATCGCTGATGGCCGCCCTCGACACCCTCGTCGTGTCGACCGCCCTCAACACCATCCGCCTCGACCTGCACGCCACGGTCGAGCAGCTCGAGTGGACCGTCAACGCCTACAACCTGAGCTTCGCGGTCCTCATGATCACCGGCGCCGCGCTCGGCGACCGGTTCGGCCGCCGCAGGCTCTACGCAACGGGCCTCGGCCTCTTCGCCGCCGCCTCGGCCGTGAGCGCGCTGGCGCCGAACGTCGGCGTCCTGATCGCGTCGCGGGCAGTCCAGGGCGCCGGCGCTGCGCTCATCGCACCGCTCGGCCTCGCCCTGTTGACGAAGGCCTTCCCGCCCGAGAAGCGCGGCGCCGCGATCGGCATGTTCAGCGCGGTCACCGGCGTCTCGGTCGCGCTCGGCCCGCTCGTCGGCGGCGCGATCGTCCAGGGCCTCGCGTGGCAGTGGATCTTCTGGATCAACGTGCCGATCGGCCTGCTCTCGATTCCCTTCGTGCTCACCAAGATCCAAGAGAGCCACGGCCCCGACACGGGCCTGGACATCCGCGGGCTGGCCCTCATCACCGCCGGCGCCTTCGGCTTCGTGTGGGGCCTCGTGCGCGGCAACCAGGTGGGGTGGGGAAGCGTCGAGGTGATCGCCTCGCTGGTCGCCGGAGCGGCGCTCGTCACCGCGTTCGTGGCCTGGGAGCAGCGTGCCCGTGAGCCGATGCTGCCGATGCGCTTCTTCCGCGACCGCGCCTTCTCCGCCGGCAACGCCGCGATCTACCTGACCTTCGCGTCGCTGTTCAGCGCCGTGTTCTTCTACGCCCAGCTGCTGCAGACCGGCCTCGGGTACGACGCGCTGTCCACCGGCGTTCGCCTCATGCCGTGGACGGCGACGTTCATCACCGTCGCGCCGATCGCCGGCGCCCTGGCCGACAAGATCGGCGAGCGCCCGCTGATGGTCGCCGGCCTGTCGCTGCAGGCGGCGGGGATGGCGTGGCTGGCGCTGATCGCCGAACCGGGCATGGCCTACGCGCACATGCTCGGCCCGTTCATCCTCGGCGGCGTGGGCGTGTCCATGGCGATCCCCGCCGCGCAGAACTCGGTCGTCGGGTCGGCAGCGGCCGACGCGATCGGCAAGGCCGCGGGCGCCAACAGCATGATGCGTGAGCTCGGCGGCGTGTTCGGGATCGCCGTGGCGGTCGCCGTCTTCGGCGGCGCCGGCGGCTACGCGTCCCCGGCGCAGTTCGTCGACGGCTTCGAGCCGGCCATCCTCGTCGCCGCCGGTTTCGCCGCCCTCGGAGCGATCGTCGGCCTCGCGCTGCCCAGGCGCCGCGAGACGACGGTGCCCGTCGTGGCCGTCCCCGCGGAGGCGTGACCGCCATGCGACACTCGCATCCGATCGTGCACCTCGAGCTTCACACGAGCGACCTCGCCCAGGCGAGGTCGCTCTACGCCGAGCTGCTGCACTGGCGCCCCGAGCGCGTCCACACCGACAGCGGCGACTACGAGGCGCTCGAGTGCGGCGGCAGCGTCGGCGGCGGCATCGTCGAGTGCGGCACGACCCGCGCGCTCTGGCTGCCCTACGTCGAGGTCGGCCGCGTCGACCACGCCACGGCCCGCGCCACCGAGCTCGGGGCCACCGTCCTCGTCGAGCCGCGCGAAGGCCCCGCCGGCTGGCGCAGCGTCGTCTCGACGCCCGCCGGCGGCGAGATCGCCTTCTGGCAGCAGAAGGGAGCGCGGGCATGACCGAGCAGGACCTCCTCACCGCCGCTCGCCAAGGCGACGAGGCCGCCTTCGCCCAGCTCGTGGGCCCCTACCGCAGCGAGCTCAGCGCGCACTGCTACAGGATGCTCGGCTCGATCCACGACGCCGAGGACGCCCTCCAGGACGCGCTGCTGCGGGCGTGGCGCGGCCTGACCCGCTTCGAGGGCCGCAGCTCGCTGCGCTCGTGGCTGTACACGATCGCCACCAACGCCTGCCTGCGCGCGATCGAGCGCCGGCCCAACCGCGTCCTGCCGATCGACTACGGCCCCGCGGCGACCGATCCCCACGCGCCCGACCGGCCGATCACCGAATCGGTCTGGGTCGAGCCCTACCCCGGCCCCGACACCGGCTACGAGCAGCGCGAGAGCATCGAGCTGGCCTTCATCGCCGCCCTGCAGCACCTGCCCGCCCAGCAGCGCGCGGTGCTCATCCTGCGCGACGTGCTCGGCTTCAGCGGCGCCGAGGTCGCCGAGACGCTCGACACGAGCCCCGAGGCGGTGTACAGCGCGCTGCAGCGCGCCCACAAGACCGTCGAGCGCAAGCTTCCCGAGCGCAGCCAGCAGGCCACGCTGCGCTCGCTGGGCGACGACGGCGTGCGCACGCTGGTCGAGGGCTTCGTCGACGCGTGGGAGCGCGCCGACGTCGACGCGATCGCCGCCATGCTCGCCGAGGACGCGGCGTTCAGCATGCCCCCGCAGGCGCTCTGGTTCCGCGGCCGTGACACGATCGCCGAGTTCCTCCGGCTGCGCCCGCTGCACGATCGCTACCGCTGGCGCGTCATCCCCACGAGCGCCAACGGCCAGCCCGCCTTCGCCCACTACATCTGGAGCGAGGACGCGAGCGCGTTCGTCCCCGAGGGCATCGCCGTGGCGACGCTCGACGGCGACAAGATCGCCGAGCTGACGGTCTTCCGCGAGGCCGCCCTGTTCGAGCACTTCGGGCTGCCCGAGACGGTCTAGGCGGTCGGCAGCAGCACGACGAACCGTGCCCCGCCGCCCGGCGCGTTGGCGGCCTCGACCCGCCCGCCGTGGGCCTCGACGATCGCCGCGACGATCGCGAGGCCCAGCCCGGCGCCGCCCTTGCCGCGCTCGCGCCCGCCCTCCGAGCGCCAGAAGCGCTCGAAGAGCGCGGCGGGGTCGCCGGGCGGCAGGCCGGGTCCGTGGTCGCGGACCTCGAGCCGCACATCGCCGTTCTCGAGCCCCACGGTGATCTCGATCGGCGTGCCCGGCGGCGTGTGGACGAGCGCGTTGCGCACCAGGTTGCCGAGCACCTGGCGAAGCTGATCGGCGTCGCCGAGGACCGCCACCGGCCCGTCGACGCGGGCGTCGATCTCACGGTCGGGCGAGGTCGCGCGCGCGTCGTCGACCGCATCGCGCACGATCGCGCCGAGGTCCACGCGCACGTGCGGCGCGGCCGCGACCTCGTCGAGCCGCGCGAGGGTCAGCAGGTCCTCGACCAGCAGCCCCATCCGCGCCGCCTCGTCCTCGATGCGCCGCATCGCCTTCTCGACCTCGGCGGGCTCCCGCGCCGCGCCCATGCGGAACAGCTCGGCGTACCCGCGGATCGAAGCGAGCGGCGTGCGCAGCTCGTGCGAGGCGTCGGCGAGGAAGCGGCGCAGGCGCTCCTCGCTGGCCTCCTTCTCGCCGAACGCGCGCTCGAGCCGGTCGAGCATCGCGTTCAGGGCGATCCCCAGCCGCCCGACTTCGCTGCGCGGATCGGTCGACTCGACGCGGTGCGAGAGGTCGCCGCCGGCAATCGCTCCGGCGGTGTGGCCCATGCGATCGAGCGGCAGCAGCCCGACGCGGACGACGAACCAGGAGACCCCACCGAGCAGCGCCAACACCGCCGCGATCACCAGCGCCAGGACGATGAGCAGGCGCTCGAGGTTGTCGTCGGTGGCTCGCAGCGGGATCGCGGCGATGTTGATCGTCGAATCGCGCCGATCGTGCACGGCGAGGACGCGGTAGCGGGTGCCCGAGCCCTTCTGGCCGTTGACCGTGAAGATCTTGCCGACCTCGATCTCGGCCGGGAGGTCCGGCCTGGCGGTGACGGTCTGGTTGACCGAGAACGGCTTGCCGATCAGGACGCGCCCCTCAGCGGTGCGCTTCTCGCCGTACGTGCCGGCGGGCAGGCCGAAGTTCGGCCCTCCGTGCGGCGGTGGCCCGCCGTAGTCGTCGTCGATGTCGCCGGGCGTGCGGCCCAGCGCCCGCTCGAGCTGCGGCCCGACCTGCTCGGCCGCGGCGCGCACGTCGGCGTCGACCCGGTCGTACAGGAAGGACCGCTGCTCGTAGTACGTCACCGCACCCAGCAGCAGCAGCCCGACGGCCGCGAGCGCCAGCACCGCCGCCAGCAGTCGCGACCGCAGGGAGGCCATCACGTTCGCGGCTGGCGCAGCGCGTAGCCGACCCCGCGCACGGTGTGGATCAGCGACGGCCCGTGCGCGTCGAGCTTCTTGCGCAGGTAGCTGATGTAGGTCTCGAGCACGCGCGCATCGCCGCCGAAGTCGTACTCCCACACGTGCTCCAGCAGCTGGGCGCGGGTGAGCACGCGGCGTGGGTTGAGCATGAGGTAGCGCAGCAGCCGGTACTCGGTCGCGGTGAGGTCGACGATCGCGTCGCCGCGGCGCACCTCGTGGGCGTCCTCGTCGAGCTCGATGTCCTCGAAGACCAGGCGGCTGGACTCCGGCTCGGCCAGCCCGGTGCGGCGCAGGATCGAGCGGATCCGGGCCACGAGCTCCTCGAGGCTGAACGGCTTGGTGACGTAGTCGTCGCCGCCGAGCGAGAGCCCGCGGACCTTGTCCTCGGTGGCGTCGCGCGCGGTCAGGTAGATGATCGGCACGCGCGCGTGCTGGGCGCCGAGGCGCCGCGCGACCTCGAAGCCCTCCATGTCGGGCAGCATCACGTCGAGGACGATGAGGTGCGGGTGAAACGAGCCCACCGCGCTGATCGCCGCCGCGCCGCTGCCGGCCGACTCGACCGAGAAGCCCTGGAAGCGCAGCGCCATGCTGACGACGTCGACGATGTTGGGCTCGTCGTCGACGACGAGCACGCGATGTCCGTTGGTCGCTTCGCCCATGGCCGGGAGTATCGGCGCGGATCCTGTGAGTCTCCTGAGTGGACCCTACGACCCCGCTGAGAGCCGTTGTTGGACCGACTGGCGCTCCCAGTTGGACCGCCGGGCCAAAGAACCTCGACCGATCGGCGCTTAGCTTCGCCGTCAGTACGCGCAAGGAGAGGAGTCGATCGTGTCCCTGATGAACGAGCCCAGGGAGACGCTCCTGGGACCGCCGCTGGCCATGCCGGTGTCTGCCGACACCGCACCGACGCCCGACGACGTCGTCGCCTTCGCCAACGAGCACCAGGTCGCGCTGGTCGACCTCAAGTTCACCGACCTTCCCGGCACCTGGCAGCACTTCGCGGTCGCCGCCCGCGAGCTCGGCGAGGGCCTGCTGACCGAGGGCGCCGGCTTCGACGGCTCGTCGATCCGCGGCTTCCAGGAGATCAACGAGTCCGACATGCTGCTCGTCCCCGATCCGGCGACCGCGATCATCGATCCGTTCCACGAGCTGCCGACGCTGTCGATGATCTGCGACGTGCGCGACCCGATCACCGGCGAGCGCTACTCGCGCGATCCGCGCAACATCGCCCACAAGGCGCAGCAGCACCTCGCCACGACCGGCATCGCCGACACCGCGTACTTCGGACCCGAGGCCGAGTTCTACATCTTCGAGCACGTCGCCTACAGCCAGGAGGCCCACCGCGGCTTCTACGAGGTCGACTCGCCCGAGGGCTTCTGGAACGCCGGCGCCGGCTTCGGTCGCAGCGGCAACGGCGCGCTGCCCAACCTCGGCTACACCAACCGCTCGCAGCAGGGCTACTTCCCCGTCTCGCCGCTCGACACCCTTGCCGACCTGCGCGGGCGCATGGCGCTGACGCTCGAGCGCATGGGCGTCGAGGTCGAGGTCCACCACCACGAGGTCGGCGGCCCCGGCCAGGCCGAGATCGACCTTCGCTTCCAGCCGCTGCTGCGCATGGGCGACGTGATGCAGCTCTACAAGTACGTCGCGCGCAACGTCGCCCGGCAGGCGGGCAAGGTGGCGACCTTCATGCCCAAGCCGATCTTCGAGGAGAACGGCTCGGGCATGCACACGCACATGTCGCTGTGGAAGGACGGCGAGACGATCATGTTCGACGAGAGCCAGTACGCGCTGCTCTCGGAGACCGCGCGCCACTACGTCGGCGGGTTGCTCGCCCATGCGCCCGCGCTGCTGGCCTTCTGCGCCCCGACGACCAACTCCTACAAGCGCCTGGTGCCCGGCTACGAGGCGCCGGTGAGCCTGCTCTACTCGCAGCGCAACCGCTCGGCCGCGGTGCGCATCCCGGTCTACTTCACGAGCCCGAAGGCCAAGCGCGTCGAGTTCCGCTCGCCCGACCCCAGCGCCAACCCGTACCTGGCCTTCTCCGCGCTGCTCATGGCGGGCCTCGACGGCGTCCAGCGCGGGCTCGAGCCGCCGGCGCCCGTCGACGCGAACCTCTACGAGCTGTCGGCCGAGCAGCAGGCCGAGATCACCCAGGTCCCGACCTCGCTCGAGCGCGTGCTCGACGCGCTGGAGGAGGATCACGAGTTCCTGCTGGCCGGAGGCGTGTTCACGATGGACCTCCTTGAGGCCTACGTCGAGCACAAGCGCGGCGAGGTCGACGAGGTGCGGCTGCGGCCCCATCCGTGGGAGTTCGCGCTGTACTTGGACGCGTGATCCTCGCGTTCGACGTCAACGAGGCGCTCCTCGATCTCGCGCCGCTCGACCCCCTGTTCGACGAGACCTTCGGCGACACGGCGCTGCGCCAGCAGTGGTTCGGGCAGATGCTGCAGATCTCGTTCACTGGCGGCCTGACCGACCGCTACGTCGACTTCAGCACCGCTCAGCGCGCGGCCTTGCAGATGCTCGCGCGCACGCGCGGCGTCGACGTCGGCGACTACGAGCGCGTCCTCGAAGGCATGCGCACGCTGCCCGCGCATCCCGACGTGCCGGCCGCGCTCGATCGCCTCCGAGACGCCGGGTTCACCCTGGCGACGCTGACCAACTCGCCGCTTGACGTCGCCGAGGACCAGGTCCGCAACGCCGGCATCGCCGATCGCTTCGACGCGGTGCTCTCGGCCGATCAGGTGAAGGCGCTCAAGCCCCGCCGCGAGCCCTATGAGCTCGTGGCGCGCACCTTCGACGTCGCGCTGAGCGAGGTGCGGCTCGTCGCCGCCCACGCGTGGGACGTCGCCGGCGCGCTGGCCGCCGGCTGCGCGGCGGCGTTCGTGTGCCGTCCCGGCAAGGTGCCCAGCCCGCTGGGCGACCAGCCCGACATCGTCGGCGACGACCTGGCCGCGGTCGCCGAGCTGATCGTCGCGCGCGACCGCCCCTAGCTCTCGACGCCCGTCGCGTCGTGCGGCGCGCCGACCGGCTTGGACTCCGGCGAGCCGCGCTGGCGCAGGTAGACCGACAGGATCGCCATCGAGCCCACGGCGAGGAACTCCGACTGCCAGTTCTGCAGCGTGCGGTCCCAGAAGTCGTTGGTGCCGATGTACCCCAGCCAGGTGACCGTCGCGGCCTGGTGGTCGAGCTGGCCGGCGTTGTAGGCGCTCCAGCCGGCGATCGACTGCGCGAGCCAGCTGCCGATCCACAAGGTGAACATGACGATCAGCAGCGAATGGCTGTAGATCGTCGTGCGCAGCCCGCCGACCCGCGCCCACAACGGCGAGCGCGTATCGGCATGCCTGCCGACCTTCTGCTGCTCGTCTGACTCCAGGCCGGCCTCGTCGAGCTTCTTGGACTCCGGCGAGCCGCGCTGCAGCAGCCAGATCGTGCCGAGGATGTACAGCGAGAACTGCAGGTACTCCGACTGCCAGTTCTCGGCGACGTCGGCGGAGAACTCCGACGTGGTCAGGTAGCGGCCCAGCGAGATCGGGTCGCCGCCGTGCAGCAGCTGGTCGTGGTTGAAGAGGCCGTGGCCGACGAGCGCCTGCCCGGCCAGGCTGGCCAGGAAGATGATCAGGAAGGCGAGCGAGAGGCTGTTGTCACGCAGGTTGCGCACGACTCCCCTCAGTGATGGATCAACCCGATCGTGATCATGTAGGCCAGCCCGCCGACGACGAGCACGAGGTAGGTGAAGAACAGGAGGCGCATCAGCCCTCCAGGTCGCAGTCGGCCGGCCGGGCGTGGGCGGTCGGGCGACAGCCGGCGGCCGCGATGCGCCACCCCACCTTCGTGTCCTCGATGAACACGGTGTCGCCCCCGCGCAGCTCGACGGCAGCCTCGGTCGAGTAGACGCTGACCTTGCCCACCGGGCCGCCCTTCAGCTCGACCTCGTCGATCGCCTTTTCGCAGGACTCGGACTCCTGCTCCTCGAGCTTCTGGCGCGTCTGCGAGCTCAGCAGCGCGCAGGCGCGCGCGCCGTCGTGGTGGTCCGCCGCCGCGTAGAAGCCGGTCGCGACCGCGCGGACGGTCTGGCGGTCCCCCGACCGCCCGCAGGCCACGAGCGCGAGGGCGAGGACCGCGAGCGGGAGCGCGCGCCTCATCGCGAGCCCGCCTTCACCTCGTCGAGGCTCGCCTTCAGGATCTCCATGAGGTCGGGCGGCACGCCGGGCGCCTCGGGCGCCCGCGGCGCCTTGATCGTCTCCCCCGCCTCCTTGGCCTTGACCACCTTGCGCAGCTGCGTGCGGTAGCGGTCCTTGTAGGAGCCGTGGTCGAAGTCGGCGCCCAGCGCTTCGACGAGCGCGACCGCCTGGTCGACCTTCGCCTTGCCCGGACGCTTGCGCTTGGGCACGTGGAGCACGTCGGTCGGCCGGACCTCCTGCTGGAAGAGCATCGTGGTGAGGGCGAGGAGGCGGTCCTTCGCGCGCACCGCGACGAGGTACTCCTTGGTGCGCAGCACGAACTGCCCGATCGCGACCTTGCCGTTGTCGGCCATGACGTCGGCGAGCAGGCGGTACGCGCGCAGCGGCCCCTCGCCCTCCCCGGCCGGCAGCAGGTAGTAGGGGTGGTCGAAGAGGATCGGGTCGATGTCGGCGAGGTCGACGAACTCCGTGATGTCGATCGTGCGCGTCTTCTCGGGCTGGGCGGCGGCGAGCTCGTCGTCGGTGAGCATCACGTAGCCCTTGCCGGTGTCGAAGCCGTGGGCGATCTCGGAGTAGTCGACCGGCGCGTCCTCCTTCGTGCAGACGTAGGAGATGCTCAGCCGCTCGTGCGTCTTGGCGTGGATCTGGTGGAAGTGCAGGCCCCTGTCGCGCGTGGCGGCGATCAGCGAGACCGGTACGTTGACCAGGCCGAAGCTGATCGAGCCCGTCCACATCGAGCGCGGCCTGGCCATCAGCGCTTGCCCTTCTTCTTCTTCTTGGAGCCCCCGAGGCTGGCCTCGAGCGCGGCCATGAGGTCGTCTGAGGGCTCGGGCGCCTTGGCCTGCGAGGTGTCGATCTCCTCGCCCTTGGCCTTCTTCTTGACGAGCGCGAGCACCCGGTCGCGGTACGTGTCGCGGTACTTGCCGGGCTTGAAGGACTCCGACAGCCCGTCGACCAGGCGCCCGGCCATGTCGAGCATGCGCTTCTCGGGCTTGCGCAGCCGCGGGAGGTCGACCTTGCCGGGGTCCACCAGCTCGTCGGAGAAGCGCATCGTGTGCATGCGCAGCACCTTGTCGTTCTCCATGACCGCCACGAGCTGCTCGCGCGAGCGCAGCACGACGCGCCCGATGCCGACCCGGTCGGTCCTGGCCAGCGCGGCCGCCAGCACCGCGTAGGCCTCCTCGGCGCCGTCCTGCGGCGCCAGGTAGTACGGACGGTCGTACACGTCGGGATCGATCTGGTCGCGCGGCACGAAGTGCTCGATGTCGACGGTCTTGCGCTTGGGCGCGGTGGCCGCCTTGATCTCGTCGTCGCTGAGCACCACGTACTCGCCGGAGCGCACCTCGAAGCCCTTGACGACGTCCTTGCGGTCGACCTCCTTGCCGTCGGCATCCACGAGCTGATGGGCGATCTCGCCGTGATCGGGCTCGTGGAGCTCGCGGAACTGGACGCCCTGCGGGTCGGTCGCTCCGAACACCTTCACCGGCACGTCGACGCCCGCGAACGAGACGCCTCCGTTCCAGATCGAGCGCGGCATGCCGCTCCGTCTACCCGGTCCGCGCCGGACAAAAGAGCGTTCCTGCGCCAGTCGAACGGGTAGCCGGTAGGGCATGGCGACGCCCGCCAACTCCGCGAACGAGCGCTTTCGCGCCCCGAATCGCGAACGCCTCCGCGAAGACCAGGAGCTGTTCACCCGCTACGCCGACCAGCACGACCCCATCGATCGCGACCTGCTCGTCGAGCGGTTCATGCCGCTCGCGCGCAGCCTCGCGTCGCGGTACCTGCGCCGCGACGAGCCCTTCGACGACATCTTCCAGGTCGCCTGCCTCGGCCTGCTGAAGGCCATCGACGGGTTCGACGTCTCGCGCGGGCGCGCCTTCTCCTCCTACGCCGTGCCGACCATCGTCGGCGAGATCAAGCGCCACTACCGCGACCGCACCTGGATGGTGCACGTGCCGCGCGACCTGCAGGACCTCACGCTCTCCGTCGACCGCACCGCCCAGCAGCTCGAGCGCGAGCTGCTGCGCAAGCCGACCGTGCCGGAGATCGCCGAGAAGCTCGAGGTCTCTGACGAGGACGTCCTCGAGGCCCTGCAGGCCAGCCGCGCGCACCGCGTCGCCTCGCTCGACGCGCCGGTGCGCGACGAGGAGGACCCGGCGAGCACGGTCGGCGAGCGCATCGGGATGCCCGAGCCCGGCTTCCGCCATGCCGAGCAGCGGGCGGTGCTCAGCCGCCTGATGACCGCGCTGTCTCCGCGCGATCGGCTCGTGCTGCGCCTGCGCTACGAGGAGGACCTCACGCAGGAGCAGATCGGCCAGCGCGTGGGCATCAGCCAGATGCAGGTCTCGCGGGTGCTGCGCCAGTGCATCGTCAAGCTGCGCGGGGTCGCCGAGCGCGCCCCGGCGGCCGAGCGCGAGCTCACTCCGGGCTGACGAGCGCGACGTTCAGGTCGCCGCGCGGGAACGCGGTCGCGCCGGGTCGCCGGCTGCGAGCACGCTGACCCGCGCGCCGGTGAGCGCGTGGACGATGCGGGCGATCGCCTTCTCGTCGCCTACCGCCAGCGTGTAGCGACCGACGGGGCGCCCGGTCGCGTCGCGGATGACGCCGCGCACGGGAGCGAGCGCAGGCGCGGTGCCGACGCGCGCGAGCACGCGTGGGCCGCGGGTGACGACGATGCGGTGGATCTGGCTGCGCAGCAACGGGCGCAGCGCGGCCCGCGTGGCCGCCGCGTCGCCGCGCGCGACCGCGCGCGAGAGCGCCCGCGAGCGCGCCAGCCGCCTGGTCGCGGCGACCACGTTGGGGCCCGCGGCCGCCTGCGCGTAGACGCGCATCGCCACCGTGCGCAGCGTCGCGTCGACCGTGGCAGCGCACGAGGGCGCGGCGGCGCCGTCCTGCTGGGTCGCCCCACACCCTGCGAGCGCCGCGACAACCGTGCCCGCGACGACGAGCGATCGCACGCGGCCAGCCTGCCGCGACGACCTTCGCGCGAGGTCAAGGCCGCGTTGCGGCTTCGTGCGGGCGCGCGCGTCCGCTCGCGGACGCCCCCTTGACGGCTCGCTCACAGTTATTCAACATACGTTGATATCAATGCTCGTTGAATTCTCCTCGGAGGTGGCCTGATGGCCCGCAAGTGGTGGACTCTCCTCGCCGTGTGCCTCGGCATGCTCATGCTGCTGCTCGACATCACGATCGTGAACGTGGCGCTGCCGAGCATCGCCGGCGACCTCGACGCCTCGTTCAGCGACCTGCAGTGGACCATCGACGCCTACGCGCTGTCGCTCGCCGCGCTCATGCTGGTCGCCGGCTCGCTCGGCGACCTGCTCGGGCATCGCGCCGTCTTCGCCGGCGGGCTCGTGGCGTTCTCGCTCTCCTCGCTGCTGTGCGGCCTGGCGCCGGATCCGCTCTTCCTCAACGTCTCGCGCGCGGTGCAGGGCATCGGCGGCGCGGCGATGTTCGCGACCTCGCTGGCCCTCATCGCCCAGGAGTTCAAGGGCCGCGAGCGCGGGACCGCGCTGGGGATCTGGGGCGCGACCGCCGGCGCGTCGGTCGCGGTCGGACCGCTGATCGGCGGCGCGCTGACGTCCGGCATCGACTGGCGGTGGGTGTTCTTCGTCAACGTGCCGATCGGCGTCGTGACGCTCTGGTTCGTGCTCGCCAAGGTCGCCGAGACCCGCCGGCGCCACGTGCGCCCCGACTGGCTGGGCGCCGCCGCGTTCAGCGGCGCGCTCTTCGCGCTGGTGTTCGGCCTCATCCGCGGCAACCCCGACGGCTGGGCGAGCACGAAGGTGCTCACCGCCTTCATCGCCGGCGCCGTCCTGCTCGCGGCCTTCGTGGCGATCGAGCTTCGCCGCAGCGACCCGATGCTCGACCTGCGGCTGTTCCGCCGCCCCACGTTCCTCGGCGCCTCCCTGGCGGCGATCGCGCTATCCGCGTCGCTGTTCGCGCTGCTGCTCTACATCACCCTCTACCTGCAGAACGTCCTCGGCTACTCGCCGTTCCAGGCCGGGCTGCGCTTCCTGCCGCTCACGCTGCTCGTCCTGCTCGTCGCGCCGATCGCCGGGCGCCTGTCCGAGCGCGCGCCGGTGCGCATCCTGCTCGGCGCCGGCCTCGGGCTCGTGACCGCCGGCCTTGCCCTCATGACGAACGTCGCGCCGAGCTCGGGCTGGACCGTCCTGCTGCCCGGGTTCATGCTCGCCGGCGCGGGCTCTGGCCTCACCAACCCCGCGCTTGCCGCCGCCGCGATCGGGACCGTCGAGGAGGAGCGCGCGGGGATCGGCTCGGGCGTGAACAACACCGCGCGCCAGGTCGGCATCGCCGCCGGCATCGCTGCGCTCGGTGCGATCTTCCAGAGCCGCGTGCAGAGCGTGCTCGTGGCCCAGCTCGCCCACGCCGCGCCGCAGCTCGGCGAGCGCCGCGGCGCGATCGCCGAGCAGGCCACGTCGGGCGATCCGTCGCACGCGATGCAGTCGGTGCCCGGGCCGCTGCGCGCAGAGCTCGCCGAGGCGTTCCGCACCGCATTCGTCAGCGGCTTCGACCGCATCCTGTGGGTGGCCGCCGCGATCAGCCTCGCGGGTGCGATCCTGGCGCTCGTGCTCGTTCGCCGGCGCGACTTCGTGACAGCTCCCACCGCGGCGGTGGCCGCTTGACTCCGGCGCCCCGCGCGCGCAGCGGCCGGCGCCCGGGCGCCAGCGGCACCCGCGAGGCGATCCTGCTGGCCGCCCGCGCGCGGTTCGCCGAGGTCGGATACGACCGCGCGACGATCCGCGCGATCGCGGTGCAGGCGGGCGTCGATCCGGCGCTCGTCATGCACTTCTTCGGGTCCAAGCAGCAGCTCTTCCTGGCCGCGATCGAGCTGACGGTCAACCCGGCCGAGGCGATCCCGGCGCTGCTCGAGGACGGGCTCGACGGGCTCGGCGAGCGCCTCGCGCGGTTCTACCTGCAGATGTGGGAGCAGCCACAGTCGCGCGACGGGCTCGCGGGGATCATGCGGTCGGCGTTCTCACACGAGGACGCCGCCGCGCTGCTGCGCGGCTTCCTGGGGAGCGAGGTCTTCGGTCGCCTGGTGCCCAGCATCGACGGCGACGACGCCCACCTGCGCGTCGCGCTGGCCGGCTCGCACCTCGTCGGCATCGCGGTCGCGCGCTACGTCGTGAAGGTCGAGCCGCTCGCCTCCGCGGACGCCGAGGCGGTCGTCGCCGCTGTCGGTCCGACGATCCAGCGCTACCTCACCGGCAACGCGTGACGATCGCGCCGTATCGGGTCGAGGTCCCGGAGGCCGAGCTCGCCGACCTCCGCGAGCGCCTGGAGCGCACGCGGTGGCCGCAGCGCGAGCCGGTCGACGACTGGTCCCAGGGCGTGCCGCTCGACTACCTGCGCGAGCTGTGCGCGTACTGGGCGCACGACTACGACTGGCGGGCCACGGAGGCGCGTCTGAACGCGCTGGCGCAGTTCCGCACCGAGATCGACGGCCTGGGCATCCACTTCATCCACGTCCGCTCGGCCGATCCAGAGGCGCTCCCGCTCGTCCTCACCCACGGCTGGCCCGGTTCGATCGTCGAGTTCCTGAAGGTCATCGGACCGCTCGCGGAGGAGTTCCACGTCGTGTGCCCGTCGCTCCCCGGCTACGGCTTCAGCGACAAGCCCGCCGAGCCGGGCTGGGGCATCGATCGGATCGCGTACGCGTGGCTCGAGCTCATGGGCCGTCTGCGCTACGAGCGCTTCGGCGCGCAGGGCAGCGATTGGGGCACGAGCATCTCCACGCGGATGGCGCAGCTGGCGCCCGACCGCATCGTGGGGATCCACCTCACGCCTCCACTCGCGCCGCCCGACCCAGCGACCTTCGACGACCTCACCGAGAGCGAGCGCGCGGCGCTCGCCGACCTCGACCATGCCGCGGCGCGGGACTCGGGCTACTCGAGGGTTCACGCCACCCGTCCGCAGACCATCGGCTACTCGCTCGTCGACTCTCCCGCCGGCCTGTGCGCTTGGATCGTCGAGAAGCTGCGGGCGTGGACAGACTGCGACGGCCACCCGGAGAACGCGCTGACCCGCGACGAGATCCTCGACGACGTGATGCTCTACTGGCTGCCGCGCACGGGCGCCTCATCCGCGCGGCTGTACCTGGAGAGCATCGCGCAGGTCAACGAGTGGATCTCGGGCACGGCGACCGACGTCGTCACCGTGCCCACCGGCTGCTCGATCTTCCCCAAGGAGCTCCAGCGCCCCTCGCAGCGCTGGGCGCAGAAGCGCTTCCTCGACATCCGCTACTGGAACGAGCCCGACCGCGGCGGCCACTTCGCCGCCTTCGAGCAACCCGAGCTCTTCGTCGGGGAGGTGCGCGCGTTCTTCGCGCTCCTGCGTTGAGGCTCAGCGCAGCACGCGCCGGGCGATCTCCTCGATCGTCTCCTCGCCATAGGCCATCGACGGCTCGCCGCTGGTGAGCACGGCAAGCGCGATCCGGCGGCCGTCGCGCTCGAGCAGCGCGACCTGGTGGACGATGCCCGTCCGCCAGCCGCCCTTGAAGAAGACCTTCATCCGATGGGTGCCGGCGACCGGCGGAATGCCCCAGCGCTGCCACCCGACGATCGACGACAGCAGCTTGCGCGCATAGCGGCGATGGGCCGCGGGGACGAGCTTGTCGATGCGCAGGAAGAAGCGCGCCTGGTCTGCCGCGGTGAGCTGGGCGTCGGCCCAGTTGCCGACGTCGGCGAAGCGCTTGGCCCCCGCCGCGCGGGCGACGGCGCGCAGCCCCGCACCGCCCACCTGCGCGTAGATCGCGCTGGCCGCGTCGTTGTCGGAGACCGTGATCATCCGGCGCAGGAGGTCGCGCTCGCCGGCGTCAAGGTGCCCGCCATCCGCGCGCCGCAGCACCGCGACCATGAGCATCGCCTTCACCACGCTCGCGGACGGGAACCGCGTCGTGCGCCGCAACCCGCGCAGGCGCCCATGCCCGTCGAGCACGGCGAAGGCAACGGTGCCGGCCCGCGAGCGCGCGTAGCGAACCGCCGCCGCGATCCCCGCGGAGGTCGCGAGCACCGGCGCAGTCGCCACCCGGTCGGCTGCGACCGCCCGGGCGTCGGGCGCCTGGGCGAGCACGAGCCCCAAAGCGAGGACGACGGCGTGGACGAGTCGTGGGCGAATGCCCGCGACCCCACCGTCAGTACCTGAAAGTCACCCGAGAGGAAGCGAAGAAGCGGCGAAGAACGCGGGCAGAGCGCGAGGCCGTCTACGACCGCCCATGTGTCGCGACGCCATCCGACGTCGGGCATTCGCCGACGCTACATCCGTGGCGCTACGCTGGCACGGCGCCATGGCCTACGACGAGGATCTCGCCAACCGCCTCCGGGAGCTGCTCGCCGACGAGGACGCCGTGACCGAGAAGAAGATGTTCGGCGGGCTGGCCTTCCTCGTGCGCGGCAACATGTCGGTGAGCGCGTCGGGCAAGGGCGGGCTGCTGGCCCGCATCGATCCGGCCGACACGGACGCAGCGCTCGCCCGCCCTCACGTGACGCGCATGGAGATGGCAGGCCGCTCGATGGACGGCTGGATCCGGGTCGCGCCCGAGGGCGTCAAGACCAAGCGCCAGCTCGCCTCGTGGGTCGATCGCAGCCTGGCCTTCGTCAGGACGCTGCCCGCGAAGTAGTGCTGTCCAGCCACTCGGCGAACGTCGGGCCGGCGAGCTTGGCGTGCGGCCCGGGGAGCACCGCGCCGGACTCGTTGAGGTGCTGATCGGGGTCGTTGGGGTCGCGGAAGCCCTCGATGCGCGCGGGGTCTCCGTGACGCGCGGCGAGGAGCCGGGCGAGGTACACGAGGCTCTCCTCGCGCGGGCCGGCGATCTCGGCGATCGGCTCGCCGGCGGGCGCGGGCACGGCGGCCGGATCGGTGGCGAGGTCGACGAGCGCCTCGGCGACGGTCCGCGCCGCGACCGGCTGCAGGCGCATCTCGGGCACCTTGACGACGTCGCCCTGGCGGCCCCACTCCATGAGCAGCGCGACGAGCTCGTGGAACTGCGACGCGCGCAGCACGCGCGCGGGGATCGGCCCCGCCATCGTCGCGCGCTCGTGGTCGATCTTGGCGGCGCCGTAACCGGCGGTGTAGTGGTCGGTGCCGATGATCGAGACGACGACGAGCCGCTGCACACCCGCGCGCTCGCCGGCCTCCTGCAGGTTGCGCGCGGCGGTGGTGAAGAACTCGGTCGCCGCCTGGCGCTCGGGCGAGGGCCCGGTGGCCGCGTCGACGATGCACTCGGCGCCCGCCAGCGCCTCGGCCAGCCCGGCGCCGGTGATCACGTCGACGCCGGTGGCGCGCGACATCGCGATCGGCTCGTGCCCGCGCTCAGCGAGCACGTCGACGATGTGGCGCCCGACGCGCCCGGTTGCTCCTGCTACTGCGATCTTCATGGCTGGTGTCCTCCGTAGGGAGTCGTCACATCGGTCGGTGGTGGTGGGTCATCGCCTTGACACGCAGCGACGAGGAGATGTGACCGATGGATGAGAACGAGTGGCTGGCAGAGCGCTTCGAGAGCACCGCGGGCAGCTGCGGGCCGTCGCCTACCGGATGCTCGGCTCGCTCAGCGAGGCCGACGACGCCGTGCAGGAGGCGTGGCTGCGGCTGAGCCGCTCGGACGCAAAGGAGATCGAGAACCTCGGCGGCTGGCTGACCACCGTCGTCGCGCGGGTCAGCCTCAACGTCCTGCGCTCGCGCCGCACGCGCCGCGAGCAGCCGTTCGACGTCCACATGCCCGAGCCGATCGTCAGCACGGCCGACGGCGTCGACCCCGAGCACGAGGCGCTGCTGGCCGACTCGGTCGGCCTCGCGCTGCTCGTCGTGCTCGAGACGCTCGACCCCGCCGAGCGCCTGGCCTTCGTGCTGCACGACATGTTCGCGGTGCCGTTCGACGAGATCGCGCCGATGGTCGGCCGCACGCCCACCGCCGCGCGCCAGCTGGCCAGCCGCGCGCGGCGCCGCGTGCAGGGAGCCGCGCCGACGCCCGACGCCGATCTCGCCCGTCAGCGCGAGGTCGTCGACGCGTTCTTCGCCGCGGCGCGCGGCGGCGACTTCGATGCGCTGGTCGCGGTCCTGCATCCCGACGTCGTGCTGCGCTCCGACGGCGGCGCCGGCCGGCCGGACGCGACGGCCGAGGTCCACGGCGCCGAGAACGTCGCCAGCCGCGCGATGACGTTCGCCGGGCTGTCGCCGTACGTGCGGCCGGCGCTCGTCAACGGCGTCGCGGGCGTGGTGGTGGCGCCGCGCGGGGTGCCGTTCTCGGTGATCGCCTTCACGGTGACCGGCGGGCGGATCGCCGCGATCGACGCGCTCGCCGACCCCGAGCGCCTACGCGAGCTCGACCTGACGGTCCTCGAGTAGCCGCGGGAGCGCGACCGGGGCGATCGCGCCGTCGTCGGCGAGGTACTTCTCGAGGTTCCTGGGGCGGGGATCGGTGCGCTCGGTCGCCGTCGATGCGACCGCGACGTGGCCGTCGGGGTACGCGAGCGGGCGCTCGTACGGCCTGAGCAGCCGGTACAGGCCCTTGTAGGAGCGCCCACGGTCGGCGTTCGGGTCGGGCGCGATCTCCTCG
>Ga0081539_10003463_pt1 | contig 19322 bp, 13 predicted proteins | sample TabmetS4T2R2_FD_71023 | JGI IMG/M metagenome (GOLD analysis project Ga0081539, IMG submission 71023) | Tabebuia heterophylla rhizosphere microbial communities from the University of Puerto Rico - S4T2R2 | ecosystem: Host-associated > Plants > Roots > Rhizosphere ...
CTCCAAGATCGACGGAAGGAGGCGGGCAATACCCGTGGCAGTACGGTGGCCTCATTGAGTAGCGACTGCGATGATCAGCTATATTCCGCAGCCACGCAGGTGGATGCATCTACGTGATCGACCGCCTAGTATGACGGGCGTCCTGGGGGTGCTGATGGACCGTCGTCGGGGGAGTCGGCCGAAAGCGCACAGTCCTTCAACAGCGTTTGGGTGATCCGGTACGAAACGATTCGCACCGGATTGGCCCGCGTAGCGAGGTGGCGGCATGACCGTTACGGAGACGCTCGTCGCCGGCCGGTACCGGATAGGTCCGTGCCTGGGTACCGGTGGCATGGGCCGGGTCTGGCTGGCCCGCGACGAGCTGTTGCGACGTGACGTGGCGATAAAGGAGATCGCGCTCCCGTTCGGGCTCACCGACGAGGAGCGCGAGGAGATGCGCGCGCGGACGCTGCGCGAGGCCCGGGCCGCGGCGCGCCTGAGCCATCCCAATGTCGTACGGACGTATGACGTGCAGCCCGGCGACGAACGCCCATGGATCGTCATGGAGTACGTTCCGTCGCGCTCGCTGCTGCAGGTCATCAAGGAGAACGGGCCGCTGCCGACCAAGGACGTCGCCGGCATCGGCCTGGCCGTGTTGTCCGCATTGGACGCGGCCTACCGGGCCGGCGTCCACCACCGCGACATCAAACCGAGCAACGTGCTCATCGCCGATGACGGCCGGGTGCTGCTGACCGACTTCGGCGCTGCGGTGGTCGACGAGGGGGAGGGCGCGCTCACCCAGACCGGCATCATCCTGGGCTCGCCGCGCTACATCGCACCCGAACGCGCCGCCACGGGTATCTCCACTCTGGAGTCCGACCTGTGGTCGCTCGGCGCCACGCTGTACGAGGCGGTCGAGGGTCGCGCGCCGTACACGCGCGAGACCACCATCGCGATGCTCGTCGCGCTGGCCACCGAGAAGCCGGACCCGGTGGACCGCGCCGGGCCACTGAAGCCGGTCATCAACGGGCTGCTGCAGAAGAAGCCCGAGAACCGGATGAAACCGGCCGACGTGGAAGAGAAGCTTCGTCGAATCGCGGACGTACAGAACGGCGTACGCCTGCTCACAGTGCCGCCACAGCGGGCCAACGGCAAGAAGATCGTGGCGGGTGCACCCGTTCCTCCGTCGCGCACACCCGACGGCAACGGCGCCCCGATTCGGGGCGAGGCGTCCGTCAGCCTCAAGCCGCTCGCGCTTCCCGCCGGCCCGGAGCAGACCGGCGGGACGTCGAAGGCGGCGCCGCTCGCACCGCCGCCGATCTCGGCACCGCCGCGGATCGGCTGGGCCGTGTCGCATGACCGTCGGCGCTGGGCCCTCGCGGGCGGCGCGGTGGTCGCGGCCCTCGCCGTTCTGACCGGCGCCTTCCTGTGGAACGGCGTGCCGTGGGCATCCGGTAACGAATCGGCCAGGTCGCCCAACGCGGCTCCCACGTTCGTTCAGTCGGCGCCGGTCCAGCCAGCGCCGTCGGCGTCGCCGACGGTGTCGACCGTCCTGCCCGCCGGATACAAGTGGTACCACTCCAAGAGCGGCTTCAGCGTCGCCTGGCCCAACGGCTGGGGCATCCTCGCCCAGGACCGCACCGGCGTGACGCTGTGCGCACCCGGCGGTCCGCCATTCGTCCACGTCCGCGAGTGGAGCAGATCCGACCCCGATCTGGGGCTGGCGCTCCGCCGTGAGGAGACCGCGGCCGCTCTCCCGAAGTACCAGCGCCTGCGCATGTTCGTCGCGCCGACCCAGGACAGCGCCGAGTGGGAGTACACCTACACCGACCGCAAGATGGGCGCGCTGCACGGACTCAGCCGGGTCGTCGTCGCGAACGGGCGCTCCTACATCGTCGAGTGGGTGACGCCCGCCCGTAAGTGGACCGACAACATGGGCAAGATGGCCATCGTTGTTGACCGGTTCCGTCCGGCGACGACGCAGGCGAAAGTGGTCGTTGTCCCGGCCGGCTTCGTGGCGTACAAGAGCGCCAGCGGCTTCCAGATCGCCCGGCCGGCCACGTGGGTCAAGATCGGGGAGAGTGCCACGAGCGTCGTGTACTGCTCACCTGGCAAGCCGCCGGTCGTCGGCGTTCGCAAGTGGACACCGTCGAACCCGGACCTCTCGACCGCCCTGGTCCATGAGGAACAGACCGCGAAGCTGCCGAAGTACACGCGGATCGACATCGAGAGCCTGCCGGGGCAGCAGGGCGCCGCGTGGGAGTACACGTTCACCGACCCGAAGGCGGGGCAGCTGCACGGGCTCGACCGTGTGTTCGTGACGACGAGCGGGACCTTCATCATTCAATGGCGTACGCCGATCCGGGAGTGGACGCAGAACCTTTCCAAGCTGGGCGTCGTGACCAGTAGCTTCACCGTTGCCGCCACGAAGTTGAGCAACCGGTAACTACGCCTGCCGCGGCCGGCAGCGTGCCCGTAAGGGTTCGTTGCCGGCCGCTCCCTTTGCCGGTGACCGACATTACGACTTTTTCGGCTTGCACCTTCCCGGAGGCGCTGTCGACGGGCACGGTGTCGGTGGGGCCGTCGACGGCACTCCGGAGGTGGCCGTCGGAGCGGACGGTGGCACAGTCGTCGAGCCGGGCGACGCTGGAGACGGCTCCACGGGGGCTGGCGGCGACGTTGACGGGATGGTCATCGGTGCGGAGGCCGTGGCCCCGGCGAGCAACGGCGAGTAGCTGGAGCCGGATGCGACGGGGCCGACAGGGGCGACGCCGGCCGAGCCGGCCGGCGGGGCCGGGGTCACTGTGTGGCTGGAACTGGTGTGGCTGGAACTGGTGGGGCTGGAACTGGTGGGGCTGGAACTGATGGGGCCCGGCCCATCGGCTCTGGCCGGGCGGATGGGTAGCTGCGGGGCGGGGCCTGGTGCCACCATGGTCAATCGCGGGCCGCTCCCGTCACCGGTCACACCGGTCACCGCGTTGATCAGCGTGGCGCCGCCAACCAGTACGCCGACCACCGCCGTGCCCACAATCCAATGTCCGGAGTGTGATGAAGAGCTCTTGCCGGCACCGCGGCGCTTAGCTTGATGCCGTCCCGCGACTGCGCCGTGTTTGCCCGCCACCCGAGATGCCTTTCGTCGATTAGTCAATCGACGAAGATTAACCTCTTCGATGACCAACAGGAAGTCAAAGTGCCTCCGAGTCCGGTGCCACGAGATATCCGCCGTTGTTGCGTCACCTCATCTGTACTCCACGTAGGAATTTCACCCGCTGCGAGAGGTCGGTGACGTATCGCCTTGTCGTCGCATTGCCACTGTATGTCACCGCCCTGTCGTTCGTTTCATGCCACACTGATCTGCCGAGGGCGAAATCGACTGAGGGCATCCCTGGTGATGACGGGATAGGAGCACCTCGCTACATTGATCGCCGTGATCACACGTCTGCGGCCCGATTGGCATCAAACTCAGGAGCGGATCCTCACCGGCGTCGAATCCGGGCCAGCGGACCCGGCAGAGCGGCGACTCCGGTGGATCGCGGTCGCGATCGCGTTCGGGGCCGTGGTTGTGGTGGGCGCAACGTTGAGCACCCTACCGCTGATGCGCAACGCGGCCGATCTGTCCTCACCACCCCCCGAAACCACGGCGGCCGTCCTCGACAACTCTGCCGCTCCGGCCGGCACGGTGCCGACCAGCTCCGCTGCGACGGCGTCGTCCCGATCCCGGTCAGCGACAGCGCCCGCCGCTGTGGGCGCCGGGTTGGCACGTCCGACGGCCGCTGTGTCGGGACCGACCCGGGCACCTACCACGATGCGGCCTACTGGGACCGCGACGACGGCGCCTGCTCCCATCACCGGCCTGCCACCGGATCTGCAAGCCGCCATCGCGGGCGTGCGTGCGGCCATCCGACACCAGATTGACATCGGGCAACTCGACCCGTACGCGGGCGCCGCCCTCCTTCGCAAGGTCAACCAGGTGGCCCGGGAGCTGAGCGAGCGCGACTGGACCGCAGCCTTCTCCACCGGCGCGCAGATGTGGGAGATGCTCGACACGTACCGGAAGGACGGCAGGCTCACGTCCACCGGCTACCAGGCTATCGTCGCCACTCTCGAGAAGGTGCACGATGTCCTAACCAATCGGTGACTGTTCGGTGTCCGCCTTCCTGCCATCGTGCGTGAGCGGACGCTCATTGGTCGTTCAGGCGTAGCGGCGAGGGCAACAACTGATGGAGCTGAGGATCGTCAACAACTCGCGCCTTCGGCATGTGGAGCTCCACGTGGACGGTGAGGTCGCGGGCTTCCTGACGTACGAATTGAGGGGCAACGTCGTGTCGTTCACCGAGATCGACACCGATCTGCGCCGCGCCGGGCAAGGGCTCGGCGTGGCGCTGGTTCGTGGGGCCCTGGAGGCGGCACGGGCCGACGGGTTATCCGTTCTGCCGGTGTCGTCCTTCGTGCGAGACTTCATGCAGCGGCATCCGGTTTATCTGGAGCTGGTGCCGCCCGGCGAGCGGCAACGATTCGAGCTCACCTCCGTCTCGGCGGCGTGACAACACGGGTCGATGCCGGGCTGAGACAGCCGTCAAGGCTGAGTGCGGTCACGTCTCAGGGCCCGTTGAAGTTCCCCACGAAATCGTAGGTGCAGGCCCTGACGCCGCCGCGCACCCACACGGCCGTCCCTCTCGCCGATCTACTACCGCCTCCCACCGTGATGGTCTGGGCGGGATTCAGCGCTAGCTGCCTCCGGATCGTGCCGGACCCGGCGCGGGCGGTGGCGGTGGCGGTCGGGACACCACCTCTCGCGGTGTACCGGTGATCTCTTCCCGCCAGGACCCTATCTCTCTTCAGAAGGTAGGCTCTGGCCACAACGGGCTCGGGTACGGGGGCCGAGCGCAACCTGTGCGGTGGGGAATCGTCTGCTTCGGCAACCGCGGTTCTCACGACCGCGGTAAATCCGAAGGTTCCGTCCAGGGCGCGGAGCCGGACCAGTTCGGGCTCGATCAGGATTTCCTGAGCGAGGTCGAGGTCCGGCGCGGGTTCCCTGTCGTCGGCTATGTCCTCCGTATTCGGCGCCGTGAGGACGAACCCAGCATCTATTTCGCTTATGAAGCTTTTCAGCTCCTCCGCCTCAAACAGCTCCCGGGCGACGGTGACCGTCAACGCCCAGATGGGCGCCCCAGGTGCGGCACCATCGTCGATGACGGCTCTGTAGACGGCCTTATGTTCGTCTACCTCCCCGGGAGGAAATTTCATGCGCTGGACCTTCACCGCCGGGATCTCAGGTTCCAGATCAGGCTGCGTACTGGTCATAGGTCGCCTCCTCATCTTGCTGTCGCGATACAACGGAACCCGGTCTGGGCGTCCGGCAGGATGGCGTCAGCGATGGTCGCGTACTTGGCGTCGTAGGCGTCCTCCTGCCACCCGCCGCCCTTGACCACCAAGCCCAACACCCGGTCACGGCCGTTCCAGTCGCCTTGCCGTTCGAGCTGATCGTTCCCGGTGTCGCGGACCCGGGTCGCGGTCCACTCGGCGGCATTTCCGAGGAGGTCTTCGACCCCATCCGCGGTCCGGCCCCGTTCGAAACCCGGGGCGTCGACGGGTACCAGGCCACGGGGCTGGTGGCCGGCCAGGATGGCGTTGACCTGACCCGGGCCGGGTCGTGCGGCGCCCCAGGGAAACCGCCTGCCGTCCGTCCCCCGAGCGACGCGCTCCCATTCCGCTTCGGTCGGTAACCGTCGGCCAATCCAGGAACAGAACGTGGCCGCGTGGTACGCCGTCACGTAGACCACGGGATGAAGGCGGTCTCCTTGCACGTACTTCTCGTCGTTGTAGGGCTCCTCCGGCGGGGCGCACCGTCGGGCCTGGACACACAACCGGTACTGCTGATTGGTGACCTCGTGGACATCGACTGACAGTGCCGGGAAGGTGACCCGTCGATCGCCAGGACCGACCGTCGCGGGGCCGCCCGCGAGGAGCACCGTTGGGGAGAGGTTCTGGGCCTGCCGCTGCAACCAGGCTTCTCTTACCGGAGCAATGGCGAGCCACACGACGCCGGCCAGCGCGGCGATGGCGATCGCCGCCAGACCGAGACGTCCGAGCAGACGCCGCCGACGACCCGCGGTCAGGAACGCCGCAGCGTTCTGGCTGAGCTCGTACTCGCGCTTTTGCCCGCGCTCGACGGCGTCGGCGAGCTTCCGTCGCCGGTACAGATCGCCCGGGTCGCGTCCGTTGCGCTGCCAGTCGTCGGCGTTCCGCTCGATCCGGCGGCGGGCAATCTCGCTGGCGCGGCTCTCGTCGACCCAGTCCCGCAGGGTGGGCCAGTGCGCGATCATCGCCTCGTGTCCGAGGTCGACGGTCGCTGCCCCTCCGTCGACGCTACTGACGGTGAGGAGGCGGCGGTCGGTCAAGTGGCGCAGTGTCGCAGCGAAGAGGGCGGGATCGTCGCTGGACGCTCGGAGCGCGTCCACGGCCTGCGGTCTGCGGGTGTCCGGGCGGCCCTCGCCGAACTGGACCAGCCGCACGAGGATCCGCCGTGCGATCTGCTGCTGAGCCGGGGGAAGGGCAGCGCAGGCAGCGTCCGCCCGCGTCGCCAGCGCTGCGGCCAGCGCGCTGCGTCCCTCGCCGCCCAGCTCTTCGTACGCCGAGACCGTCAGCAGCCGACGGGTCCTCCGCTCCCAGAGCAACACCATCGTCTCCTGGACCAGCGGCAGCACGCCCGGCTCCTCTCCGGCGTCGTGCAACAGCCGCTCGAGAAGGACCGACTCGAGGTAGACACCGACGTCCGCGGCCGGCCTGACGATCGTCTCGCGGAGCGCGGCGCCGCGCAGCGGGGCGATCTCGACCCGTTCGCCCGGGCCGATCGGCCACAGCACCGACATCATCACGTCGCCCCAGAAGGCGGCGCTCAAGGCGAGCAGAACGACGCACCGGTCCAGCCCACGGAGCCGCGTCAACAGATCCAGGAATGCCGCCCGCTTCTCATTTCCCGGCAGGACGAAGATCGCCTCGGCCTGGTCGACGACAAGCAGCAGGCGTTCGGCCCGCGCTGACGTGCGCAGCAGGAGGTCCACCCGGGAGCCGAGGTCGTCCCCGGACCCGAAAGTGTCGGTCAGCCAGCTCAGCGACCCGGCGTCCGGCCGGAGCGTCCGCACCATCCAGCGGTCGGCGTCCGTCGCCAGCAAGCGGGGCAGCACGCCGGCGGCTATCAGCGAGGACTTCCCGGAGCCGGACGGTCCAACCAGGAGCAGGAAGTGGTGCTGCCAGAGCCGGCGGCAGATGTCGTCGCTCTCCCTGTCCCGGCCGAAGAACCGGGTGGCGTCGGTCGGGCCGAAGGCGAGCAGCCCGGGGTACGGGCAGGGCAGCTGTTCCGCGGCGGGAGCGTCACGCTGGAGCAGCGTCCGCAGGCGGGCGACCTCGGTCTCCCACCGCGAGCGTACGGTGCAGTCCAGCCGCACCCGGAAATCCACGTGGAGAGGAAGGTTGTACGGCTTCAGGAGCAAGGGGATGAGTCGGTTGGAGTTGCGCCGAAGGTTCTCGTGCGAGGCCAGCAGCTCGGCGAATGCCGACCACGGACTCGTCTCGAAGGCGGGCGACAATACGAGAACGGTGAACCGGGCGGTCAGCACCGCACGCTCGAACTCCTGGATCAGGACGGCCCCGGCCTCGAACTCCTGCGGGGTCAAAATCGATTGACGATCGAGCCCGATTTCCGGAATCAGGAACCCGTGCACCCAGTCGCAATCTGTTTCCGCATACGCGATAAATAGCTCAGATTGCGGATGTACCCGATTTCGGGCATCAACCGCCATCCTGTTCATAGCGCCCCGCCTATGTTCCTGCCGGTCTGGCCGCGCCGCGTGTTCAGTCTGAAACCCTGCGTGAGGAAGGTCTACGGCCGAGTCGGCACATTGACAGTCGTGCGCGAGCGTGCGGCCGCGTCAGCCGAGGACACCGGTACGTCCAATTCGCGGGCCGCAGTCGCGCGCGTGGTCTTACTTGTCGGGGTCGCGCCTCAGCTGCTCGCTGAGCCGCCGGACCGCGGCCTCGAATCGGCGCTCGTCGGTCATGTCCAGCCACAGCCGCATCCGGATGCCGATGCGGGGCTCTGTTGGCTCTCGCATCACCGCGAGCAGCCGCCGCTCGGCCCGCTCCAGCCCAAGGTGCTGGGCCATGACATTCTCGAGTTCGGTGTAGCCGCTCCGCACGTACGCGGGGGTGAGCACCGCGAGGGTGTAGCGGCTTGTCACAACCGCCCGCTCAATCTCCAGAATCAGGGGCTCGCCGAGCCGGAAGCAGTCGTCGTCGAGGCACACGGCGAGGCCGTCCGCTCGCAGCCGGGGCACCAGCCTGTTGTGCACCCAGCTTCGTTCCGGCTCGGACCGGCGGTATGAGACGAAGACGTGGTAATCGAAGGTGTCGGTCACCAGGTCACCTCCGCCCCGCCTTCGCGACGCTGGCCCGACCGCTCTGGTCGTGGAGGCCCAGGCTATTCGATTTACTTTCTGTCAATTGCTGGCTTTCCCTGATTGCGCACGTATCGTTTGTTTGCAAACCTATGAGCTTCATGAGAAACAACTCTGCATCTGAAATCACGACACAAGCCCCCGAGCTCTTGTTCCGCACATATTGGTCGCCGCGGTGGCGAAAATTGTCGTACGGATGTTCCAACATAGTGGCGTGTTGGACACTGTGGAGCAGCTCCGGGATGGCGCGGCCAAGTGCGCCGACGCGTCGCTGTGGGCGCTGTCCGACACCGACCTCGTCACCGCGATCGAGCAGGTGCAGCAGCTGGAGCAGACGGTCGCCGCGGTTAAGCTGCACCTCATCGCCGAGATCGACGCGCGCGACATTCCCACCGCGCAGAACGTGCGCGGCACCGTCAGTTGGCTGCGGTTGCGGCTGTTGCTCGACCCGGCCACCGCGCGCCGGCTGGTGGATCAGGCGGCCGCGCTGCGGCGGCGTCCGGCCGTGGACGCCGCTTTGTGCGCCGGCACCATCCATCTGCGGCAGGCCGACGCCATCACCGACGCCCTCGACGCCCTGCCGAGCACCGCCGCATTGGCCCGGGCCGCCGACGGCTCGGTCCAATCGAACCTGGCGGCGGGGGAGGTTGTGGCGGCGGCGGAGGCGGCGCTGCTGGACTTCGCCGCTGAGTTCCCGCCCGCGCCGCTGCGCCGGCTCGGCGCACGCATCCTGGAGCACGTCGCGCCGCAGGTCGCCGACCGCCTAGAGGCCGTCGCGCTGGAGCGGGAGGAGCGCCGGGCGTGGCAGGACCGTGGATTCAGTCTCTCACCGCCGGTGAGCGGCCGGGTTCGGGTCAGCGGGCACCTCACGATCGAAGACGCCGCCATAGTCTCCGCCGCCTTGGACCCGCTCAGCATCCGGGGAACCGACGCCGATTCCCGCAGCCCGGCCCAGCGGCGCGCGGACGCGCTCGTGGAGGTGTGCCGGCTGGCGCTGCGCACCGGGGAGCTGCCCGACGGCGGCGGTGAGCCACCCCAGCTGGCGGTCACGATCGCCTACGATCCGCTTGCTCATCGGCTCGGAGTGGGTCGGCTGGACAGCGGAGATCGGCTCAGCCCGGCCACCGTGCGCCGGTTGGCCTGTGATGCCCGGCTGCTGCCGGTCGTGTTGAGCGGCGCCGGGCAGGTCCTGGACGCCGGCCGATCCCGGCGGCTGGCCACCGGTCCACTGCGGCGGGGGCTGGTCGTGCGGGATCGCGGATGCGCCTTCCCCGCCTGTGACCGGTCACCGCGGTGGACGGATGCTCACCATATCGCTGGATGGTCATCTGGCGGTCGGACCGACTTGACCAATTTGGTGCTTTTGTGCCGACGTCATCACCGGCTCATCCACGAGGGCGACTGGATCGTGCGGATTGCCGGCGATGGCCTGCCGGATTTCATCCCGCCGCCGGTACTCGGGGTGGCCCAACGCGCGCGCCGCAACAGTTACCACCGCCGAACATAGGCGCCGCCAGATGTACATAGAGTCACCAACCCTGCCCGGGCAGTACCGTCTAGGCCTTCGCAGGAAGAAGGGTCCGTCTGCGGGATACGTGCGCTTGCGCCGGTTATCGACGGAGTGTAGTAGTCGACCTGCAACTATTGACGCACGTCATTTTTCTCATATGGGTTATCCGCCAAATTTAGACTGCCGGGCACGAAGCGTTGTCGAGCCTATACGGATTGCAGCTGATCTGTATGCGTAGCGTGAAACATCGCTACTTCATAGGACGTTCTCGCAGCTCAGCGCTAGGGCGAGTCCAATTTTGGGATTGACCCACTGGATTTCGTGTTTTCGACGCGGGGCCATGGGTAAGGGCTGTCGAAGGACATGGCGCCGTCCTCGACACATCCCTCCCATAGCTTGAAAGGTTTGGCCATGAAGCGCATTCTTGCCGCGGCTGCGCTGGCGGCGCCGCTCGCGTTGGTGCCAAGTATCGCCTTCGCCGGGGGTAGCTCAGGCGGCTCTGGTAGCTACAGCTCTGTTTCCATAAACCAATACGCCGACTTCGATTTCGCGGGCGCGCTGCTCGACGTCGGGCTTCTTGTCAAGTGCTCGGGCGGCACGGGACTCGCCACCGTGAGTGTCGATCAGGACTACCCGGAGACCTGGGCCATGACCGGTGCCCACGGCACGGGTGTTCAGGACGTCGTCTGCGACGGCAGGACGCACAGCGTTGGTGTCACAATCGCCAGCGCGCCTTACGACGCCGGCAAGGCGTATGCCAGGGCCACAGTGACGGCGCCGTCCGGCGATGCCAGCGCATCTCGGTGGATCACCATCCGAGTCGTCTGAGCCTGAGCGTGCCGGATCGGGAGGCTGTCGCGAATGGCGAGGCCTCCCGATTCGATGCCACAGTCAGCCGGCGGTACGGCCATTGATGTAGTCGTTGGCCTTCGCGTAAACGACCGTGGCCACCTGGCGTCCTAGCGAACGGCCGTTGTTGTCACCGGAGGCGAAGTGGATACCGCCGATGCGACGAGAGGTTCCGGCGTCTTCGCCCGTCTGCGAAAACGTGGGTAGCGAGAAGGTGACGTCCATGGCTGGCGTGTTCGCCTCGAACTTGGAGGATCCCTTCGCCAACGTGACGGTTGCACCGAAAGTATCGCCACCGGTCATCCAGGATAGGATAGCCATCCCTGCTCCACTGAACGTGGAGTGCCCTGAGACGTACTCTGGGAACGGTGGCGTCACCACGCTCAATGCCTGGTATGGGATCCACTGTGACCCGTCCACGATGCCGAAACCCTGATTCGGGCCTAGCCACGAGTTGACGGGCACGCCCTTCTTCGCTATGCGAATTGCCGTGATCGGCCTGACACAATCCCACTTGTACTTCTGATACCAGGCTGCGATGCTGGCGTCCATCATGGCGTTGCCGAGCGTGAAGTAGAGCTTGACGTCGGCGTCCAGAGTGTATTTGCGCTGGCGGGAGACGGCCCCGGCGAAGATGAAGTCATGGCCCGGCGGAAACACGGAGAATGGGCCGTCCGCCCAGTACTCCGCCTGGGCCTTCTTCGTGTCGTCAAGGTTGGCAGTATCGGTCAACAGTTGGTTGATCTCCGTGGTGGAGTAGGTTCCATCCTTATTCATGGGCGGCCCGGGCACCAGATACCGTGACGGTGCCTGCGAAAACGGCGTGATGTTCCCCCACTGCGGTGTAAGGGGGGTTTGCACCGTGCCGTCACACGTCGTCGCACCAGGAGGGGGAGTCGGCACACACAGCGGCTGCCAATGCCCTGGGAACGGGGTCGCGTCCCACGTGTTCTTCGCTGAGTACGAGGTCGTGTTGGCGTAGCCGTTGGCCTGGTTGGAGTTGTCCGTGCTGCGGAAGTCGATGACCGCCTGGGCCGCCGTATTGCCGATGCCCTGCGGCGTAGTGCGATCCATGGAGGTATCGGTCGCATCGAAGCCAAGTGCCACCATCTGCGCGTCGTAGTCAGGCCTGTCGTGGTACGTCGCATCTGGAAAGAGCCAGTTGAGCGTCCTGTATGCGGCGAAGCTGATCGCCTTGTCCTTGTTGGCCGGAGTGCGCTCAGCCGATGGCCGCCGCAACTGGCTGCCAAGCCGAGTGCCCTTCGCGACAGCGTCGTAGGCCGCCCAGGCGTCGTACGTGGCCGTGTGCAGGATTGCTAGGGCGCGGGCGGTGACCGTCGGACCAGTGGCCTTCGGGTTGTCCGAAATCGTGTCCAGCAGCCGCTGATTCCATTTGAGAATGACGTTGTCGCTGCCGTTCATGGCGGTCGGGCCGTTGTCCTCGACGCGCCACGGTGTGGTGGCCGCGTCAGCCGGGTGAAACGCGTTGGCGACGAACGTCGCAGCCAACACGGAGACCACGACCGAAGCTCCGGCCGTTGCCCGCTTGAACCTCATCAGAGGACCCTTCTGCTCACATGGATGCCGTCTCGAGAGCCGATGCCGCATGGGACGACGTCGCCTGTGATGCGACGTACGCCATGGCGGATCGAGCTTCCCCATCACGTCCGCCGCAGGCCTTCATAGCACTGCGATCGGAGAGCAACAATGAAGTCGGTCGATTCGCGACTATCCCTGACCGAAAGTCCGATCGAGCACGGTAAGATCAGACAAGAATACACTCGCATCCATTCACGCTGAGTCGCGACACTTCTACGCCCCGTTTATCGGACAGAACAAATCGGACAGAGGCCCAGGCGCCACTCAAGCGGAGCGTGATCGCTTCGTATGTTCAGCGAGAAGCCAAAATTAGGCCAGACCGTTACCGATGTGATGGGGCGCAACGACTCGACGGAGAGCCCTCGGCTCAACGAGTACGGTGACCGGCGTCGTCGGGCGCAACGTTATGTGGCTGGTGTACGCCGGTTCGTCGCCGGTTGCGGTGAACGTGAAGTTCTGCACCAGACCGGCCAGCGCGATCGTCGACTCCAGCATCGAGAAGTGCTGCCCGATGCACGCCCGCGGCCCCCCACCGAACGGGAACCACGCATACCGGTGCCGCGCCTTCTCCCGCTCCGGCGTGAACCGTAACGGGTCGAACACCGCCGGCGACTCCCAGAACGCCGGATGCCGGTGCGTCACCCACGGCGCCACGAGCACGTCCGAACCGGCGGGGAACAGGTATCCGCCGATCTCATCGTCGGCCACCGACCGCCGGCCGGTCAGCGGCGCCGACGGGTACAGCCGCATCGTCTCCTTCAGCACCATCGTCGTGTAGGACAGCGTCGCCGCCTGCGCAGCCGTCGGCACACCGCCGATTTCGTCGACTTCCGCCCGTACCGTCGCTTGAACGTCCGGATGCCGGGCCAGCAGATACAGGGCGAACGTGAGCGCCGTCGACGTGGTCTCGTGCCCGGCGAGCAGGAAGATGAGCACCTGGTCGCGCACCTCGGCGTCGGTCATCGCCGTACCGCTGTCCCGGGCGTCGATGAGCAGGCCCAACAGGTCCTGTTCGCCGGCGTCGCGCTCGCGGCGGTCGCTGATGATCCGATCGCACACCTCGAAGAGCTCCCGCTGTGCCCGGGTCAGCTGCCGGTTCGTCGCCGTCGGCCAGCTTCGCGGCAGCCGGACCGGTGCCATGGAACGCCGCCGGACGGCTCCGCCGAGCGGGCCGAACCACCGCTGCACGACCGGGATGGCCTGGTCGGTGTCGTTGCCGAACAGCACCCGGCACACGATCCGCAGCGTCAGGCGCGTCATCGTGTCGTGCATGTCGCGTACGGTCGCGGGCTGCGCTCGCCACCGGCCGATCAGGTCGTCGATCTGGGTGGCCATCGTGTCGGCGTAGCCGGCCACGCGGCGGTGGGTGAACAACGGCTGCAGGAACCGCTTCTGCCGCTGCCAATCGTCGTCCTGGCTGGTCAGCAGGCCGTCGCCGAACGCGTCGCGGACCTCAGTGTAGAAGACGGTGTCCTTTCGATAGTTGGCGGCGTTGCCGGCGAGGACCCGGTGCGCACCCTCCGGGTGGAAGGTGGCCCACAGTTCGCGGCCGATCCGCGCCGGACCCAGGCGGAAGCGGACCGCGTCACCGTGGTCATGGAACGCCCGCTCGCACGTCCCCAGCATGTCTGCGCGCATGTCGCGTGCCGAGCCCAGCAGCAACGAGCCGGGCACCAACGGTGGAATCCCCGCCATCGCACTTCTGTATCAGAAGCGTCCGCCGCGCGCGAGAGACGTGTCATGAACCCGGCGGTTGTGGCCGCGCCGGCCCTGATCCGCGAGGGGGGTATCGGGATCAGGGCCGGCGCGGGGCTCAACCGGCCGGAACTATGTAGATGAAGATGCTCGTGCTGCTTCCCTCGTAGGTCGCGTTGCCGGCCCAGGAGATGTCGTACTGGAATTGCGGGTAGGTGCTCGGGTCCACCTTCGGCGGCGTGTCGCGGAAGGAGAAGCTGCCGTCCGTGGCGGTGCTCACGTCCCTGAGCCTGACCGACGACCCGTCCGGGCCGATCCGGTTGACGGTCAGCGTCAGCTTCGCGCCGATCGAGCCGGTGCGGCTGCCGGCGACCTTGCCGTCGATGATCGCCCGGTCGCCGGTCAGCAGCGTGTAGTCCCGGGCGGTGGCCTCGATGTACGACGGCTGCTTCTGTACGGTGCCGGTGACGGTGGCCGACGAGCCGTTGTGGGTCGAGTTGCCGTTCCAGGTGAAGGTGTAGGTGACGTCCGCCGGTACGGCCAGGATGTCGTCGAAGCCGAAGCTGCAGGACGCGTTGGTGGTCACGTCCGGCCGTTGCTCCGCCGTCCCGCCGCCGATGCGCCGGGTGACGTGGATCGTGGTCGGTCCCTGGCACGCTCCGACGTCGTACGAGATGCCGCCGCTGACCCGGAACGGTTCGCCGACGTACGCCGGCTGCTCCACCTGACCGGTGATGTGGGAGTCCGGGGACGACACCGCGACCTCATGGGTTGCCGACGCCGGCGCGTAGACCTGGGAGCCGACGTCCCAGGCGACCGTGTAGACATACCGGCCGCCCTGGGTGGGCGTGTCGACGATCTGGAAGCCGCCCTTGCCGTCAGTGGTCACCGGCGGCAGGGGTTCGGTGACCCCGCCGAGCTGGTTGTTCCAGATGGTCTTGCTGACCGCCAGCGTCTGCGGCTGCGTGGGCGCTTTGCCGTCGAAGCTCAGCGTGCCGGACAGCCGGAGGCGCTTGCCGTCCTCACCGGTCGCCGGACCGGTGAGGGTGAGTGTCGCGGTCCGTGCGGCCACCGTCACGGACACCGAGGCGCGGCTGCCCTGGTAGGTCGCGTTCCCGGTCCAGGAGACGTCGTACCGGATGTCGCCGCTCACCGGCGGAGTATCGGTGATCGTGAAGGTGCCATCCGCGGCGGTGGTGGCCGAGAGTGCCGTGCTGGTCCCGTCCGGCAGCGTCCGGGTGACCTCGAGCTGCTGCGCGCCGGGGGCGCTGCCGTCCGACAGCGTGAGCCGGCCGGTGACGGTCATCGGGTCGAGCGCGGTCGCGGAGTTCGGCGGGGTCAGCGAGATGGCCGACTTGGGCAGCGTCGCGCCGGCGATCCGCCACAGGTAGTACTGACTGGTCGGCCAGTCCCAGCGCTGCAGGACGGCGAAGACGTCCGTGCCGAGGAAGGCGAGGTTGCCGGCCACGAGGTCGCCCTGCGGGTTGTCGGCGTCGTTGACCAGGTTGCCGTTGGCGACGGTGTAGATGGTCACATCGGGACTGCCGTTGCGCCCGGCGGCCAGGTACCGGCCGTCCGGACTGATCTGTGCGGAGTTGGGGTACGGCAGGAAGTCGCCGTATTGGCGGACCTCGGCGAGCGTGCCGGTGTCGTAGGCGGTGTGGTGGTACGGGTAGCCGGAGGCGGAGATTGCCAGGCGCCCGTCCGGGCTGACCGCCAGGTCGCCGAGGTTGGAGCCGCTCTCGATCGAGCCGCGGAGCGTCGCCTCTTCACCGTTCACGGCGTAGATCCGGAAATGGGCGGGGCTCAGCCCGGCCTCGCCGATCGCCAGGACACCGCCTCCCGCGGCGACGAGCGGCGCACCGTACATGTTGTCGGCGACGCCGAAGATCGTGGGAGATGTCGCCGACACGTCGAGCGTCACCACGCCGCCGCCCCACTGGTCGCACCCGTGACCGACCCACAGCCGGCTCCCGGAGATCGCCAGGTTCATCGGGCAGGCGCGCCCCTCGAGGCTGATCTTCCGTACGACCTGCAACGTACTGGTGTCGATCTCGGCCACCTCACCGCTGTCGCGCAGGGCGACGTACAGCCGGGAGCTGTCGGCGTTGAGCGCGAGCCCGGCCGCACCGGCCAGTCCGGTCACCGCGTCGGTGACCGCCCCGCTGGCGTCCGCGACGACGATGCGGTCCATCGCGGCGACGAAGACCTTGTTCCCTCCGGCGGTAACGTCTCCAACACTGGTGACACCGTCGAGGGGAGTGGTGCTGTCGGCGGCGGTGGCCGACGCGGCGGCGATCCCGACCGCCGCGACCGCGACCAGTGCTGCGGTGGCAGCGGCGATCCGGCGTCGCAGCACGGGCCGATTGGGTAACGAGATGTGAGACATGCAGACTCCCGGACAGGCGCGATCCGTCGTCGCGCCCGAGGGAGCATTCCGGTCGCCCGGCGCTCGGTCCACCCCGCTCGAGTCGTTAGTGGACTCATCTCACATGCCGCGAATCGCGACATCGAGCTGTAACGATTCCGGACGCCCCGACGCTTGTCAGCCTCGCCCGTACCGTCCGGTCAGCGTCCCTTCGGCGAGCACCGCGCCCTTGATCGCCGTCCGGAGGTCGTCCGCGGACGCGCCGGGCCGCAGCCCGGCCGGACGGGACAGCGCGAAGACGGTGAAGACGTACCGGTGGGTGGAGCCGTGCGGCGGGCAGGGGCCGCCGTATCCCTGCCGGCCGAAGCCGTTGACGCCGGCGCCCTGGGGCGCTGAGCCCTCCGCGAGCGCCGGCTTGGCCGGTTCGATGCCCCACGCCACCCAGTGCACGAACGTGCCGCGCGGGGCGTCCGGATCCTCGACCAGCAGGGCCAGCTCCCGTGCGCCGGACGGCAGCCCGGCGAAGCTCAGCGGCGGTGACACGTCGTCACCGTCGCAGGTGTACCGCCGGGGAATCGTCCCGCCGTCAGGGAATGCGCTGCTCGACACTGTGATCGTCATGGCCGCCTCGTCGGTGTGGGGCTGGGAGGGTCCGCTGCAGCCGGTGAGGACAACGAGGGCAAACAGCGGAACCCAGAACGGTGACACCTATTACCACCATCCCTGCCGTTTGGCCCAGTCCAACAATATGCCGGACATGATCACCATGATCGCGATCGTGACGACGAGCAGCGTCCAGTGGGTGTGTTCGTTGACGATGAGGTTCATGCCGAGAATTGATGACAGTGCGGTGACGGGTAACGTCACCACCGCGATCACCGCCAGCCGTTCGGCGGCGATGGTCATCTTGGTGTCGCTGCGGGTGCGGTAGAACTCGATCACACCTTGCAGGTACTCCTTCTGCCCGTCGGCCAGGCCGTAGACGCGCGCGAATTGGTCCACCATGTCTTCCAGCAGCGGTCTCGCCGCCGGTGGGACGGTGCGGCCGATGGTGGCGAGCCGCCCGAAGATCTCCCGGCTGAGGGCACCCATGGTCCGGGCGACGATGAGGCCGTGCCGGGCCTGGAACATCTCCTCCAGGAAGACTTCCGGATCGCCCAGGTGTCCGCTGGTCACTCGCTGCTCGAGTTGCCAGACCTCCCGTGTCTGCTGCTCGATGAACTCTTCGAGACGGCGGGTCAGCGCCGTGACCACGGCATAGGCCAACTCGTACGAGGAGGTCGGCCGGAACCGGCCGGTTCCCAGCCGCCGCAGCACCTCGCGCGTCTCGTACGCAGCGGCCTCGGGGTCGACCGCGGGGTTGATGGGCCCATGGACGGTCACCAGGAACCGGGGACCGATGAACTGGTCCAACTCGATGTAGTGCACGTGGCCCGACTTGCCCATCTGCGGTGCATGCAGGACGACGAACACGTGATCCGGGTAGACGTGAACCTTGGGGACCCGGTTGCGTTCGACGCTGTCCCGCACGGCCCGTGGGTGGAAACGGAACACCTCGGTGAGGACGCGGGTGGCGGCCTCGTCGCAGGTCGGGATGTCGACCCAGACGACGCCGTCGTCGCCGTCGAGCAACGCCTTCAAGTCCTCGACCGGGTGGTCCTGCACACCGTCGCGGGTTACCAGCCGTACCTCCATGGCCATCACCTCAATCCGCCCCGGAAGCGCTCATGGCCACTATCGGCCCTTACCCATGAGTGTGGTCCCGCCGGTGCGCCACCGCGCGGGCGCGGCCATCCGTGCAGCACTGTTGCCCAAAGCGCCCAAATGTAACTCAAAGTAGTGGTATAACTACAAATCGCGTCATCGTCGGAAACAGTTGGGAGCGCGAATGGGCCGCTACCGGATCGGGCGACCGCGGTTCCGCATCGGGGCCAAGTTCTCGCTCGTGGTCGCGCTGCTGGCCGCCTGCCTGCTCGCCACCGCGCTCGTCGGCGCGATCGCCCAGGCCAGGATGATGGCTCAAGCGGAGCGACAGTACAGCGAGAACGTCGTCAACCTCCAACGGGTCACCGTGCTCGACGCGACCCTGGCCAGGGCCGGCTGGACCGCCCTGGAGACCATCCCGACAACGGACCAGAACCGCCTGGCGCTGTTGCGGACCAGGCTCTACAACGACATCCTGCCCGAGCTCGATCGGCAAGTCGGCACCCTGCAGGAGGACACCGAAACCAGCGTGGAGCAGGCGTTCGCCCAGCAGATGAGCGCCAGGTGGCAATCGATCAAGGTAATCCTGACCTCACCGGCGTTCATAGCTACCACCAACGGTCGCACCGACGAGCGGACCAACGATCGGCTGACGGCGCAGCTGATCACCGCCCTGGACTCCGCCAGCGCGGTCATGGCCGACATGAACCGCGCCCAAGCGGCGGCTGCCGGCGCAGCGCACGCCGACATTCAGGACCAGCACCGGCGCAATCGCAAAGAGCTCGCGGTCATTGTCACCCTGGCTCTGCTGGCCGGCATCGGCGGTGTGCTCTGGCTGATCCGCAATCTGGTACCCCGACTCCGGGCCTACTCCAACTTCGCCGCGGATGTCGCCGCCGGACGCCTGTCCGCGCGGCTCCAGCCCGTTGGCTCCGACGAGCTGAGTGACCTCGGGCGCGCCCTCAACCACATGGTGGAACGCCGGGCCGCCGAGCACGACTACGACGCATCACAGGCCGCATTCAGCGCCACGCTTCAGGCGACAGAGAGCGAGGCCGAGGCGCACGTGCTGCTCAAGCGGCACCTCGAACGCAGCCTGCCCGGCGCCACCGCAGTCGTGCTCAACCGCAACAACAGCGCCAACCGGCTACAGCCCACCACC
>Ga0081539_10003464_pt1 | contig 19322 bp, 13 predicted proteins | sample TabmetS4T2R2_FD_71023 | JGI IMG/M metagenome (GOLD analysis project Ga0081539, IMG submission 71023) | Tabebuia heterophylla rhizosphere microbial communities from the University of Puerto Rico - S4T2R2 | ecosystem: Host-associated > Plants > Roots > Rhizosphere ...
GCCTATTTCAACATCGACAACGGCACGGGGCGAATTCGCGGCATCTGGATGCAAGGTAACCTGGCTACGAAACGGATCTTCGAGCAGTGGATCGAGCCGCTCAAAGACCTCGGCGTGGACCTGCTCGGCCCGCGTTCAGTGACTAGCACCGACCACGTCGCCTTTGACGCCATCGGGCTGCCGGGCTTCCAATTCATCCAGGAACGCCTGGAATATAATTCGCGCACGCACCATTCCAACATGGACACGGTCGATCACGTACAGCGCGAAGACATGGTGCAGATGGCGACTGTGGCCGCCATCTTCGCCTATCACGCCGCAATGCGCGACGAGAAGCTACCGCGAAAGGCTCTGCCCGCACCGGCGAAACCAAACGAACGAATTGAATGAGTATGCCGAGGTTCAGTTATTTCCAAAATTTGGTCAGATATAGATGCCAGAGATCGTCTGGAGGCGGGTACTCTTTCAGATAAGCGTTTTTTTCTTCCGGGGTCAGTTGATCCCAAAATGGAAACCAGGTGTTTAACAACCAATCTTCGCTATAGCCTTGTCGCCATCCTCCCCAGGTCGGATCATTCCCCGGGTACGCAGTCCATGGCGGTTGCACAGAAAATCTTGAATCCGGATTACTCATGACTTCTCTTAATTAGGGGAGCTGATCGGCTATCCAATCGGCTCCCAAATAACCGGCTGCGCCAAAAACAATCGCCCCAAGCGCCCCGGTGACAATTGCTCCGGGTCCGGTTTCGATGCCGAATGGAAGACCTGCGATGCAGTTATTGTCCCCTGACTATCTCGATATACGGCTTGCGGCTCTCAATGGAATTGGGCCAGAAGAAGGTTTTTCGTGCATTATTTAATGCGGCATTCCCTATTTTGGCGTTTACGATGAAGTTGTAGAGCTTAGTGTGATGGGATTTTAAGTGGAAAAGCGGAGGCAGAAGGATTCGAACCTTCGGTAGAAGTTTTAGCCCCTACAACGGTTTAGCAAACCGCCGCCTTCAGCCACTCGGCCATGCCTCCGTGAATGGACATTGTCTTCATAGCGGCGATTACTGTCAAGGCTCGATCTGGGCTTTTTCTCCTCTTCTTCGCCGATTGATGTCCATCAGCAAGCTGAGCTTCAATGACCGGCTCTCGATCTCTTTGCTGATCGCACGGCATTTTTGCTCGTCGGCGCACTGTGAGAGATCCTCTTTCAACTGTGCGATCTCTTTTTGAAGGGCGACTTCCTCTGGTACGCAACCGGCGCTCTTCAACACCGAGTAGCCCAACCTGAGGTCCGCCGGTGTCGCAAAGTAGGCTTCCAGGTCCAGCGGTTTGCCTTTGCCGGGGAGATTATCGAACTCCCCGCTCTCGATCGCTTCCTGAATCTTATCCTCAATCAATTTTTCGAAAGACATTTGAAAACTCCGGGACAGATGAAATTGCCGATCCGCCACCCCAAGAGAATGCGGAGATTTGAAGATCTTTCGCGTTCCCTTCCCCCTTAAATATAATCCCAAGGATGTCAAAAGATAAGCGGGACGATCAATGCATCGCCATCCGTCATCAATATACGCGGCATGGAGTCGAAGGCTTCTATGCGGAGCACGGGTCGGAATACCGCAATCCCCACGAGCCCATCATTCGCGAGGTGCTGCGCCAGGCGGTTCTCCGCTGGAAGCTCGACCTGACGCGAGTGCTGGATCTGGCTTGCGGCAGCGGCGAAGTCTCGCTGGCATTGCGTGAGCTTGGCTGCGCGAGGGTTGACGGCATTGATCCACACACGACAGAAGCCTATTTGGCTCGGACCGGGCAACCGGCGGAGCCGTTCAGATTTGAGGAGGTCGCGGAGGGTGTGCTCGCCGGGCGCAGCTACAGCCTTATTGTCTGCAGTTTCGCGCTGCATTTGATCGACGTTTCGTGGCTGCCGGCGCTGCTCGCGCAACTCGGTACGATCTCTGACCGCTTACTCGTTATCACTCCGCACAAACGTCCTCAGATCAAAGCGGTGTGGGGATGGACTTTGGAGGAAGAAATTCTGATCGATCGAGTCAGAGCGCGTCTTTACGGCAGCATTCGAGTTAAATAACCGGACGAAAGACAGGGAATGAAGCCTGACCTGTTTTTGTCGCCTTATCTGTCAATTACTTGCAATCCCAATCCAGAGGGGTATAGTTACCGCGTCTTTCCTAGAATTTTCGCAGGACATTCAGAATTAAAGCATCAAAAGCAGGCGAAGCGCACAATGAGGACGCCCGGACAATCCGTGCGCTTTCGTCCTTTTGCAGCTGTCTCTCAAGAGGAGCGCCAATGCAACCACAATGGATTGATTACACGATCATTATTATCTACTTCATCTTCGTGCTTGGGATCGGCTTTCTGCTCAAAAATTATATGAAGACCAGCACGGACTTTTTTCTCTCGGGCCGTTCAATTCCGGCCTGGATCACCGGGCTGGCTTTTATTTCGGCCAATCTGGGCGCGCAGGAAGTGATCGGCATGGGGGCGAGCGGAGCGAAATACGGCATTGCGACCTCGCATTTTTATTGGGTGGGCGCGGTCCCGGCCATGCTCTTCGTGGGAATCTTCATGATGCCGTTCTATTACGGATCGCGCGCGCGGTCGGTGCCGGAATATCTGAAGTTGCGCTTCGATGAGAAGACCCGCGGGTTGAATGCCATCTCATTCGCGGTCATGACCGTCTTTTCGTCCGGCGTTTCGATGTACGCGATGGGCAAACTGCTGCAATTGCTCCTCGGCTGGGACTTCAACTTCTCGATTATCATCTCCGCCCTCATCGTCCTCGCCTATACCTTTCTGGGCGGACTGACATCCGCAATCTATAACGAAGTGCTGCAATTTTTTCTGATCGTGATCGGGTTCATTCCGCTCGTCTTTCTGGGATTGATGGATGTCGGAGGATGGGACGGGCTGCAAGCGAAGCTCGCGACCGAGTCGGTCGCGCGGGGTTATGCGCCCGGCGCTTTGACCGATTCCTGGAGGTTTATGGGCAGCGCCGGGGCCAATCCGATGGGCGTCGAATGGTTTGGGCTGGTGATGGGTTTGGGATTTGTCCTGTCGTTCGGCTATTGGTGCACCGATTTTCTGGTGGTCCAGCGCGCAATGGCGGCGGAGTCGATGACGTCAGCGCGGCGAACGCCATTGATTGCGGCGTTTCCGAAGATGGTCTTTCCGTTCCTGGTAATTTTGCCGGGGATGTTGGCGATCAGCGTCGGCTCGACGACCAGCCAGAGCAATCCAGTGGCGGTCGTGCGATCGAACGCCGCGGATCTCTCAAACGTTCCGACACAGGGCATCATTCCCGCTAAAATCGACGAAGCGACGGGGAAACCGGTGCTGAGTAAAGACGGCAAATACCAGTTCGACTATGACCTCGCGATTCCCAAGATGTTGGAAAAGTATTTTCCTGCGGGCATGCTCGGACTGGGGCTGTGCGCGCTGCTTGCTTCATTTATGTCGGGAATGGCCGGCAATACCACGGCATTCAATACGGTCTGGACTTACGATATTTATCAAAGTTATCTCAACCGTGGCGCGTCTGATCAGCATTATCTCTGGATGGGACGGATGGCGACCGTTTTCGGGCTGGCGGTCTCAATCGCCGCGGCCTATGTCGCGAAGCAGTTCAACAATATTATGGACGTGCTGCAACTGGTCTTTGCTTTCGTCAATGCGCCGCTCTTTGCGACTTTTATGCTCGGAATGTTTTGGAAGCGCGCTACCGGACACGGAGCCTTCTTCGGGCTGCTCGGCGGAACGCTCGCGGCGGCTGTTCATCACGGATTGACGCTGCCCGCCGGTTCCGGGGCGGGGGTCAAGGGTGGATTTCTGGGTCCCGTCGTGCATATTTATCCGAGCGAGATGGCGCAGAATTTCTGGACGGCGATCTTTGCGTGGACCACCTGTTTCGTCATCACGATTCTGATCTCACTCTTGACCAGGCCGCGACCGGAAGAAGAGCTCAAAGGTCTGGTCTATTCGCTGACGCCCAAACTAAAAGACGAGGGGTTGAGCTGGTACCAAAAGCCGGCGCTGCTGGCGCTGGTGGTAATCGTGCTGCTCGTCCTTCTAAACCTGATCTTCTGGTAACAATCTTAAAGGAGTCAAGATGGGTTTAGACATTCGCATTCCAATCGGATTGATGTTCACCATTCTCGGGCTTCTGCTGACTTCTTACGGTGTAATCACTGGCAGCAATGAGATGTATCCGCGGCATTCGCTCGGCATCAACATCAACCTCTGGTGGGGACTCGCGACCCTCGCCTTCGGCGTCATCATGCTCTTGTTTGGACGGCGCCGGACTTCGGCCAACAAACCGGCGGCGAGATCACCGGAGGGGCGGGCGGTAGAAGAGATGGAGCACCGCAAGGGACTCGAACATTAATGATCGCGGCCGGTGACTTCCGCGAGAAGAGTTGTGAACATCCCGGCTTGCCCTTATAATGCCCTTTCCATCCGGCAAGAGTTGGCAAAAGCTACCGGCCGATAAGAACTGCCGGATTGAAACTTGATCTTTTGGTTGGCTGGTTTGATCTTTAAGGGTTTCGCGTTCTCTCTTGGGACTTGACCTTGCGTCCCCCAACTGGAACTGAGAATCAAGCGCCTGTATCCTCCCGTCTCGGCTCGAGTCTGACGCAACCTCAATCACGTTAAGATCGCTGTCTTAAAGACGATGTACCAAAGCGACAGTTAACGCTCCGATTTCGGCGCAAATCGATGAGGTGTATTCTGTGCGGCAAAGAAAACAATCAAATATTCGCCTTTTAACCGTTTGTCTGCTAATTTGCTGTACCACCACACAAGTGGTGTGGGCAGATACCGTCACTTACCAGCAACTTCGACAGGACCAGTGGAGAGGCGCAGCGAAGGCGGCTCCGGCCCAGCCCGGCGCCGGTCAGTCGATCCTCCATGCGCAAGATCCTCGCGAAGCAAAACCATCCGTAGAAATTCCGGAATATACCGTGATAACGAGTCAGGATCGTCCTGAATTCACGCGTTTGGCCGATGGCCGGATCGTTCCTTATGGATCCGGTCCAAACTGTGACGGGGACTGCGTTGAACCGGTCGAACCGGGGGTGTTCCGAGGTCATGGACCAAGTATCTGGTGGATCGCCACGCCGCTGGTCGCGGGCGGGGTTTTATGCGCTATTTTATGTCGCGGTGGAGGCAACAGCCCACAGCCGCTGCCGAACATCTCGATCCCGACCTCACAGCCGACGCAGCCCAATCTAACAACAAGGATCAGTCAACCGCCCACCGAGGTCCCTGAACCGGGCACCCTCGTGCTCGTTGGACTCGGAATTGCGGCACTGGTTGCCCGGCGGAAAGCAGTCAAATCATCACAATCGTCAAGAAATTAGCGACGTGAGTTCCGCGCCAGACGCGAATCAATGTCTGCCGCGGAGCTTTTCCTGATCTGATCTCGAATCATGGAAAAGCTCCGGCAATTCAGTTAACATAATTGTTCCCCCGGCAATTTTCGTCAATTCCGTTATCGCAAGATGCAACTCAATCAGCCCTGCAGCGTTCTAAGGCCAGGGCGGCATCACGCTCGATGAACGGTCGCCGAAGTGGGAGGAATGGCATGGCAATGAAGAGAGTGTATAGTCTGGCTACCGGTGCGGCTTTGCTGTTTCTAATGTCAACCGTGGGATGGGCAGGCTTTTTTGATTGGGAGAAAGCGGTTTCACTTTATAAACAGGGGCAATTTCGCGAGGCGATTGAGGAATTTCAAAAGGTTCTCGATGAATACCCGGAACATTCGGATAGTTGGAAGTTCGTCGGTCTGGCCTACTATCAGCTGAAAGACTACAAATCGGCAATCACTCCGCTGGAAAAAGCGCTCGCCCTCAAACGCAAAGAGGGGCGCAACGATCCGGACCTCATCCGCGCCCTGGGTCAGGCGCATATCTCAGTCAACCAATATAATCAGGCGCTTCCCTACTTTGAAACATTGAGCCGGATGCAGATGAGTGTGGCGGCGAATTTTTATATGCTGGGCGTCATTTATGCCAATTTAAACCGCGCCGAAGACTCGGCCGAGGCCTTTAAAAAAGCCGTCAAGCTCGACCCGAAAGATTCCGACTCCTGGTACTATCTGGGGGTTCAGTATTTTCGCAATGGCAAACTGAACGAGGCCGTCGCGTCATTGAGAAATGGGCTTTCGGCAAACCCGAAGAACCCCGAAGTCCTGGGCTTGTTCGTCGAGGCGTTACTGAGACAGGGCGCCAACGAAACCGACGAGAGAAAAGCCAATGCGTTATTTGAGGAAGCCATCCGAGCCGCCACCACGTTGAAATCGGTGCGCGATGACGCGACCACCGGTGAACTGCTCGGACGTGCCTATCTGGCGGCTAAGAAATACACGAATGCCGAGATGACGCTCGCGCGCGCCCTGGAAACGAACAAACAACCATCGGCCGCGCTCTATTTCAATCTGGGATTTGCCCACGCCCAGAACAAGTCCTGGGCGCGCGCCGCCGAGATGCTGGCTCAAGCCGACCGACTGAACCCCGGCGATCTTAATACGCTCTATTATCTCGGCTATGTTTATGAAAACCTCCATCGCTACCAGCAAGCGCTCGACGCTTACTCGCGTGCATACGAGGCCGGGGGGCGCAGCAATACCGATCTTAAAGCGAGCATCGATCGCGTCACGCCTTTAGTGAAACAGTAGCAGTTAGCGGTTTTCCCCGGCTCTTTGTTCGGCTCTTTGTTTGGCTCTTTGTTTGGCTCTTTAGATAAGGCGCAACCACAAAAATGAGCAACAGCCCAAAAAACTGAAATCCGTTAACTGAAAACTGAAAACTGTTAAATGAAAACTGTTAACCGTCAACCGAAAACTATCAATCCGGTTTCAATCTTACTTGCTTTGATTTAGTATTGAGCGGGGCGTGCAGCGGGCGCGCCATTTGAGTATTTAAGCAAGTTGGGCGTTCAAATCTGACATCGTCGGAGGAATGAGCAGTGAGAGATAAGTGGCAGCGTTTTTCGTTCTTTGCAATCACCATCATCCTTTTGACCAGCGCCGCAGTGACGACCCCACGGGTGATCACACGGGCATTGACCCAGGAGAGGGCCGCGCAAGACAAACTCTATGGTGATTACATTCGCGGAATAGACATTATTCGAGATCATTACGTTGAAGAACTCGATTATGAACCGCTGACCACTGCCGCCATTCAGGGGATGCTCCGTACGCTCGACCCGCATTCCAACTATTACGACCGCAAGTCATTCGAAGAGATGCGGATGGAGCAGCGCAGCCAATATTACGGGATTGGGGCCTCGATCCAGCAGCGCTACCGCGGCGTTTATATCATTGAGCCATTTAAAGATACGCCTGCGGCTCGGGCCGGTTTGCGGTACGGCGACCAGATCATCGCCATTGATGGCCAAAACACCGAAAGCTGGAATTCCGACAAGGTCCGCGACAACCTGCGAGGAGATCTCGGCTCGGAGGTGAAAGTGACGGTCCGGCGAGCGGGTATCAGTGAACCGGTCACCGTGAAACTGGAGCGTGCGGCAGTCGATCTGCCCTCGATCTCTTCATATTTCATGGTCCGTCCCCACGTCGGTTATATTGCGCTCTCGCGCGGCTTCCATTCGACGACCAGCGATGAGTTAACGGCCGCCGTCGCGAATTTGAAGACGCAAGAGATGAGCTCGCTCGTACTCGACCTGCGCGGCAACCCCGGAGGGTTTCTCGACCAGGCGATCCGCGTCGCCGACAAATTCCTGCAGCGTGGTCAAACCATCGTCTCTGTCCGCGGACGAGATGGTCGCGCCAGTGACAAAGACTGGCCCGCCGAATCGGGTATGCCCGAAACCTTCCCGCTGGTGGTCCTGATCGATGACGGCTCGGCTTCGGCCTCTGAAATCGTCGCGGGCGCCATCCAGGATCATGACCGGGGGCTGATCGTCGGCGAACCGAGCTTCGGCAAGGGGCTGGTTCAAACGATCTATCCGTTGAACGGAGGCGCCGGCCTGACGCTGACAACCGCACGCTACTACACGCCAAGCGGAAGACTGATCCAGCGCGATTACTCCAACGGGTCGAGCTACGAATATCATTTCCGGCGCAATATCAATGGCACGCAGGAGGCCGCGCCGAAACCACGCAACGATCAACGCCGCACAGACACCGGCCGGCCGGTATATGGTGGCGGCGGCATTGAACCGGACATCAAGTTGGATTCGCCGCCCTTGACCAATGTGCAGAATACGCTGACGGTCACGGGAATCTTTCTCTTTGCGCGTGAGGCGATCGCCGGGCGCATCCCGGCTGCCCAGAATTTAAAACGTAGCTCTATTGAGTTCGATCACCAGCCGCAAACCGGAGAGTTCGTCATTACCGACGAGATCATGAAGGCTTATCGCGAGTTCATGGTCGATTTCGTCAATAATAACTCGGACGTCGGCCTGTCGATGACGATGGTCGATGAAAACATGGATTGGTCGCGGAAAAAACTCCGCGAAGAACTGCTAATCGCCGCCTACGGGGTGGACACTCAGAAACGGATGACGACCGACCAGGACATCCAACTGCAGCGTGCGGTCATGGAGATGCCTCAGTCGGCCCATATGGCCGAGCGCGCCCGCAGAATGACACGCACGACGAAGAGGTAGGCCTTTGACGATTCATTAAGGACAGACGAAAAGCGCGAAAGAGACAAAAGACGCGAAAATTTTAATTTGAAGAATTTTCGCGTCTTTTGTCTCTTTCGCGCTTTTGTCTACCGGATTGAAGAATCCCGCGAAATAGTCGAGGATTTCGGTTAAAATTAAGGAGGGGTCAAAGGGAATCGATTTGACCCGAATCTTGAACTTTAAAAAATTGGAGAAATAGACCGATTTCGAGCAAACAGATCATTCTAGTATCCGTCATGATCCTGCTGGTGGGTGCAGGAGGGTGGATTTATACCCGGCGCGTCCAGCGCATTGCTCTCGCTTCTTACGTTCCCGGATCAGCGCTCGGCTATTTCGAAGTCAACGACTGGCCACAGGTTCTTGGCCATTTAACCTCGACCGAAACCTGGCGGCAGATGGCGCCGGCCTATGGCCTCGAGAATAAACTGGATTTCATCGGAGAGATCGGATGGCTGGCGAGTTTGGCCGGTGGTGGAGAGACGGGGATGCTGGCGCGTTCACAAGTCGCAATCGTGATCACCGGTCTTGAAGTTCACGGTGAAGAGATCAAACCACGATTGGCTGTGATCGCCGAGACCCACAGCAGTCAGAATGACCTGCGCCGGACGATCGAGAAACGATTGCCCGAATTGGCACGCAAAATTTACGGCCGCGAAGTAAAAGAGACCAGCGATTACGGCGGAGTCACCATCACGAGCTATGCGAAGAGTCCGGACCGGCGACTGTTCTCGGCGCAAATCGGAGGCGAATGGATCTTGGCGAACCACTCCGATCCATTACGCGCATGCATCGATACGCGGCTCGGGCGCGCGCCTTCGATGGCGAACAATTTCTTTTTGCAAAATTCGCAACCTCTCGTTGCGCGCAACGGCGATCTCTTTGGATTTATCACGGGCGAGGGAGTGACGCGGTTGCTCCATTTTGGGGCTTTCCTGCTTTCGAGCGGCGCGCTGCGTGAAACCGGACTGCTCGGAATCTTTCAGGACGTCCTCTCCGATCTTGCGTCGCGGTCCTCTGATGGAATCGCCTATGGAATGAGCATTGAGGACGGGATGGCCGTCGATCGCTATGTCATGCTCTTCAAACCCGATCTCGTCGAAGGCCTCAAACCGGCCATCAAGGTCAATCGAAGCGAACCGAAATCCCTTGACTACATTCCGTCGAACATCAAATACGCGACCGTCATCAACGTCGAAAACCCGAACAAGACCCTCGACGGAATCGAGGCCGTGATCTCATCCCGGATCGGAGTCGGCCAGAGTTTTCTGTTGCATCAATTTCTGCTTGGAGCCCGCGAGGTGCTCTTCGGCATGAAATCGGGCGGAAACAGCGGCCCGGTCATCGGCAATGAGATCACCAGCTTGAACTTCACAAAAGATCCGGACGACCGGATCTGGCTGATTGCCACACATAATCGCGGTGCGATGGCGCAAGTCATCGAGAGATATCTCGCGCCCACGACCCGGCGCGAAAATTATTCCGGGGTCGAGATCATCAATTCCGGCAGCAGCCGAAAAGGTTCGGCAGCATTCATCGGAGATTTTGTCGCAATCGGCGGGCGGGCGCAGCTGATTCGTTTGATCGAGACGCAACGAAAAGGGGAGAGTTTCAAATCGGTCATTCGATCGGACGCGGAGGGCGCGATGCCGGAAGGCGCAGCGATCATGAGCTTTTCGTCGGTGAAAGACGAGTCGATCGAGATGATGGGGACCATCGCTCGGTGGGCGGGCGGATCGGCTCCACCGCGGCCCGGAACTTTATCAACGATGCAATTGCCCTTCGCCACCAGCGTGACCTCGCTCAAGGAGCAAGGCATCTATATCGAATCGCACTCTCCCTTCGGAAATCTTCCCTTCTTCGTCTCAATGGTTGATGGCGTCACGGCCGATCAATCGACGCGGAGACGATAAGGATGGTGGGAGTGGGCAGTGAACAATTCAACCCATGTGTTCATTTGAAAGATCAAATTCTGGTTCATGCCGTCAACCTCACCAAAATTTATCCGCGCAGCGTTGAGGAGGTCGTCGTTTTCCGGAATCTTGATCTGACGGTCGAACGTGGTGAGATGGTCGCCGTCGTGGGGGCTTCAGGTGCAGGCAAATCAACGCTTTTGCACTTATTGGGAGGGCTCGATCGGCCGACCTCGGGGAGCGTCAAAATAGGCGAGTTTGACATCGCAAAATCCGCTGAGCTAGACTTGGCCCGCTTCCGCAATCGACAGGTTGGATTCGTTTTTCAGTTTCATCATCTGCTCCCTGAGTTCTCGGCAACCGAGAATGTTATGATGCCATTGTTGATTAGCGGGGCGGCGAAGTACGAAGCGAGAGCTCGTGCTGGTGACCTTTTAAAACGTGTCGGGTTGGATGCGCGTGCTGACCATCGTCCCGGGGAACTCTCCGGTGGCGAGCAGCAGCGAGTAGCTTTGGCACGGGCGCTGGCCTGTTCGCCGGTCTTACTGCTGGCGGATGAGCCGACCGGTAATCTTGATCAGAGAACCGGAGATGAGATCAACGCCCTCATCAGGCAATTGCAGTTGGAAGAACGACTGACTGCAATTATCGCCACTCATAATGAGCGGCTGGCTGCGACTTGCAATCGCACACTGCGACTGGAGAATGGTCAATTGAACGGGTTTTGAGTTTCCGGCAGTTTCTGATCTCCAGACTCCGGCGCGACTCGAAACTCGAAACTGAAACCTTATATTATAAGAAGTTAAATTCGGATGTTCGAACGATATACCGAGAAAGCGCGTCGAGTAATCTTCTTTGCCCGTTACGAGGCAAGCCAATTCGGCGCGTCGCAAATCGAAGCCGAGCACATCTTGCTGGGCCTCATCCGCGAAGATAAGAATCTAACCACTCGCTTCTTTCACCGCTCCCACGCCAACATTGAATCAATCCGGAAAGAGATCGAAGGGCGCACGATTTTGCGCGACCGGATCTCGACCAATATTGATCTTCCATTGTCGAGCGAGGCCAAGCGCGTGTTGGCCTATGCGGCGGAAGAATCGGAAAAGCTTGGCAACCGTCATATCGGGACCGAGCATTTGTTGCTCGGCTTGTTGCGCGAAGAGAACTCGGTCGCGGCTGAGATCCTCTATGAGCGTGGTCTTCGTCTCTCGGATATTCGTCAAGACCTCATGCGACAGGCCAATATGGAGCGCAACGCGAGTGCACGAAAAGAGACGCCGCATCTCTTCGAGTTCAGTCGCGATCTGACCGAAGCGGCGCTCGAAGGAAGGCTCGATCCGCTGGTCGGACGCGAAAACGAGATCGACCGCGTGATCCAGATTCTGTGCCGCCGCACGAAGAATAATCCGGTGCTGATCGGAGAACCGGGGGTCGGGAAAACGGCGATTGTTGAAGGACTGGCGCAAAGAATCATCAACAGCGATGTGCCGTCATTCTTGATCGACAAACGAATCCTGGCGCTCGATTTGAGTCTGGTCGTGGCCGGCACCAAATACCGCGGGCAGTTTGAGGAGAGAATGAAGACGATTATGCGCGAGTTGATGGAGAATCCGCAGTATATTGTCTTCATCGACGAACTGCATACGTTGGTCGGCGCGGGCTCGGCCGAAGGCAGCCTTGACGCCGCCAATATCCTCAAACCCGCCCTGTCGCGCGGAGAGATTCAGTGCATCGGCGCGACGACGCCGGCTGAATATCGGAAATCGATCGAAAAAGACCGCTCGCTTGAACGCCGCTTCCAGGCGATCAAAGTCCCGGCGCCGAACGAAGCCGAGACCATTCAGGTCCTCGAAGGGGTCAAGGATCGCTATGAGTCATATCATAATGTCCGTTACACCGACGAAGCGATTGAAGCGGCCGTCTATCAATCAAACCGCTATCTGCCGGACCGCTTTATGCCGGATAAAGCGATCGACATCATCGATGAGGCGGGAGCGCGCGTGAAGCTGCGCGTGCAGCGCGAGAGCGGTTACGTCCCTCCGTCGCCGCGCTGGCATCAACAACGCGATTACCGCGATCCACGTGACTTTCGTGAGCGCGGTTACTCCAGCTCTCGCCGTCCGCCGCAATATTACGAGCCGCCCGATTTCGAGAATGTCGCGGCGCTGGTCGTCAAACAGGACATCGACGACGTGATCGCGCGCTGGACGGGAATCCCGGTCGCAGCCTTGCAGGAAGAAGAGATGGTCAAGCTGCTGCGCATCGAAGAGGAGCTCCATAAACGCATTATCAGCCAGGTCATGGCGATCTCGGCTCTCGCCCGTGCGATTCGTCGCTCGCGGGCCGGACTCAAGAACCCGCAACGTCCCGTCGGTTCGTTCCTCTTTCTGGGGCCGACCGGCGTCGGCAAGACCGAAGTCGCACGGTCGCTGGCGGAATTTCTCTTCGGCTCCGAACGCGCCATGATCCGCTTCGATATGTCGGAGTTTATGGAGAAACATTCGGTCTCGAAGCTGATCGGTTCGCCGCCCGGTTATGTCGGACACGAAGAAGGTGGCCAGTTGACCGAACGCATTCGCCGTAATCCTTATTCGGTCCTCTTGCTTGATGAGATCGAAAAGGCGCATCCGGATATCTTCAATATCTTGCTGCAGGTCTTTGAAGACGGGATCCTCACCGACGCCCTGGGCAACACGGTCGATTTCAAGAACGTGATTATCATCATGACCTCGAACATCGGCGCGCGCTTTATTCATAAGAGCGGCAGCCTCGGGTTTCAATCGTCGCGTGATGAGGCCCTCGCTAAGACCGAAGACCGGGTCATGTCAGCAGTCCGCGAGACGTTCAATCCGGAATTCATCAATCGGCTCGACGAGATCATCGTCTTCGATCCGCTGACGGACGAAGACCTCTTGCGGATCGTCGGATTGCTCGTCGAACAGCTCAATCGGACGCTGAGTCACCGCAATCTCGAAGTTCGCCTGACCGATGAAGCCAAACGATGGATCGTCGATCAGACCTGCGCCAATCGCAGCTACGGCGCCAGGCCTTTGCGCCGCGCACTACAAAAGTATGTCGAGGATCCATTGTCGGAAGCCTTGATCCAAGGCAGAATTGGCAATGCGAACTTGGTTGAAATTTTCCTCGATGGCGCCGGGCTGAACTATCGCCCGCTGACGCCTCAGGAACTTCCGGGAGACTTAAGGGACGCAGACGGGGTCTTGATTGGTTGACCCCGGATCGCAACAGCGATTGCAACAGCCCAGATTGCAACAGCCCAGATTGTAACAGGTCGGATTGCGGCAGTCTGCAGGGCAACAGCGAGAATTGCGACGGCCCGCATGGCGTCAGATGGATTGCGTCAGACGGATTGCGTCAGATGGATTGCGTCAGATGGATTGTGTCAGACGGATTTAGCCGATCCCATCCTGATCGTGCCCGAACTTTATTCTGTGAACGAGAGCTCATAAATATCGCTTCCCCCCTCTTTACAACTTGGCGATTTTAAATCGGGAATGCCGATTGAGGGGCTTTCGTGTGAGCGCCAGACCTCGAAATTGCCCTGTCTGAAGTTGAAATCATTGGCGTCGAGCGAGAAAATGGGCGGGTCTTTCCCAGCGGATTTTTATCGTTCTTTCGGAATGTGATTCGGAATTTGATATGGATGTTACCGACTATTCAACTAAGGATTATTCTCGTATAATAGAAAATCTTAAGATTAGCACTGCAATCTTAGCACGGTGGATCGTTCATGGACTGAGTCGGTTTTTGGATCTCCAGCCAAAACCCCGGAAGTCGCGTAGAGTAGTGTGTGCGCGACTCGAATTTCATCAACGATCAACACTGTTGAGTGGGAGAAGTTTCATGATCAAGCGCATTACCTGGTTGGCAAGCGCGTCCATCTTCGCATTTGTTTTGCTCATCCCAGCGAATCAGGCAAAAGCACAGCAAACAGCAGAGGTCAGACAAAATTCTTTCGTCGAAGACGTTGAAATCCGTGGCAACCGCCGCATCCCGAGAGAATCGATTCTTTACTATGTGCAGAGTAAACCCCAGGATCGTTATGATCTAAATCTGGCACAACGCGATTTACAATCGATCCTTCAAATGGGGCTGTTCGATCCGCTGTCGACCAAGCTCTTTGTCGAAGACGGGCCGCGCGGAGGCAAGATCATCATCTTCCAGGTCAAAGAGTATCCGATCATTCGCGATCTCCAGTACCACGGCTTAAAGTCCGCGACTGAGAGTGAAGTGCTGACACGATTCAAGGAGCGCCGCGTGCAGGTCAGCAAAGAATCTCAATTTGATCCGGCCAAGGCCAACGGGGCACGCGTCGTCCTGCGCGAACTCCTGGCCGAGAAGGGGCATCCCGAGGCGAAGGTTGCGGTCGAGGTCGAAGAGATTTCAGCGACGACGGTGGCACTCATCTTCAATGTCGAAGAGGGCGCCCGCGTGCGGATTAAACGGATTGAGTTCGTCGGCGATCATGATGGTTTCTCCCAGGGCCGTCTGCGCGGCGCGATGAAACTGGTCAAAGAGGCGGGACTCTTCTCGACCTTCACATCGAAAGACATCTACTTCAAAGAGAAGTTGCTCGATGATCTGGAGCGCGTCAGATTCTTCCTCGGGACCAAAGGTTATCTCCAGGCAAAGATCGGAGAGCCGCGGGTCGAGCCGGCAGGCAAGGTCAGCAGCGGTATTCCCCTTCCCATGCTCAGCAAATCCGGTCCGGGACTCAATGTCTCAATTCCAATCGAGGTCGGCCGGCGCTATAAAATCACCAAGGTCGATGAAAAGGGCGTGACAATCTTTCAGGCGGGCGTCGTCAAGGCGATCTCCGGGTTGAGAGAGGGTGAGTGGGTCGATGCCAAGAAGATCCAGGAGAACGTCTATAAAGGCGTCAAAGACCTCTACGGCACACAAGGCTATATTCAAGCCGATGTGGCCTTCACTCCGAAGTTCATCGACAAGACGCCGGAAGAGGGCGAAGTCGAGGTCACGCTCGAAGTCGACGAAGGCCGCCAGTTCACGATGCGGCGCCTGGAATTCATCGGCAACTCGAGCACGCGTGACGTCGTGCTGCGCCGCGAAGTGCTGATCAACGAGGGCGACCCTTATAATAAGCGTTACTGGGACCTCTCCATCTTGAAACTCAATCAGCTCGGGCTCTTCGAAGAGATCAAAGAGAAAGACGCGATTACGCGCACTAACGACCGCGATCAGACGGTCGATATCGACCTCCAGGTCAAGGAGAAAGGGAGACAACAGATTCAGTTGAATGGCGGCGTCTCCGGTTTCGCAGGCAGCTTCTTCGGCGTCGAGTATTCGACCAATAACTTCCTGGGATACGGCGAGACCTTGTCGCTGGCGCTCTCGGGCGGAAATCGTCAGGTCTATGCGATGATCGGATTCACCGAACCGTATCTTTACGGAAAACCGATCAGCCTCGGAGTTCAGCTCTTCGCCCAAAAGTCCCAGTTCATCGGCCAGGGTTTCAACTTCGCCAATTCAGTTTCGCAAATTGCCCAGGCGAGCGCTTTCGGATTGAGTTCGGTTAATGCCGACACTCTCTTCACGCAGCGGACGATCGGCGGTACGGTCAGCATCTCAGGGCCGTTGCAATACTTTACGAAAAAATTCGAGAAGTTCTCGCGATTTACCAGGCTCCAGCTCTCATACTCGTTGACCGGCAACAGTATCGAAGACCCGAAGGTCAATCGCGATGCGGATCTGACCAACAATATTCCGGTGACCTATTCTCAACCCCGCATCGTGACCAGCCGTCTGACGCCTTCACTCTACTACAATACGAAGAATGCATATCTCGATCCGACCCGTGGCCAGAGCCTGTTCCTGGGCTTTGCGCTGGCCGGCGGCGTTCTCGGCGGCGATATTCAGACCTTCGCGCCTTCACTCGAGTATCAGTTCTTCTATCCGCTCTTCAAGAAGCGATCCGATAAGCCGCATGTCCTGGCGATGCGATTCAGGGGCGATCACATTCGCACGTTCGGTAATCCAAGCGTGTTCAACATCAGGTCTCTTTCCTTCGTCGGCGGCATTCCGATCTACGAACGATTCTTCCTGGGAGGAGAGAACGATATCCGCGGTTATAATTTCCGCTCGATCTCGCCGGTCGTTCCCTATACTTCGTATCTTTCAACACAGAACGTTAAGGCGCAGATCCCCGATCCGACCGACACGACGGGAACGAAATTTATCGATCCGCCTCCGGGGACGGTCCATCCGAGCGTGCTGCGCAATTATAATTTCCAGGCTCCGGAAAAAGGCTGTACGATCACGGCCTCGGCAACTTGCAACGTCGTCTCTCCGGGTACGCTTTTCACGCCGATCGGCGGTGATACACAGTTTCTTTATAACGTCGAATATCGAATTCCTGTCTTCAGCGTGCTGTCGCTCGCGGCATTTGCCGATGTCGGCACGACATTCAACGCGCGTAGTTATAAAGATCAGGTTGTTGCGACAAATTTTATCAATCAGGACATTACCAGATTTGGCTCGCTCATTGGCGCGACAGTCTCGAGCAATGGAGTGTTCCTTAATCCATCGGGACGCCTTGCGTCGTCGGCAGAGATTTCAAGCGCCCCGCTCGATGCCAATGGCAATCCAATCGGCTACCGCAAGGTCTTCTTGCAAGGCGATGCACAGGATTACAGCATCGTGGGGACTTCGCAGCAAAACGTCAAGTTTCTGTCCGATCTGCGTTCATCGCTCGGATTGGAGTTTCGCGTGCAGATGCCGGTCATCAACGTCCCGTTCCGTTTGATCTTTGCCTACAATCCGCAGGCGAAGACCGATCCTAACGACCCAAGAGTGCTCTTCATCGAACGCAAGACGGTCGTGCGCTTCAGCGTCGGAAGAACATTCTAGTGATCGGTAGTTAGTAGTAATATCAGGTAAGGAGACTTTGTCCCATCTTGTCAATAAGCTTGTGAGACATGACAAGTGCCGACCACCGGCTACTAACGACGATCATTAACACAGATGGAGAAATTTCCGAGAATGAAAACTAAACTATTGTTGACCCTTACCATCCTGCTTGTTGCCGGTTCAAGCGTCTTTGCACAGACCGATGGCGCCCAGGGAGGATCACTTCCCAAGATGAAGGTCGCCATCATCGACGTCCTGGCTTTCCGTGAACAGATTGCCGAACTCAAGGGCAAGTACGATAAATTGCAGGGCGAGTTTGCGCCGCGTTATCAACAGTTGGAGGCGATGCAGAACAAGCTCGCCGCGCAAGAGAAGACTCTGGCCGAAAACAAGTCCCTGACCCCGCAACAAGCCCAAAAGCTCACTGAAGAGTTCGAGCAAGGCAAAAAAGACTATCAGCGTACCCTGGAAGATTCCCAGGTGCTTGCGCGTAAACGCGAGACGGAAGAGACCGAGGCGATTTACGACAAACTGAGCAAGTTCATGGATCAGTATTGCTCCAAGAACGGCATTACTCAGGTCTTCGATGCGCGCCGTGTGCAAGAGACCAACCTCATCGTTTATGCCGCCCCCCAGGCGAATATTACGGCTGATTTCATTAAAGAATACAATAAGGCATATCCGTCTGCCGCAACGGCTAAGCCGTAATTGAATCCTGAATCCTGAATCCTGAGTTCGGAGCGGATCTTGTTTTTCGTACCAGGACTCAGGATTCAGGATTCAGGATTCAGGATTCATCTCAAGGAATCTTACAATTCGATCATCAAGGAGTATGACGACAATGAAGAAACTGATCTTTGTATGCGCGATCGTCAGCGTATTTTCGCTCGCGGCGTTGGCGCAGACCCCGACCCCTCCTTCGCGTCCGGCAACGACCGGCGCGGCTCCTGCGGCGGCGGCAGCGTCCACTGGCGGAACGGGAGCTGAAGGTAAAGTCGCCTACATCAACACCGCTCAATTCCGTCAAGGCATCAACGAACTCAAAGTCAGACTTGATTCCCTCAATTCCGAATTCGATCCGAAAAGAAAAGAGGTCCAGGCATTGGAAGAGGAAGTCAACAATCTGAAGAACAAAATTCAAACTCAAGGCAACACCGTCAGCCTGCAGGTTCGTAACCAATGGGTTGATGAGGGCACTGAAAAAGAGAAGAGACTCACTCGCCTGAGAGAAGATTACGAGGCGCTCGGTAATAAGCGTCTGGGAGAAGTCTCGCAACCGGTCTATGAAAAGATCGGCAAATTCCTTGAGAGCTACTGCCAACAACGCGGCATCGTGCTGGTGCTGGAAGGCGGCGCGGCTCAACAGGCGGGAGTCCTGATCTTCGCGGCTCAAACAACCGACATTACCGACGATTTCGTGAAGGAGTACAACAAGGCGAATCCCGGTGGAGCGGCTCCGGCTGGCGCCAAGAAGAATTGAAGTGCTAACGGAAGAAAGAGAGAACGCGAAACACGCGGAGAACTTTCTGGGTTTTCCGCGTGTTTCGTCTTTTAGGCTCAATTATGATCCTGTCTGAACTGGCGCAACAGATAAAGTCGGAGCTCCGTGGCAATGGCGAGAGCGAAATTACCGGGGTCGCCCCGCTCGATAGCGCGCGCGCCGGCGATCTGACCTATGTCGCCGACGCGGGGCGTTTGGACCGGGTAGAACAGTGCCCGGCTTCGGCATTGATCGTCCCATCAAAACTCGCCTGCGAGCCGGCGCTCAATGGCCGCAACCTGCTCGTCGCAGCAAATGCCAAGCTCGCATTCGCCCGTGCGATCAGCCTCTTTCACGGAGCCCCATCTCGGGCGCGCGGCGTGAGTCCG
>Ga0081539_10003465_pt1 | contig 19315 bp, 19 predicted proteins | sample TabmetS4T2R2_FD_71023 | JGI IMG/M metagenome (GOLD analysis project Ga0081539, IMG submission 71023) | Tabebuia heterophylla rhizosphere microbial communities from the University of Puerto Rico - S4T2R2 | ecosystem: Host-associated > Plants > Roots > Rhizosphere ...
AGCCCACCTCGTAGCAGGTCATCGCCGACATGCGATAGAGCGGGCCCGGCTCGCGGCATTCGTGCGCGAATTCCCGATAGATCACGTCGCGCGTGATCGAATGGTCGGCCGGCACGAAATGGTCGGTGAGGGCGAACTGGTCGCTCGCCGTGCCGCGCAGGCCGACGACGTTCCAGATGTCGGTCCATTCGACCTCGCTCGCCCGCACCAGCATGGTGCGCTCGAGATGGCGGCCGTTGGCGCCGAGCCGCGGCGAGCCGTCGGCCTGCCAGATCGGGCAGGCGGCGCCGAGCCAGGTCGCATGCCGGCAGCCCGAGGCGAAGGCCCACACGCCGGTCACCTTGTAGCCGCCCTCGCATTCGATCGCCCTGACGCGCGGGCCGGGCCCCCAGGCCAGGACGGCGCGCGGATCGTCGCCGAAGATCTCCCGGGCCACCCGCCGGTCGAGATAGGCGGCCGACATGGCGCAGCCGCCGGCCTGGCTCAGGCACCAGGCGGTGCTGGCGTCGCCCCGGGCGATGGTCTCGATGACGTGGAAGAAGGTGATGGGATCGGTCTCGAAGCCGTCGGAAGAGCGCGGCAGCAGCAGGCGAAACAGCCGTGCCTCGTGCAGCTTGTCCAGAAGCGCCGGTGGCAGGCGGCGCTGGGTCTCGATTTCGTCCGACGCCGCCTCGACGATCGGCCGCAGCGCCTCGGCGCGCGAGATCACGGCCGGATCGCCGGCCATGTCGGCGGAAGACGGGACGAGCGTTTCCAATGTTTCCTCTTTCCGGGATTGGCCGAAATAGTAGACCATCCCGGCCGCCGGGAACCAGCCGTCGCGGATGGCGGCGAAGCGCCGGTTTGCCCGTCGAAACGTCGGTTGCGGCGCATTTGGGAAAGGAAGATCAGATGAACTGGACCGACCGCCGCCGGCGCTTCCGCGCGATCCTGAGCGGTGACCGCTGTGTGCATCCCGGCTCGGTGTTCGATCCCATCTCCGCCCGCATCGCCGAGGATCTGGGGTTCGAGGTCGCCATGTTCGCGGGCTCGACGGCCTCGCTCACCGTGCTGGGCGCGCCCGACCTGATCGTCCTCACCCTCAGTGAATTCGCGGGCCAGGCCTATCGCATCAACCGCGCCGGCAACCTGCCGCTGATGGTCGATGCCGACCACGGCTACGGCAATGCGCTCAACGCCAAGCGTACGGTCGAGGAACTGGAAACGGCGGGCGTCGGCGGCCTCAGCCTGGAAGACACCGATTTGCCGACGCCGTTCGGCACGACCAAGCCGCGGCTGACATCGATCGCCGAGGGCGTCGGCAAGATGAAGGCGGCACTCGCGGGCCGGCAGGATCCGGCGCTGTGCATCGCGGGCCGCACCAGCGCCATCCAGATCAACGGCCTCGACGACGCCATCGCCCGCGGCAAGGCCTATGAGGAGGCCGGCGTCGACGCCCTGTTTTTCGTCGGCGTGCGCACGCGGGCCGAGCTCGATGCGATCTCGGCGGCCACCAGGCTGCCGCTGATCCTGGGCGGCGTGTCGGGCGATCTCACCGACCTCGCCTATCTCGGCGCCCGCCGCGTCCGCATCGCCCTGCAGGGCCATGCGCCGTTCGCCGCCGCGGTCAAGGCGGTCCACGACACCCTGCGCGCGCTGCGCGACGGCACTCCGCCCGGCAAGCTTTCCGGCATCGCCGACGCCGAGCTGATGAAGCGCGTGACGCGCGATGCGGATTACACGAAGTGGACGAAGGATTTCTTGGGCGGTTGATCGCCCATCTCTTTTCCTCCCCCGTCATACGGGGGAGGGTAGGGAGGGGGAAAGGGTCAGGCGAGCTTCGAGCAAGTTTCAGATCAATCGACCGCGGACATCTTTTGTGCGGCTCTCCCCTCCCTACCCTCCCCCGTATGACAGGGGAGGAGAATGAGCTAAGACGTCAGCTTCGTGTGCGTCGCCACTGGATGAATGCGCAGCCGCTGCGCCAGCTTGACGTTGGCACGCGCTTCCAGGCCGAGCCAGGCACGCAGCTGCGGCGACAGTGCCTCGATCGTCTCGGGCGACAGGCTGGCATTCCAGTTCTGCTGCTGGCGGATGAACGAGCGCGAGTAGTAGCCGAACAGCAGCGCCCGCTCGCGGTCCTTCGAGACATTGGCGCCCGATGTGTGCCACAGCCGGCCATCCATCACGACGAACGATCCGGCCGACGCCGTGAAGGGCACCATCCTGGCGCGCGCATCCGCCGGCAGGTCGGAGGCCCGCTGCAGCTTGTGGCTGCCCGGCAAGTAACGCGTCGCGCCGTTGTCCTCGTCGACGTCGTTCAGGCACCAGATGATGTTGATGCTCCAGGGCTGGAACCACGGCTCTGGCACCACAATGCCCTGGTCGGAATGCAGCTCCATCGACTGGCTGCCCGGCAGCGCGATGTTGGCGGTGAAGTTGGAGATCAGGAAGTCCGGGGTCAGCAGCGTGGTGACGAACTCGATCGCCATCGGATGCTGGATCAGCTCGCGGAAGACCTCGTCCCGCTCGAGAAGATAGAAGACGCGGACATTGTGCTCGTTGGGATCGAGCCCGATCTGGCGCGTCGGCACGCCAATGCGCTCGCTCTCCCTGGCCGCAGCCCACAGGCGCTCACGCACACGCTCGGCCTCCGCCGGGGTGAGCACGCTGGGCACGACGCAGCATCCGTTGTCGAGGAGTTCGCGCTTCTTGGCGTCAAGGTCCATTGCTTCCTCCAAAGACCCTGTCATCCCGAGCGTAGCGAGGGACCTTTGGCGATGTCGATCAAAGATCCCTCGCTGCGCTCGGGATGACAGCGTGCCTGTCTCAAGCAGGGGATTTCCCATTGACCAACCCCAGCCCCTCCGTCCGGTAGCCCAGCAGCACCAGCAGGTCGTCCGACGCAAACTGCCGGATGGCTGGATTGAGCGACAGGAACCAGTTCTCCTGCTGGCGGTAGATCGGCCGCGTGTACCAGGCGAAGATGCCGGCGCGGCGTTGCGCCTTTGTCCGATTGTTCCCGGTCTTGTGCCACACCCGGCTCTCCATGACGATGATCGACCCGGCAGGCGCTTCCAGCGCGACGCTGTCCTTCGACGCCTCGTCAGGGGAGGGCTTGCGATTCAGGCGATGGCTGCCCGGCACGATGCGGGTGGCGCCATTCTCCTCGGTGAAATCGTCGACGCACCAGGCCACGTTGACGCCCTGCGGCGTGGCGGGCCATGGCTCGGGCACGAAGATCTGGTCGGCATGCAGGATCATCTCGCCGCCGCCCGGCCCCGTGATATTGGCCGAGATGTTGCCCAGAAGCGCTGGCCAGCCGATCGTCGATTTCACCAGCCCGAGCGCCAGCGGGTCCTCGACCAGGTCGGCGAACACCGGATCGCGGCTGAGCAGGTTCCACACCCGCTGATTGGTGTCGTCGTGGGCATAGTCGAGCCGGAACTTCTGTTCCCAGCCGCGAACGCGATCCTCGCTTGCGGCCCGATACAAGGCTTCGCGCACGCGCTCGAGGCGATCGGACGGCAGTACGTCGGGGATGATGCAGAACCCGGACGTCTCGATGTCCTTCGCCGCCTGCGCGGTGTCCCGCATCATTGCTTCCTCCCGATTGGGAGAGGAAGCCTAGTGAGGCCGGGCGGTCGGCGCCATCGGCGCGGTCCGCAATGTGATCGGTCAGTCCGTCGGCACCAGGGTCACGGCCACGCCGTAGGAATGCGAATCGCCGCCCAGGATGACGCCGCGCAAGGGGCTCACGTCGGAGAAGTCGCGGCCCCAGGCGACGGCGACATGGTCCTCTTTCGCCACCAAGTCGTTGGTCGGGTCGAGATGGACCCAGCCCGCCGGTTCGCCGCACCACACCGCGACCCAGGCGTGGCTGGCATCGGCGCCGCGCAGCTCGATCTCTTCCTTCGAATGGACGGTGCGGATGTAGCCCGAGACATAGGCGGCCGCGAGCCCATGGGCGCGCAGGGCGGCGATCTCGACATGGGCGAAGTCCTGGCAGACGCCGGCCTTGCCGGCGAACACCTCGCCGAGCGGCGTGCTGATGTCGGTGGCACCGGGATGGTATTCGAAGTCCTTCTTGATGCGCGAGGTGAGCTCGCGCGCCGCTTCGAGGATTGGCCGGCCTTGTAGCAGGGACTGGGCGCCGTAGACCTTTAACTCTTCAATCACCGGCACCAGCGGCGATTCATGGACGAACTCGCTCGCCTCGACCGAGACCGGAAAGCCGTTGCCGTTCAGCGCGGCGCGCACCTCTTCCCACGGCGGCGTCGAGGCGGCCGGCGGCGGGTCGGGGAAGCGGACGCCGATCGCGGCCCGCACCTCTATGTCGAAGCGGCTGTGCGGCTTGTCGAGGCGGTAGATGTCGATGTTGTTGCCGAAATGGTCGACGTGCTGCACCGCCAGTGCCGGGATGGGATTGGTCTCGATGCTCATCGCGCTCACTTTCTGGCCGGGGAAGGCGCGGGCGCGCAGATGGGCGATGTGCTGCGCCGAATCGACGGTGCTGGCATAGCTGTAGGAGGTGCGATGGGACAGCAGGTACTTCATCGCCCGCTCATGCCGTCGACGAGCCGACGGCCTGCGCCGCCGGCACGTGGCTGAAATAGGCGCGCGTGATCGCTTCGGAGAGGCCGTCGAGCCGCTGGTCGGTCTCGGCGGCGAGATCGCGCAACTGGGCAAGCGCCAGGCCCTCATGGCGCCAGACCTGCTCGTCGCCCGCGAACTGCTTCACCGCGGCGGCGAGGTCGTGATCGAGCGCCGGCGGCAGCGCCGGCACGCGCACGCCCGAGGCGCGCGCAAGATAGTCGAGATGGCCCTCCATGGCGCGCAGCTGGAAGGCGAGCGAGCGCGGGTTGCTGTCGTCGAGGATGACGAGATCGAGCACGGGCGCGGGCTGCAGCTGGCCGAGATAGCGCGTGCGGTAGGTGATGGTGCTGTCGCAGAGCTCAAGCGCCACCCACATCGAGGCCTCCCAGTCGATCGGCGACTGGGCGAAGGGGCCGAGCGCGCCGGTCGCCACGAACTGCGCGCGCTCCAGCCGCCGCCCGAGATCGAGGAAGCGCCAACCCGTGCCGCGCGTCATGTTCTCCTGGGCGAGGCCCGACAGGATGGCGACGAACTGCACGATCTCGTCGAGGGCCGCGAGCAATGGATCGAGCTGGCCGCGCGCCGCCGCCAGGCGCTGGCGGACGCCCGCCATCACCGGACCGGCCGCCGTGATCATGTCGACCGAGAAGCGCTCGCGCATGGAGCTGGTCAGGCGCTGGATGGCATCCAGCACGGTCACCAGGCCGCGATTGTCGGCGCCGACGGCGGCGAGCCCCTGCTGGAAGGCGGCATGCTCGGGCGCCGACAGGGCCGTGGCCTGGTCCATCAGGTTGGCCTGGCTCAAGAGACGCCCCAGCAGCCGCAGTTCAAGGGCATCGCGCGGGCTCACCGCGCCTGTCGCCACCTTGGTCGCGGTGGTGCGCAGCAGTCGGGCGTCGTTGTCCAGCCGCTCGATGTAGCGGCCGAGCCAGTAGAGATTGTCGGCGGCGCGGCTCTGCAGGTCGGCACCGCCACGCTCGACGGCGACCTGGTGGAAGCGGCGGGTCGAGGGCAGCTGCACGTCGGCCGCATCCTCGGCCAGAACCCAGACGTCCTTCAGCGTGCCGTTCAGCCGGCCGAGCGAGCGCAGGCAGGTGTCGCCCATGGGCTCGCGCGCCAGCCCGCCCGGCAGCACGCGGTAGGAGTCTCCCTCGGCGCTCACGAACACGCGCATCACCATGGCGGCGGGCGCCAGGTTCCTGCCGTCCCATTTGGGGCTGAGCGAGGGCGTCACCGCATACTGCGCCACGAAGTGGCCGGGCTGGGCGCGGATGCGCGCCTCCAGCGCCTTGCGCTCGGCGGCTTCCAGCATGCCGACGACGATCGGCTCACGGTCGGCCTCCAGGCAGGGCCGCACGATCATCAGGTCGAGGTTGGCGAGTGCAAAGGTGAGCGCGGCGGGCTCGCCCAGCCACCACACGTCGAGCGACGGCAGGTGCAACGGCTGGCCCAGCAGACTTTCGCTCAGCCGCTCGAGGAACGGCATCATGGCCGGCGTCTCGACGACGCCCGAGCCCAGCGCGTTGGCGAGCGAGATGGCGCCCGAGCGCGTGGTCTCGACCAGGCCAGTGACGCCGAGCGCGGAATCGGCGCGCAGCTCGAGCGGGTCGGCGAAGGCGCTGTCGAGGCGGCGCAGCAGCATGTGCACCGGCCGCAGGCCGGCCAGGGTCTTGATCGAGACCGCGCCGTCGCGCGCCACCAGGTCGCCGCCCTCGACCAGCGGCACGCCGAGCACGCGCGAGAGATAGACGTGCTCGAAGTAGGTTGCCGACAGCGAACCCGGCGTCAGCACCGCCATGTTGGGCTGCACCAGGCCGGCCGGCGCCATCGCCAGCAGGGAATCGTGCCAATGGTCGACGAACGGCCGGAGGTGCCGCACCGGGATCGACCGGAAGGCCTCGGGCAGGCTTCGCGCCAGCACGCGGCGCATCTCGATGGCGTAGCCGATGCCCGAGGGCACCTCGGTGTGGTCGGCCAGCACGTGCCAGCGGCCGTTGCTGAGCCGCACCAGGTCGACGGCGTAGTGGGCGAGGTAGCGGCCCGGCGCCTTGCCGTCGGTGACGCGGCAGGGCCGCTGGAAATGCCGGTTGGCATGGACCAGCATCGGCGGCAGCAGATGCCCCTCAAGCAGCGTCTGTGGGCCGTAGGCGTCGGCGAGGACGGCGTCGAGCAGGCGAGCGCGCTGGATGACGCCGCTTTCGATCTCGGACCATTCGTCGGGCGTGACCACGAAGGGCAGCGGATCGAAGGTCCAGCGCGGCGCGCCGCGGTCGTCCAGCAGGTTGACCGTGGCGCCGGATTCCTCGAGCTGGCGGCGCGCGCTCTCGACACGCTCGCCGAGCCCGCCCGGCAGCGCGCGGATGACGCTTAAAATGCCCTGCCAGTGATAGCGGATCGACTTCTGGCCGGTGACCAGTTCGTCATATGCGCTTGCCGGCGAGGAGGAGAGGCCGCGCAAAGACTCCATGGGTCCGCGGGAGAAGTAAAAGGGCTGGCAGACTCGCACGAGCCGATAACGGGGTCTACCGTACGACTGGGTACGCTTGCCAGCCGACACAGTCATATGCGATATTGCAGGTAATATCAAAAGTGCGATGAGGCTGGTGCTCGATACGGACGCCATGGTGGCGGCCATCCGCAGTGATGCCGGAGCATCTCGCCGGCTTCTCCAGCACGTCCTCGAACGGCGGCGAGGACTGACGCTGCTGGTGTCGGTTCCGCTGTTGATCGAGTACGAGGCGGTAATGACGAGGCCGGAGCATCTGAAAGCAGCACGTCTGTCGGTGGCCGACGTAGGAACATTGCTTGATGATGTCGCGGCAGCGGCCGAGCCGGTGAGATTGGCCTACTTGTGGCGGCCGATGCTGTCGGATGCGAATGACGACATGGTGCTTGAAGCTGCTATCAACGGTGAGGCGTACGGGATCGTGACGTTCAATCGACGTGACTTCGATCCGTCGGTGAAGCAATTCGGAATTCTGGCCTTGTCACCTGGTGAGGCCGTGAGGCTGTTGGAGAAGTGACCGTGAGGAAGAGCAACTTTGCCCTGAGGCTTCAACCTTCGCTTCTCGACGAGGCGCGCAAGCTTGCCGAGGCGGAAGGCGTTGCGCTCAATCAGCTCATCAATGTAGCTGTGGCCGAGAAGGTCTCGGCTCTGCGTACCGAGGCTTATATCGCTGAGCGGGCCAGCCGGGCCGATGCGAGCAAAGCGCTCGCCATCCTGAGGAGAGCCGGCGTTGGTCGTGCGCCGATGAAGGGTGACGAGTTGCCCGAATCAAAACGTCGGCGACGCGTCAGGCCCGCCTGAGATCCAGCGTCAGCGGATGCTCCGGATTGTCGATCGGCCGCGGCTCGGGCGTGTCGCCGGGTGAATGGCCGATCGGGAAGAAGCGGGCGCGGCGGCGGGCCTCGGCTTCGTTGGCGTTGACCGGCATGCGGTCGTAGCTGCGGCCGCCGGGATGGGCGACGTGATAGCTGCAGCCACCGAGCGACCGGCCGTTCCAGGAATCGTGGATGTCGAAAGTGAGCGGCGCGTGGATGCCGATGGTGGGATGCAGCGCATTGGCCGGCTGCCAGGCGCGATAGCGCACGCCCGCCACGTACTCGCCGACCGTGCCGGTGGCGCGCAACGGCAGGCGCCAGCCGTTGCAGGCGATGACATGGCGCTGCTCGTTCAGGCCGACGGCCTTCAGCTGCAGGCGCTCGACCGAGCTGTCGACATAGCGCACGGTGCCGCCGCCGCCCGGCTCCTCGCCCAGCACGTGCCAGGGTTCCAGCGCATGGCGCAGCTCCAGTTCGATGCCGCGCTGCGCCACCTCGCCGATCTTGGGGAAGCGGAACTCGAAATGCGGCGCGAACCAGTCGGGGGAGAAGCGGTAGCCCGCTTCCGAGAGATCGGCCAGCACGTCGGAGAAATCCTGCCAGACGAAGTGCGGCAGCATGAAGTCGTCGTGCAGCCGCGTGCCCCAGCGCGTCAGCGTGCGCTCGTAGGGCCGGTCCCAGAATCTGGCGACCAGGCCGCGCAGCAGCGCCTGCTGGGCCACGCTCATGCGCCAGTGCGGCGGCATCTCGAAGGCGCGCAGCTCGAGCAGGCCACGCCGGCCCGAGGCGGAGTCCGGCGTGAACAGCTTGTCGATGCAGAACTCGGTGCGATGGGTGTTGCCCGTGGCGTCGACCAGCAGGTTGCGGAAGATGCGGTCGACCAGCCACAGCGGCGCCTGTTCGCCGGACTTGATCTGGCGGAAGGCGATTTCCAGCTCGTGCAGCGCATCGTTGCGCGCCTCGTCGACGCGCGGATGCTGGCTGGTCGGTCCGATGAACAGGCCGGAGAACAGGTAGGACAGCGAAGGATGGTTGAGCCAGTAGCCCAAAAGGCTTTTAAGCAGGTCGGGCCGGCGCAGCAGCGGCGAATCGGCCGCCGACGGTCCGCCCAGGGTGACGTGGTTGCCGCCGCCGGTGCCGGTGTGGCGGCCGTCGATCATGAACTTCTGCGCGCCCAGCCGCGTCGTGCGCGCTTCCTCGTAGACGATCTCCGTCTTGTCCACGAGCTCGCGCCAGGTCATCGACGGATGGATGTTGACCTCGATGACGCCAGGATCGGGCGTGACGCTGAAATTGAGCAGGCGAGGATCGGAGCCGGGCGGCGGATAGCCTTCGATGAACACCGGTTGGCTGAGCTCGTCCGCGGTGTCCTCGACCGCGGTGATGAGGTCGAGATAGTCCTCGGTGCGCTCGGTCGGCGGCATGAAGACGAAGAGATGGCCGTCGCGCGGCTCGAAGGAGATCGCCGTGCGCACGATGGTGCCGGCCGAGTGGCCGGCGCCGGGCCGCAGCCCGAGATCGGGCGCCAACGCCCGCCGCCAGGCCTCGCGGCGCGCCTCACCTTCGCCGTTACCGGCGTCGGGCCGACCCCGTTCCTGACGGCGCAGCACCGGCGCCCGACGGAACGCGTCCAGCGGCGGCAGGTCGGGATGCGACACCATGGGATCGGGCTCGGCCATGAAGCCGAGATCGGTCGGCGCGGCCCACGGCAGGGAATCGAGCGGCAGGCGGTAGCCCAGCGGCGAATCGCCGGGGATCAGGTAGCACTTCTCCGTCCGCAGGAACCACGGACCGCTGCGCCAGCGGCCGCGGCCGTTGTGCTCGCGCTGAATGGGCAGCACGGTGCCAACGGCGCTTTCCAATCCGTTCTCGAACACGCGCGCCAGGCGCTCGCGCTCCGTCGGGTCCTTCACCTTCGCTTCGTCGACGGTGACGTTGCTCGGCAGCCGGCGCTCGCGCCACAGGTAGTACCAGGTGTCCTCGAAAGCGCCGAACAGGTAGCCGGGATCGAGCTGCAGGCGCTGCGCGAAGGCGAGGGCGAAGCGATGGGCCATCTCCGGCGTCGCGCCCGTCGGCTTGTCCTCCAGGCCATAGAGATGGGCGTCGCGCCAGATCGCCTCGCCGTCCTTGCGCCAATGGCAGCCGAGCGCCCAGCGCGGCAGCTGCTCGCCGGGGTACCATTTGCCTTGGCCGAAATGCAGCAAGGGGCCGGTGGCGAAGCGGTCGGCGAGCTTGCGGAACAGCACGCCCGCCTTGCGCCGCTTCTCCGGCCCCAGCGCCTCGGTGTTCCATTCCGCGCCGTCCATGTCGTCGATCGACACGAAGGTCGGCTCGCCGCCCATGGTGAGCCGCAGGTCATGTTTGCCGATGTCGCCTTCGATGGCCTCGCCGACGGCCAGAAGCCCGGCCCACTGCTCGTCGTTATAGGGCTTGGTGGTGCGCGGCGTCTCGCGCACACGGGTCACCTTCATGTCGTAGGAGAACTCGACTTTGCTCTCGTCGACCCCGCCTTCGATGGGCGCGGCGCTCGACGGTTCGGGCGTGCAGGCGAGCGGGATGTGGCCCTCGCCGGTCAGCAGGCCCGAGGTCGGATCGAGGCCGATCCAGCCGGCGCCGGGCAGGTAGACCTCGCACCAGGCATGGAGGTCGGTGAAGTCGTGGGTCGGGCCCTCCGGCCCGTCGAGCGGCTTCTCGTCGGGCATGAGCTGGATCAGGTAGCCCGAGGCGAAGCGCGCGGCGAAGCCGAGATGGCGCAGGATGGTGACCAGCAGCCAGCCGGTATCGCGGCACGAGCCCTTGGCGAACTGCAGCGTCTCCTCGCAGCTCTGCACGCCCGGCTCCAGGCGCACGATGTAGCCGATGTCCTTCTGCAGCCGCGCATTCAGCCCGACGATGAAATCGACGGTGCGCTGCTTGGCGCGGTCGACCTTGGCGAGCCACGCCGATAAAAGCGGTCCCGCCGGCTCGACCTTGCGGAACGGCGCGATCTCGGCGGCCAGCGAAGGATCGTAGGCGAACGGCCACTGCTCGGCGTCGGGTTCGAGGAAGAAGTCGAATGGATTGATCACCGTCATGTCGGCGACCAGGTCGACCACGACTTCGAAGAGATCGGTCTTTTCGGGGAAGACCAGCCGCGCCAGGTGATTGCCCTGCGGGTCCTGCTGCCAGTTGATGAAGTGCTGCTTGGGCTCGACGCGCAGCGAATAGGACAGGATCGCGGTGCGGGAATGCGGCGCGGGCCGCAGGCGCACGACCTGCGGCCCCAGCGCCACGAGCCGGTCGTACTTGTAGGTCGTCCGATGATGCAGCGCGACGTGTATGCTCATGCCGACCTGCCAATTCCGCTCTACAGCTACACTTAGCAAGTGACATGCCAGCGTCAAACGTCTTGAGTTGGGGCATGACCGACTACTTCGATCTTACAGGCAAGGTCGCCCTGGTGACCGGCGGCAGCCGCGGCCTGGGCTATCAGATGGTGAAGGCTTTCGCGGCCCATGGCGCCGACGTGTTCGTCACCAGCCGCAAGCTCGACGCCTGCGACAAGGTCGCAGCCGAGGTGCGGGCCATGGGCCGCAAGGCCCACACGCATGCCTGCAACGTCGCCAACTGGCAGGAGCTCGACGGCCTGGCCGACGCGGCCTATGCCGCCTTCGGCAAGGTCGACATCCTGGTCAACAACGCCGGCTCCTCGCCGCTCGCGCCCTCGTCGCTGGAGACGCCCGAGCAGCTGTTCGACCGCATCGTGTCGCTCAACTTCAAGGGCCCGTTCCGCCTGATGTCCCTGGTCGGCAGCCGCATGGCGGCGGGCGAGGGCGGCTCGATCATCAACATCTCCAGTGCCGGGGCGCTGCGCCCCAGGCCGCAGATCGCACCCTATGCCGGCGCCAAGGCGGCGCTGAACGCCATCACCGAGGCCTTCGCCTTCGAGTACGGCCCCAAGGTGCGGGTCAACACCATCTCGCCGGGCCGGTTCCTGACCGACGTTTCCAAGGCGTGGAGCGAGGAGCACAAGCTCAACTCGACGGCGGCGCTCAAACGCAGTGGCCGCCCGGAGGAGATCGTGACCGCCGCGCTCTATCTCGCTTCGAGCCAATCGAGCTTCACCACCGGATCCGTGGTCCGGGTTGACGGAGGAATCGCCTGATGAAGACCAAAGCTGCCGTTCTCACCGTCTGTGGCGCGCCGCGGCCATTCGCCAAGTCGAAGCCCATCCAGATCGCTGAAGTCGATCTCGATCCTCCCGGCGAGGGCGAGGTCTTGGTCAAGGTCGGCGGCGGCGGGCTCTGCCATTCCGACCTGTCGCTGGTGAACGGCGACCGGCCGCGGCCGGTGCCGATCGTGCTGGGCCACGAGGGCGCGGGCCAGATCGTCGAGCTGGGCGCGGGCGTCCATGACGTGAAGGTCGGCGACCATGTCTGCTTCACCTTCAACGTGAGCTGCGGCCGCTGCCGGCGCTGCCTGGAAGGCCGGCCCTATATCTGCGAACGCTCGGTGAGCCCGCGCGCCGCGGGCCAGCTGCTGTCGGGCCATCATCGGCTGCATCTCGACGGCAAGCCGGTGAACCACCAGTCCGGCGTCTCCTGCTACGCCGAATATGCCGTGGTCGATCGCGGCTCGGTCGTGGTGATCGATCCCTCCCTGCCGCTCGACATCGCCGCGCTGTTCGGCTGCGCCGTCGTCACCGGCGTCGGCGCCGTGGTCAACACCGCGCAGATCCGGCCGGGCAGCACGGTCGCCGTCGTCGGCCTGGGCGGCGTCGGCCTGAGCGGCCTGATGGGCGCGGTGCTGGGGGGCGCCAGCCAGATCGTCGCCATCGACCTTTCCGACGAGAAGCTGGGCCTCGCCCGCCAGCTCGGCGCGACCCACACGGTCAACGCCAAGGACGCCGACCATGTGAAGCAGGTGCGCGACCTCACCAACGGCGGCGTCGACTATGCCTTCGATCTCGCCGGCACCATCAAGGCCATGGAGACGGCCTACCTGGTGACGCGCTGGGGCGGCACGACGGTGACGGCCGGCCTCTCGCCGATCTCGGCCGACTTCTCCTTCAAGCAGAGCGTGCTCGTCAGCGAGGAGAAGACCATCAAGGGCAGCTACATGGGGAGCTGCGTGCCGGTGCGCGACATCCCGCGCTTCATCTCGCTCTACCAGCAGGGCAAGCTGCCGGTCGACCGCATGATGAGCCAGCGCATCGGCTTCGACGAGGTCAATGCCGGCTTCGACCGCTTGCAGGACGTCGCGACGGTGCGGCAGGTGCTGGTGCCGCACGGCGCGTGATGCCGATCTCGATCGCCGTCGAAAGCCCGTTGCAGGACGACGTCCGCGCCTTGATCGCCGACCTGAACGCGACGCTGCTCGGGCTGACCCCGCCGGAGTTCGTGTTCCACATGACCGCCGAGCAGATGGCCGAACCCGACACCACCGTGTTCATCGCCCGCGAGGACGGCCAGGCGGTGGCCTGCGGCGCGCTGAAGCGGCACGCGGACGGCATCGGCGAGATCAAGCGCATGTATACGCGGCCCTCGCATCGCGGCCGCAAGATCGGTGCGCTGATCGTCGATGAGGTCGTGGCGCTGGCGCGGCGCGAAGGTTTTAGGCGCCTGGTGCTGGAGACCGGCGATCGCCATCCCGCGGCCTGGACGGTCTATGAGCGCGCCGGCTTCACGCGCTGCGGGCCGGTGCTCGACTACCCCGACTCCAAATGGTCGGTGTTCTACGAGAAATCCCTGGGCGAATGAAAACGGCGGGCATCGCTGCCCGCCGTCCTTCATATATCAGTCGTCACGGCCGGATCTGGATCGAGAAGCCCGGCGCAGGCGACGGGCTGTAGTACACCGGCGGCGGATAGTAGCCGTAGTTGTACGGCGTCGAATAAACGACCGGCGGCGCGCGATAGTAGTAGCCGTAGTAGCGGTCGTTATAGTTGTTCCAACGGTTGTCGTAGTAGTAGTTACCGTTGCCCCACCACGCGGCGCTTGCCGGAGCGGCGAGGGCGATGGCGCCGACCACGAGGCCGGCGGCGAGACCGATGGCGTTTCGGATCGTCATGGTTGCCTCCTGTCGGTTAGCCCTGGTTGGCCGAACGCGGCGGCGTGTACTTCTCGAACACCGTGTCGGCGTTCTTCTTCTGCTCCGGCGTCATCGAATCGTAGAGCGACTTGAACGCCGACGTCAGGTGCTTCAGGCCGTCGAGACGGGCCTCGGTGAACTCCTGATAGGTCTTGAGGTCGTCGACCGCGGTGGTCTTTTCGGGCGGGATCTTGCGCTTCTCGGCCACCAGCTTCTCCATGCGGGAGGCGTTGTCACGCATCGCCTGAGCCACGCCGTCCCACTTCTTCTCCTGGTCGGGCGTGATCTTGAGCGCCGCCTTCAGCGTGGTGATGCGCTGCTCGACGGTCTCGGGCTTATTGGAGGTGACGGCCTCGGCGGCCGGCGGCTTGGTGGCCTGTTCCTTGGTCTGGGCCATCGCCGGCATCGCAAACAGCGCCGCACCGGTGACGGTCGCGATCGCAACCGGCCGGGTCATTTTGAAGAACAGCGAATGGGTCATGCGTGCTTCCTCTTCCTGTAAGCGGCCGAGGGTGGCCGCGCAGGGGGAAAACGAGCATTCGTTATTGACGTTGCGGCGCATTTTGCCGCCACAGGAAGGTAACCGCCTTGGTTTCGACACATGCCCCGGACGGGCGTTTTCAGCGGATTTCGAAGCCCAGTCTGGCCAGTGTGGCGCGGATACGCTCGCGGCCGTTCATCGCCTTGATCGGGCCCATGCGGTCCAGCATGCGGGCGGTCCAGGTGGTGGCCTGCATGTCGTTGCGGGCCGAGAATTGGGCCATTTCCGCATCATAGGCGGGGCGGTCGCGGACCTCGGGCCCGGCATCGTAGCGCTCGTGATGCAACACGGTCGATTGTGGCAGGCGCGGTTTCACCTCGTTCCTGGCGCGGGATCGGCGTAGCCGACGCACAAGCCGAACACGACGAAGGCCTTTGGCGGGAGGCCCAGCAGCTCATGCACCTGGGCCGGGTCATTGCGCATGGCGCCGATATAGACGGTGCGCAGTCCCATTGACTCGGCGGCGACCACCGCGTTCTGGGCCGCCAGTGCAGCGTCGATGCAGGCCACCATGAAGGTTTCCAGATAGGGCAGGTTCTCGAAGGTCACCTGCTCGGCCTGCGACATGCGCTCGTTGCGCGACATGTCGGCCACGAAGGCGAGATACAGCGGGCACTGCTCGATGTGTTTCTGGTTGCCGGCGATCTCGGCCAGCACCTTGCGCTTGGCCGCATCGGTGACGGCGATGGCCGACCACAGCTGCATGTTCGAGCTGGTGGCGGCCGACTGGGCGGCGGCGATCAGGGTTTCGAGGGTGCCCGGCGGCACCGGCTCGGGCAGAAAGCCACGCACCGAGCGGTGGTCGAGCAGGGTGGCGATGGTCTCGTTCCACGGACCGGCGGGCGGCAGGGCAGCGCCATAGCGGCGGGCCAGCGCCGCCTTCCTGTCCTGGGTGTCGGTCGGGGTCAGCGCGTCCATGCGGCAGCCTGCGGTTTACGGCGCGTGATCGCGGTCAAGAGCGCCAGGACGATGAAGCCGGTGACGATGGCGAAGATCATCTGCGGCTGGCCGCGATCCATCAGCCAGCCATAGAGCAGCGGCGCCACCATGCCGCCGAGGTTGAAGCCGGTCGAGACGAAGCCGAACACCTTGCCGAACGAGCCGACCGGCGTCACCGCCCGCACCATCATGTCGCGCGAGGGCTGGATGATGCCGTTCAGAAGGCCGCCGAGCGACATGACGAAGATCAGGATGGCCGACGGCATGTCGACCCAGCCCAGCAGGATCGCCATGGCCGAGGTGAAGGCGAAACCCACCGCCGCCACCCATTCGTGGTGCGGCGTGCGGTCGGCGATGATGCCGCCTAAAAGCACGCCGGCGGCGCTGAACAGCAGGAAGCCCGACAGGCCCATGTTGGCGACCGCAGACGGCGTGCCGTGCAGGGAACCCAGGGCCACCACCGAGAAGGTCTGGATGCCGCCATTGGCCATGGCGATGCAGACGAAGAACAGGAGGTTGCGCAGCACCGGGCCGCTCAGCAGCAGCTCCAGGCCGACCTTGGCGCCCGGCCGCGCGTTCTTCGGCAGCCGCACGGTCCTGGGCAGGATGCCGCCGGCCACGATCAGCAGCGTCGCCGAACAGATCGCCAGCACCGCCGCGGCGAAGAAGGCGCCCTGCCAGCCCCACAGGGCGGCAATGGCCAACACCATCGCGGGTGTCACGCCCGAGCCGAAGAAGCCCGCGAAATTGTGGATCGAGAAGGCCTTGCCGATGCGCTTCTCGTCGATCGTGGCCGAGAGGATGGAATAGTCGGCCGGGTGGTAGACGGTGTTGGCGAGGCCCAAGAAGGCGTAGGCCACGACGAAGATCCAGTAGTGCGGCAGCAGCGCCGCCACCAGCAGCGCCGCGGCGGCGAGAACGAGGCCGCCGGTCAACATGAGGCGCGGGCCGATCCGGTCGACCAGGAAGCCGGCCGGAGTCTGCAGTGCCGCCGAGATGACGTTGTAGGCGGTGAGCGCCACGCCGATATCGAAGTAGGAGACGCCGAACGCCTCGCGCACCGGGCCGAAGATCGGCGGCAGCAGCATCAGGTGGACGTGGCTGGTGAAATGCGCGGCCGAGATCAGGCCGATCACCTTGGCATCGCGCGCCAAGCTGGCTTCGGCGGGCCCAGAGGCGGTGGGTACGCGTAGCGTTTCACTCGTCGACGACATTGACGCTCAATGTTCCGATTCCGGAGATCTCCACGTCCACCTTGTCGCCGGCCTTCATCCAGAGCGGCGGCTTGCGCCCCAGGCCGACGCCATCGGGCGTGCCGGTGGCGATGACGTCGCCCGGCTCCAGCCAGGTCACGGTCGAGAGGTATTCGATGATGGTGGCGACGTCGAAGATCATGTGATCGGTCGTGTCGTGCTGCACCACGCTGCCGTTCAGCCGCGTCGTCAGCTCGAGCCGCTGCGGATCGGTGATCACGTCCGACGTCACCAGCCAGGGCCCGAGCGGGCCGGTCGCCGGGAAGTTCTTGCCGGCCGTCACCGAATGCTTCTGGAAGTCGCGCACGCTGCCGTCGAGGAAGATGGTGTAGCCCGCCACGACCGAGAGCGCGCTGGCGCGCGGCACGTGCCGGCAGCGCTCGCCGATCACCACGGCTAGCTCGCCCTCGAAGTCGAAGTCGATCGAGGCGCGCGGCCGCACGATGTCGCCGCCGTGCCGCACCAGGGTGTTGTGCAGGCGGGAGAAGACGCTGGGCACCGTCGGCAGCTGGCGGCCGACTTCGCCGACATGGCTCGCGTAGTTGAGCCCGATGCAGAGGATCTTGTCGGGGTTGGGAATGACGGGGCTGAGCTCGACCTCGTCGAAGGTGAGATCGGCCTTGGCGCCCTTGGCTGCCGCGGCGAGCGCCGGCAACGCCTTCGCAGCAATGGCATCGCGCAGGCTCGGCCAGCGCGACGAGGTCCGTCCCGACAGATCGACAATGCCGCCGTCGACGACCGCGCCAATCTTGGCTGCGTCCGCATGGCGAAAACTGACCAACCGCATGGGTCGGACCATGTCAGTTGCGGGCGGGAATGGAAAGGTCCCTCGCTGCGCTCGGGATGACAGGCTGCTTTGCGATCGGCGCCCGCTGTCATCCCGAGCGCAGCGAGGGACCTTTACTGACCGATCAGCTTCGCCAGGGCCGGCGACAGTCCGATGCTCTCGACAGGCGCAGGCAGGGAGAGGGCGCCGTTCTTCGCCTTTATCGGCTTCTGTTTGGCCAGGGCTTCCGCCATCGAGATCGCGCACGCCACGCCATCGAGCAGCGGCGCGTCGACGGCATCTTTCAGCTTGGCTGCGAGACCCGCCAATCCCGCGCCACCCAGGATCACGACATCGGCGCCATCCTCGCGCACGCAAGCTGCGCAACCCTTGGCCAAGAGCGCCATCGCGGCCTTCGGGTTGCGCGCGATGTCGGCTCCCGTCGGCGCGACAGTGCGGACCGAGGCGAGGCGCGAGGCGAGACCATGGCTCGCGACGAACTCCTCCAGCATCGATTGCCAGCGCTCGCCGCCGGTGACGATCGAGAAGCGGTTGCCCAAAGCGCAGGCCTGCAGGATCGAGGCCTCGGCCATGCCGACCACCGGCACCTTGGCGATCTCCTTCAGCGCGGCGAGACCCGGATCGCCGAAGCAGGCCAGCACCACGGCGTCCTTGGGCCCGCGATCGTTGGCGAAGGCATCGACGGCGGCGTGACCGGCGATGGCATAGCCCACGCGCGAGGCGATGTAGCGCGGCCCGAAGGCGCCCGTGACGGCGCGCAGGTTCGTGCCTTTGGCGGCAAATCGCCTGGCGTTCTTGAGGACGAGATCGGTGATCGATTGCGTGGTGTTGGGATTGATCAGCAGGATGTCGATCATAGCTGCATGATCTCTTTCAGCCGCGCCACGTCGTAGTTCTCGCCGATCGAGAGCGCGCAGGTGCGAGACACCCAGGCCATCGGCAGCCCGCTCTCCTCGCGCCAGGCGTTCAACTGGTCTTGTGCTGCGCGTAAATCCTTCTTCGATGTGCCGGTGGCGCTGATGGGCACGCCGGCATCGCGCAGGCACATCAGCACGTGGCCCGACAGCACCCAGGCGTCCCAGCCCAGGAAGCGCAGCAGGTACTGGCCGCTGAAGCCGCCCAGCCGCGAGCCGCGCTTGCCCAGCACCTCCAGCAGGCCGGCCTGATCGTCGGCCGGCCAGTTGGCCAGAAACTTGCCGAAGCTGCCGTGCTCGGCCGCGATGTCGGTCACGAACTTCGCGTTCTCGCGCACCGACCTGATCTTCTGCGGATTGCGCACGATGCGCTTGTCCGAGGCGAGCTTCTCCCAGAACTCGGCCGGCTGGAACAACAGCCGCTTGGGATTGAACTCCAGGAAGGCCTCTTCGAAACCCGGCCACTTGTTGTCGATGACGCTCCACACGAAGCCTGCCGAGAACACGCGCGCCGCCATCTCCGACAGCACGCGATCGTCGCCCAACTTGGCCAGCGATTTGTTGTTGGGCTTCTTGGGCATCAGGCTTGCCAAAACCTTGTCGCCGCCCTTGCGCTTGGCGGCGCGCTCGCGGATGCGCTTGAACGGAACTCTGGCCATCGGCGTTACTCCAGCCAGCCGTCGAAGAAGTCGAACACGCTCGCCTTGAACAGGCCGTGCGCGATCATCGAGAAGTGGTCGCAGCCGGGAATCGTCACGGCCTTGGCGCCCATGATGGCGTCGGCCAGGCCCTGCGGCGGGCCGGCGAGCTGGTCGCGCGCGCCCGCGATCACCAGCGCTGGCCTCCTGATCGCCATCAGCGCGTCACGCGTCATCGGCTCGCGCGGACCGCGCGAGCAGGCGGCCAGCGCCAGCCG
>Ga0081539_10003466_pt1 | contig 19310 bp, 20 predicted proteins | sample TabmetS4T2R2_FD_71023 | JGI IMG/M metagenome (GOLD analysis project Ga0081539, IMG submission 71023) | Tabebuia heterophylla rhizosphere microbial communities from the University of Puerto Rico - S4T2R2 | ecosystem: Host-associated > Plants > Roots > Rhizosphere ...
CGAGCGGTGAGTTCATGAGGAGCATCCCGAAGGCCAGCCCCATCACGATCAGCAGCACTTGGAAGAGGGCCGCCTTCCCGAGGGACCCGGCCGAGAACGACCAGCTCCCGTCACCCCGATCCAACGCGACCGTCAGCCCGTTCCCGATGGTCGCCGCCAGCAGGCTCGTGCCCATCGACACCAGCGCGCACCCCGATGCGGCCAGCAGCTTCGCCACCGCGATCCGCCACCGCTGCGGCACCAACGTGAACGTGGTCAGCGCGGTGCGCTGCGACCATTCGGTCGTCACCGTCAAGATGCCGAGCACCGGCAGTAACACGGCCACGGGGTAGAGCGACGCCTCGAAGAACGCGCGGAAGGTCCGGAAGTCGCCGTCGCCGGCGAACAAGAGGATCACCACCGCGACGACCGACAGGCCGGCGATGATGCCGACAAGCCACTTCCCAGAGCGAGTGTCGACCATCTTGCGCATCTCGACCCTCGTGAGCAGGACCAGGCCGGGACGTGTCGGCGTGCCGATTCCCTGCAGCGGCGGGGCGTATGTCGCGGCGCTCATCGCACGACCTCCGATGCCGTCGTGGGGGTGGCGGGCGGGTTCCCGCGTGTCACCGCACCACCGCCGTCTCTTGTCAGAGCCAGGAACAGCGCCTCCAGGCCGGCGCCGTCCGCGGGCCGCAGTTCGGTGACGACGACCCCGGCTGCCGCCGCGACGCGGCCCACGATCGCGGCCGGGGCATCGACGAGGAGGACGCCGTCAGCGCCGGGTGTTGCGGACAGCCCGGCCCGGCGCAGCGCCTCGCCCAGCACGGCGGACTCCAGTGCCCGCACCAGGACGCCGGACCCGGCCAGCAGGTCACGCTTGGCGCCGTCCGCCACGATTCGCCCGTTGCCGATGACGACGAGATGGTCGGCCACCTCCTCGACCTCGCGCAGCAGATGGGAGGACAGCAGGACGGTGCCGCCGCGATCGGCGAAATCGCGCAGGAGCCCACGCATCCAAAAGATGCCCTCCGGGTCCAGACCGTTGGCCGGCTCGTCGAGGATCAACACTCGCGGGTCTCCCAGCAGCGCCTGGGCCAGGCCCAGCCGCTGCCGCATGCCGAGGGAGTAGTTGCCGACGCGACGCCGGGCGGCACGCTCGTCCAGCCCGACCAGACGCAGGAGCTCGCCGCACCGGGATCTCGGCACGCCGAGCACGGTGGCCGTGACCGCGAGCACCTCACGTCCGGTGCGGCCGGAGTGCTGCGCGGACGCGTCGAGCAGCACGCCCACCTCAGAGCCGGGATTGGGCAGGGCGCGGTAGTCATCGCCGAGGACCGTGGTGGATCCCCTGGTCGCCGGAGTGAGGCCGCAGATGATCCGCAGCGTGGTGGACTTGCCGGCGCCGTTCGGGCCGAGGAAGCCGGTCACGGTGCCCGGCTCGCACCGGAATGAGACGTCGTCGACGGCCATGGTGTCGCCGTAGCGCTTGGTCAGATGTTCGACAGTGATCATGCGTCGACTCTGCCGTGGGTGGCCGTCCCGGCGGCATTGGTCACCGGGCGATCGTGCGCCGACCATGGTCGATACCTCGGGGAACCGTTAGCCACCCTCGGTCCACTTCGGACGCTCGTCCGCGTCCGGGGCCGCACCCTTGGATTCGGCCGGCCACGACTTTGGTCGATGGTGCCCGGGAGCGGCGGCCTCCTACCCTCGAATGGTGAGTGGCACGATGGCGCCGGCCCGCACGCCGGTCATCCCGGACCACCCGCGGCTGTTGCCGTCCGCCCTCCTGGGCGATGCCGGACTCCGCGGGGACCACCCTCGGCGCTCCGCCCGGGACTGGGTCATCGACGTCATCGCGTTTCTCGTCGCGCTCGGCGGCGGGATCGCGATCTTCGTCTCGACGCCGGATCGGGAATCGCAGTCCCCCGCCCTGCTGATCGCCGATCTCGTGCTCGGTGTCGCCCTGTGCCTCGCACTCTGGTGGCGGCGCCGCTGGCCGGTGCACCTCGCCGTCGTCTCGATCCCCCTGATGGCCTTCTCGGCCATGGCCCAAATCGCGCTCGCCATCGTCTTCTTCACCGTCGCGGTGCACCGGCGGGCGCTGATTGTGGCGATCATCGGCGGGATCAGCTTCCCCATGGCCGCGCTCTACAGCGTGGTGCGGCCGGACCCGTCGTTGCCGCTGGTGGGCGCGTTGCTGCTCCAGCTGCTCTTCGTGGCGGTCCTCGCCGGCTGGGGGATGCTGGTGCGGGCGCGCCGGCAGCTGGTGGTGTCGCTGCGCGAGCGCGCCGAGCGCGCCGAGGCGGAGCAGCATCTGCGCATCGAGCAGGCGCGTCACCTGGAGCGGACCCGGATCGCTCGCGAGATGCACGACGTCCTCGCGCACCGGATCTCACTGGTCAGCCTGCACGCGGGCGCGCTGGAGTTCCGATCGGACGCGACCCCGGAGGAGGTGGCGCGGTCCGCCGCCGTCATCCGCGAGAGCGCGCACCAGGCGCTGCAGGATCTCCGCGAGATCCTCGGGGTCCTGCGGGCGGAGGTGGCCGATGCCGACGTCGAGCTGCCGCAGCCCACGCTCGCCGACGTCGCCCGCCTGCTGGAGGAGTCGCGGGAGGCAGGGATGAAGGTGTCCGGCGGCGTCGCCATCGACGACGAGGCCACCGTCCCGGCGAGCATCGGGCGGACGGCGTACCGGGTGGTGCAGGAGGGGCTCACCAACGCCGGCAAGCATGCGCCGGGCGCGACGGTGACCGTCTCGGTGTCGGGAGCACCCGGCGCCGGACTCAGCGTGGACGTCCGAAACCCGTGGCCGGTCGGCGTTGCCGCCGCCTCGGCGATCCCCGGGGCGGGACACGGCCTCACCGGGCTGGCCGAACGAACCGCGATCGCGGGAGGCCGGTTGTATTACGGCCGGACCCCGGAGGGCGACTTCCGGCTCACCGCCTGGCTGCCCTGGCCCGGACCGACGCGAGAGCCGGGGACGGCGTGACGATGGCCGCTGCCACTGACCCAGATCAACCCGGCGTCGATCAAGCAAACCACGACCGTTCCCGGCCGATCCGCGTCCTTCTGGTGGACGACGACCCGCTGGTCCGGACCGGGCTGTCCATGATCCTGGCCGGCAGCGAGGATCTCGCCGTGGTCGGCGAGGCTGCCGACGGATCCCAGGTGCTCGCCGCGGTCGATCGGCACGCGCCGGACGTCGTCCTCATGGACATCCGCATGCCGGGCATGGACGGCCTGGCGGCGACCGAGCGGTTACGCCGTCGCCCCGGCCCGCCGGAGATCATCGTGCTCACCACCTTCGACACCGACGAGTACGTGCTTCGGGCGCTGCGCGCCGGGGCCAGCGGGTTCCTGCTCAAGGACACCCCGCCCGCCGACATCGTGCGGGCCGTGCGGCTGGTCGCGGCAGGTGAGGCGATGCTCTCCCCTGCCGTCACCCGGCGACTCCTCACCCATGTCACCGATCCGGCGCTGGCCGGCCGGCGGGCCCGCGCGTTGGAACTGCTGGATCGACTGAGCGACCGGGAACGGGAGGTCGCCGTGTGCATCGGGCAGGGCAAGTCGAACGCCGAGATCGGCGCCCAGTTGTACATGAGCGTGGCCACCGTGAAGGCGCACGTCTCGCGCCTGCTTGCGAAACTCGATGCGACGAACCGCGTCCAGGTCGCGCTGATGGCCCATGATGCCGGGCTGGTCTGAGGGAACAACTCCCCGACGGTTGCGAGTTCAACCAGGCATGAAGGTGGAGATCTGGTCCGACGTGGTCTGCCCGTGGTGCTACATCGGCAAGCGCCGGTTCGAGTCGGCTCTGGCGGCGTTCCCGCACCGGGACGAGATCGAGCTGGTGTGGCGGTCGTTCGAACTGGATCCCGGGGCGCCGCCGTCTCCGGACACTCCCGGCCGCGACGCGCACCGACTGGCCGCCAAGTACGGCGTCTCGCTACGGGAGGCCCAGGCCATGCAGGACCGCGTGGTCACCATGGCCGCCGGCGAGGGCCTGGACTTCCGGTTCGACCGCTCGCGGGCGGGCAACACCTTCGACGCCCACCGGCTGCTGCACCTGGCGCTCGCCCACGGCGTCCAGGACGAGCTCAAGGAGCGGCTGGACCACGCGACGTTCACCGAGGGTCTGCCGGTCTCCGACCACGAGGCGCTGACCTCGGTCGCCGTCGCGGTGGGTCTGGACGAGGCGGAGGTGCGTGCGGTCCTGGCGTCGGACAGGTTCGCCGACGACGTGCGGGCCGACGAGGCGCAGGCGCGGGCGTACGGCATCACCGGCGTGCCGTTCTTCGTGATCAACGGGCGGTACGGCGTTTCCGGCGCCCAGCCCGCGGAATTGCTCCGCAGGGCGCTGGCTCAGGCATGGCAGGAGCGCTCGCCGATCACGGTGCTGCCTGGTTCGAGCGCGGGCACGGATGCCGACGCCTGCACGGACGACAGCTGCGTGATCTAGGGGCTGCTCAAGATCAAGTGTGCACTTCCACGGCAAAACGCCGGGCGTGTCCCGCAGTAGTGCACACTCGATCTTGTGGCTCGGCTGTGTCGGCGGGTTCAGGGCCGAGACCGCGCCACGAAGGCTGCGATGGCGGCTCGACCGTATTCCTTCCCCGCCAGTGAGCTGATCGAGGCCGCCTCGGCGTCGAGCTGGTCGGCCAGATCGGCGGTGGCGGAGGCGCGCATCAGGGCCTTGGTCGCGATGAACGCGTCGGTCGGGCCGGCGGCCAGCTTGGTGGCGATGTCGCGCGCCACGTCCTGGCTCTCGCCGTCGTCGGCCACCCGGGTGACCAGACCGAGCCGCAGCGCCTCCTCGGCGCCGATAGCGGGGTTGGTCAGCGCCAGGTCGAGGGCGCGCCGCGGCCCGACGATCCGCGGGAGATACCACGACGTGCCACAGTCCGGCGACAGGCCGATCGCGGTGTAGGCGACTCGGAACTTTGCCGACCGGGCCGCCACCACAACATCGGAGACAGCCACCAGACCGAGCCCACCTCCCGCCGTCGCGCCCTGCACGGCGCACACGACGGGGATGGCGAGCCCGCCCAGCATGGCGATGGCTTCGTGCGCCCGGCCGGCGACCTGGTCGATATGGGTGGAGATCCGGTCACCCTGCGCGGCGAACTCCCTGAGATCGCCGCCGACACAGAAATTCGCGCCGGCCGCCGTGATCAGCAGCGCACCGACCTCCCCTGACGCCGTCGCGCGCGACAGCTCGCCGGCGGCCTCGGCGAGAGCCGTGGTCAAGGCGAGGTTGAACGCGTTCCCCGCCTCGCCGTTGAGCTCCAGGTGGGCCAACCGGGACGCGACCGTGCAGAGCACCGGCTGTGTCGACGTCGTCATCTGTCACTCCTGACGCTGCGGGCTTTCGCGCTCACGGTACGACGCCGCGCGCACACCTTCGCCGTGGTTCAGCTCACAGGTTGCCGCGCGGGGCCCGCCTGACGTGCAGAGCGTGGACAAAGTGTGGGGGCAGTGTGGATGGAACGTGACGGTGCCACGATTCCCCCTGATCCCGTGCCAGAGTGCCCGTGTCACTTTTTGCGCCTCGGCGGTGCTCTCCAGGTGTGACGTCATACACCCAGGTCGCGCGCACCCGGGGGGCCGCCGGTGCGCGGAGGGGGTTTGGGGTGCGCGACGACGTGGAGCAGGTGTTCCGCGCGGAGTATCCCCGTGTCGTGGCGGTCGCCCGGAGGGTCCTCGGGTCCGGCCGCGAGGCCGAGGACGTCGCTCAGGACGTCTTCATCGCATTCAGCCGGGCCACCGTCCCGGCGAGCGAGGCCCGCGGTTGGCTGGCGGCGGCGGCCGCCCACACGGCGCTCAACCTGTTGCGGTCCGATTCCCGGCGCAACCGCCGCGAGTCCGCGGCCGCAGTCCCGGACCACGTTCCGGACGTCGCCGACCACGTGGTCACGGGCGCCAGCCGGGCCCGCGTGCGGCAGGCCCTGAGCCGCCTGCCGCGTACCCAGGCGCTCGTGGTCGTGCTGCGGCACAGCGGCTTGTCCTACCAGGAGGTGGGCGCCGCCCTGGGCATGCCGGTCGGCAGCGTCGGAACGACATTGCGCCGCGCGGAGGCGGCGATCCGGAAGGAGCTGGAAGACGATGCGTCATCCCTCTGACGGCCTGTTACGGCGGGCCGTCGATGAACCCGCCGCGGTCAGCGACGCCGACCGGCACCACATCGCCGGGTGCCCGCGCTGCCGCCAGGAACTGCGCGCCGCAGGCGCGGACCGCGAGCTGGTCGCGGCCGCCCTGCAGGAGGGGCCACCCGCCGGTCCGGACGACGTGGACGCCGCCTGGAGCCGGATGGTGAACCACGTGGACGACGTCCGCGACATCAAGATCCCGATGCTGGCCCGCCGCAGCCGCTGGGTCTCGGTGCGCCGACCAGTCGTCGTAGTCGCCGCGGCGGCGGTCGTCGCAGTCGGGACGACGGCCGCCGCCGCGGCCGTCGACCTCCTGCCGATCTTCCGCCCGGATCGCGTGGCGTCCCTGACCATCCAGACGGCTGATCTGGCCAGCATGCCGGACCTGTCCGCCTACGGCACGGTGTCGGAGACCCAGAACTGGCAGCCGGAGGCGGCCAGCAGCGCCGCCGAAGCCACCGTGCGGACCGGCATCGACGTTCCCAAGGTCATGACGCTCCCGCAGGGAGTCGTCGGCGCGCCGCGGTACGCGGTGCTCTCGACGTACGAGGGGCGGTTCACCTTCTCGGCGGAGATGGCGCGCGTGGCGGCCGAGCGCGCCGGGCAGACCGCACCTCCCATGCCGGCCGGCGTGGACGGGACGGTGCTGACGCTCAACGCCGGGCCGGGAGTGGTGGAAACGTGGACCGGCGGCAGCGTCGAGATCCCCAAGCTGACCGTCGTCCGGATGACCGCTCCCAGCCTGTCCAGCCAGGGCGCCTCGCTGGTGACCCTGCGCGACTACCTGCTGGAGCAACCCGGCCTGCCGAGCTCGGTGGCCGACCAGATCCGCGCCATCCCGGCCGACGGCTCCACGCTGCCCATCCCGGTGCCCGCTGAGTACGCCACCAGCCGTTCGACCACCGTGAACGGCGAGACGGCCACCCTCGTCACGCTTCGCGACGGCTCGGCCGCGGGTGTCGTCTGGATCGCGAACGGCCAGCTCAACGCCGTATTCGGAACGCTGTCCCCGGAAGACGCCGAGGCGGTCGCCCGTGGCCTTCGCTGAGGACGACCTGCTCGCCGCCGAGGCAGTCGCCGACGTTGCCGACATCGAACCCCCGGACCGCCCCTCCCCCGCTGTCTGGTGCTCGGGGATCAGCAAGCGATACGGACGGCGCGCCGCCCTGACGTCGGTGTCCCTCACGATCGAGCGCGGGGAGGTCGTCGGGCTCCTGGGCCCGAACGGGGCCGGCAAGACCAGCCTCATCAAGATCATGCTCGGGCTGGTCCGGGCGGACGCCGGTGAGGTGATGCTGCTCGGCCGCTACGGGCACGAGCCGGGTTCGCGGTCCGGCGTCGGGTACCTGCCGGAGCTGTTCCGGTACCAGCCGTGGCTCACGGCGGAGGAGGTCCTCGCCTACCATGCGCGCCTGGCGCGGCTGCCCGTCGACGCGGCCACCCGGCTGGACCTGCTGACCACGGTCGGTCTTCGGGCCAGGGCCGGCGATCGGGTCGGCCGCTTCTCCAAGGGGATGCAGCAACGCCTCGGCCTCGCCGTGTCCATGCTCGGCGACCCTCAACTGGTCGTGCTCGACGAGCCGACATCGGCTCTGGACCCGGTGGGCCGGGCCGACGTCCGCGAGATCCTCCTGAAGCTCAAGGCCCGCGGGACGGCGGTCCTGCTGAACTCCCACCTCATCGGCGAGGTCGAGCGAGTCTGCGACCGGGTCGTCATCCTCGACCACGGCCGGGTCGCCGCGGCGGGCAGCCTCGACGAATTGCTCGGTGAGTCGGAGGTCCGGCTGCGACTGGACGGCGTGGACGACGCGGCCCGCCGGCTCCTCGGACGCTATGGCGGGTTCGAGCAGACGGGTAACTGGGTTCAGGTGCGCGCGATTCCACCGGACGAGGTCCCCGATCTCGTTGCCGGGCTGGTGCGGCTCGGAATCCGCGTCTATGCCGTGGAGCCGGGCCGCATGACGCTGGAGGACCGCCTGCTCGACGTGCTGCGACCGGGAGGTGCACGGTGACGGCCGGGCCGGTCTCGCCACCGAGGCCGGTCACGCCGGACCCGGCCCGGATGGCGACCACGCCCTTGACCGTGCTCACCGTCGCCCGGATGACCCTGCGCGAGGCCAGTCGGCGGAAGGTGGTCCTCGCCCTGGCGGCGCTCACCGTCGTCCTGCTGGGCCTGGACGCCTGGGGCTTCGCCAAGATTCCCGGCCTGGAGACCGATCAGGCCGGCCAATTGACCAGCGGCGAGGCGAGGCTCATCGCGTCCATCCTGCTGAACCTGGTCATCTTCGCCATGAGCCTCATCGTGGCGCTCGGCACGGCGTTCCTCGCCGGCCCGACCCTGTCCGGGGAGCTGGAGTCGGGAGTCGCGCTGGCGGTCCTGGCCCGGCCGGTGCGGCGGACAGCGGTGCTCCTCGGAAAATGGCTGGGACTGGTGGCGTTCGCCGCCATCTTCGTGGTGGTGGCGTGCGGCCTGCAGTTCGTCATCGTCTGGGTCACCGTCGGCTACGTGCCGCCGCACCCGGTGACGGCGATGGCGTTCCTGCTCGCCGAGGCGGTCGTGCTGCTTTCGCTCGCGTTGCTGCTGTCCAGCCTGCTGTCCCCGATGGCTTCCGGGGTGCTCGCCGTGGGGTTCTTCGGGGCGACCTGGGTGGCCGGCGTGATCGGCGGCATCGGTGACGTCGTGGGCAACGACGGGGTTGCCCGGGTCGGCGACATCTCCCGGATCCTGCTGCCCACCGACGGGTTGTGGCACGGCGTCATGACCGCGTTGCAGGCCCCTTCGGTGCTCGCGGATGCCGGGGACGCCCTCGGCAACCCATTCCTCAGCCCGGGGCCGCTGTCGGCTGCATACCTCGGATGGGTCGTGGTCTGGCTGGCCCTCGTCCTCGGCGTGAGTACAGCCTCCTTCGCCCGCCGCGACATCTGACCCAGCCCGGCGTGGATACTTGACGCTCGTCCGCGCGCAGGAGGGCGGGGCCGATGAGCGTCGTTCGTGTTGCCGTTCTCGACGATTACCAGCGGGTCGCGCTGATCAGCGCCGACTGGTCGCCGCTGGCCGGCCGAGCGGACGTGGTGGTGTTCGCCGACCACCTTGCGCCGTCTGCCCTGGCTGAACAGCTGCGCGGATTCCAGGTCATCGTGGCGATGCGCGAGCGCACGCCGTTCCCGGCGTCCCTCATCGATCGGCTGCCCGACCTGCGGCTCCTGGTGACAACCGGCATGGCCAACGCCTCCATCGACATGGCGGCTGCCGCCTCCCGCGGGGTGACGGTGTGCGGGACGGGCGGCTCCTTTCCGTCCACTCCCGAACTGGCGTGGGGGCTGGTCCTCGCGCTGCTGCGCGGCATACCCGGGGAGGACGCCGCGGTGCGCGCCGGCGGGTGGCAGGTTGGCGTCGGGCGTGAGGTGGCCGGATCGGCCGTCGGCCTGCTCGGGCTGGGCCGCATCGGCAGCAGGGTGGCCCGGTACGCACAGGCCTTCGACGCCAAAGTGCTGGCCTGGAGTCAGAACCTGACCCCCGAGATGGCCGCGGAGCACGGTGCCCGGCACGCGACGAAGGAGGAACTGTTCGCCGAGTCGGACATCGTCTCCGTTCACCTGCGGCTGTCGCCGCGCACCCTGAAGCTGGTCGGCGAGCCGGAGCTGGCGTTGCTCGGTCCCGCCGGCTACCTGGTGAACACCTCCCGCGGCCCGATCGTCGACGAGGCGGCCCTGGTGGCGGCGCTGAGAGGCGGCTCGATCGCCGGCGCGGCCCTGGACGTCTTCGACGTCGAACCGCTCCCCCGCGACCATCCGCTGCGCTCGACGCCGAACACGGTCCTCACGCCGCACATCGGGTACGTGACGACGGCGTCGTACGAGATCTATTACCGCGACGCCGTCGAGGACATCGTCGCGTGGTTGGACGGTGCCCCGACCCGGTCGCTGAATACGTAGACGATGGAGACGTCCGGCCGGGTGAGGCCGGACGTCTCCATCGTCTGTGCCGACCGTCAGACCCCGGCCATGTGGATCAGTTCCCAGGCATGGCCGTCGAGGTCCTGGAAGCTCCACCCGTACATCGGGCCGTCCTCGATGACCGGCTTCCAGGTCCGGCCACCGGCGGCGATGGCCTTGGCGACCGTCTCGTCGACCTGCTCCCGGCTGTCCGCGGACAACGCAACCAGCACCTCGGTCGACGTCATGGCGTCGCTGATGTCACCGGTGATGAACTCCCGGAACCGGGGCTCCTCCAGCAACATGACGTAGATGTTGTGATCCACGACCATGCAGGCCACCGTGTCGTCGGAGAACTGCGCGTTGAACGAGAATCCGAGCTCGGCGAAGAAGGCCTTGGAGGCGCCCAGGTCCTTCACCGGCAGGTTGATGAAGATCATTCGCATCGCAGGTTCCCCTTCCGGGTGTCGCTGATCAGGAGCAGACGCACATGGCGTCGATGTCCCGGTGGGTGCCGCGGCTGCCGGCTGCGTCGTGAACGGCGCATTCCGCGGCGTCATTCTCGCTGGTCGCCGGCGCCGGCCGGAACACCGCCCCGGCCACTCCCAGCGCGGCGAGGACCAGCCCGGCGGCGACCCAGAACCCGAGGTGCGAGCCTCCGGTCAGCGCCTCGGTCGGGCTGCCGCCGTCGGCGAGCAGCGCCTGAGTCTGCGTCGCGGACAACGTCGCGAGCACCGCCAGCCCGACCGCCGCACCGACCTGCGCCGTGGTGTTCACCAGCCCGGAGGCCAGTCCCGCATCCTGCGGCGTGGCGCCTGACATGGCCAGCGACATCAACGCCGGGAACGATGCACCGACGCCGCTCCCGATCAGGAGCATCGACGGGAGGATGTCGAGGGTGTAGTTGCCGTCGATCGGCACCCGGGCGAAGAACGCCAGACCGATGACAATCGGCACCAGGCCGGCCAAGAGCACCGCGCGCGGGCCGAATCGCATGATCAACCGCTCGGAGTAGCGGACGGACAGCGTGCCCATCACCAGGGTGGTCGGCAGGTAGGCCAGCCCGGTCTGCAGCGCGTCGTACCCCAGCACCTGCTGCAGGTAGATCGCGCCGAGGAAGAACATCCCGAACAACCCGGCAATCGTCATGGCCTGGACGACGTTCGCCCCGGTGACGTTGCGCGAACGGAAGATCCGCAGCGGGACCAGCGGGTTGGCGGTGGTGGCCTCACGGGCGACGAAGCCCACGAGCAGCGCGACGGCGAACGCGGCGAGCACCAGCGTCTGCCCGGCTGTCCAGCCGTATTTCGCGGCCGGCTCCACGATCGTGTAGACGCCGACGACCATGGATGCGGTGATCAGCGCGGCGCCGAGCACATCGGCCCCGCCGGCGAACCCGATGCCGGTGTCCTTGGCGAGCAGCCGTACGCCGAGCGCCGCGGTGGCGAGGCCGATCGGCACGTTGATGAAGAAGATCCAGTGCCAGCTGATCAGCTGGGTCAGGACGCCACCGGCCAGCAGTCCGACAGAACCGCCCGCCGAGGCCACGAACGCGTAGAACCCGATGGCCTTGGCCTGCTCCTGCGGTTCCGGGAACATCGTGACGATCATTCCAAGGATGACGGCGGACGTCATGGCGCCGCCGACTCCCTGGACGAACCGCGCGCTGACCAGGATCTCCGGGCTCGGTGAGACGCCGCAGATCAACGAGGCCGTCGTGAAGACCGCCAGCCCGGCGAGGAACACACCGCGCCGGGAGATCAGGTCTCCCAATCGCCCGGCCAGCAGCAGCAGGCCACCGAAGGCGATGAGGTAGGCGTTCATGACCCACGCCAGAGCGGACTGGGAGAAGCCCAGGTCGCGCTGGATGGCGGGCAGTGCGACATTCACGACGGTCATGTCGAGAACGATCATCAGCATGCCGACGCAGAGGACCCCGAGCGCGAACCATCGGGCGCGGTCGATCGGCTGGGCGGGTTGCGTGCGCTGCGTCGGGAGGGCGGGCGCGTCGGACATCAGATGGTTCCTTCCGGTGTTGTCGTTGCTGTGGTCGGCCCACAACTGGTTTCGCCGATACAGACCGCGGACGGCGGGAAAACTCATCGCGGAAATTCGTGCCCGCGGCAGCGATGAGTTTGCGGGCCCGCGATGGTCCATATGAGGGAGGACGGCCTAGGCTCGAATCGAAGCCGAGAAGGAAGCCGAGAGGGAACGGGCACGCTGATGACGCAACAGCTGGCTGACGAGGACTTCCTGCAGCTCACCGGCACGTACCGGCGCGAACTGCTCGCACACTGTTACCGGATGCTGGGATCGGTGCACGACGCCGAGGACCTGGTGCAGGAGACGTACCTGCGGGCGTGGCGCTCCTACCACGGTTTCGAGAACAGGTCGTCGCTGCGGACGTGGCTGTACCGGATCGCTACGAACGCCTGTTTGACCGCCCTCGAAAGCCGCAGCCGGCGTCCGCTGCCCACTGGCCTCGGCAACCCGAGCAGCGACCCGGACGACGAGCTCGTGGAGCGCGGCGAGATCCCGTGGCTGCAGCCCGTCCCCGACGCGATGGTCGGCGGGCCCGGCGATGACCCGGCCTCCGTCGTCGCCTCCCGCGAAGGGGTCCGGCTGGCACTGATCGCCGCCCTTCAGACGCTCCCACCCCGCCAGCGCGCCGTCCTGGTGCTGCGCGAGGTGCTCAAGATGCGGGCCGCCGAGGTGGCGGAGGTGCTCGAGACGTCCACCGCAGCGGTCAACAGCATCCTGCAGCGTGCCCGCGGTCAACTGGATCAGGCCGGGCTGCGCGAGGACGACATCGCCGAGCCCACCGACCCGCAGCAGCGGGAGCGGCTGGACCGCTACGTCAGCGCCCTGGAGCGCAAGGACATCCCGGAACTCGTGCAACTGTTCACGACGGATGCGGTGTGGGAGATGCCGCCGTTCATCGGCTGGTACCAGGGCCCGGAGAACATCGGCCGGCTGGTCGAGGTCAACTGCCCGGCCGGACCGAACGAGATGCGGCTGCTGCCGACCTCGGCCAACGGCCAGCCGGCGTTCGCGGCGTACATCCTCGGCGAGGACGGCGATTGGCACGCGTTCCAGTTCCAAGTCGTCACTCTCGGCCGCGAGGGCATCTCGCACATGACCGTGTTCTTCGACCTCACTCTTTTCGAGACGTTCGGCTTCCCGATGACGCTGTCCGAGCAGGATGCGGCCGCGGTGTCCGCCGCCGCGTCGCCCTCCAGGTAAGCGATCGGCGGCGCACCATGACCGCCGATATGTCCGGCGGCGGGGCCGACGTCATGGCCACGGAGGGCGCGTTCGCGGGTGGCGTCGAGCTGCTCGAGCGTGCGCTCGGCTACACGCTCGGCAGCCTGCACCTCGTCCGCCCGGAGATGTTGGGCAATCCCACCCCATGCCGCGAGTGGGACCTGCACGCGCTGCTGCTGCACATGAACGACTCTCTGCTGGCGATGTACGAGGCGATCACCGCGCGCCATATCTGGCTGGACCCGCCCGGCGAGGACGACGTGGACGACGTGCGCGCTGGCTCCGGCGAGCCGGCGGCCGACCTTGTCGAGAGGCTCCGCACCAGGGCCTGCCGGATGATGGGCGCCTGGGCGAACGCGCGCTCGGATGTCGGGGTCCGGATCGTGGACAGCGAACTGTCCGCCAGCGGCGTCGCCGCGGTCGGGGCGGTCGAGGTGGCCGTGCATGGCTGGGACGTCGCCCGGGCGTGCGGGAGCGACCGTCCGCTTCCGCAACCGCTCGCGGTCGAGCTCCTCGAGCTGAGCACGCTCTTCGTCCGCGCTGCCGACCGGCCAGGCCGGTTCGCCGCACCGCTTCCGGTCTCCCCCGATGCCGGCCCGGGCGACCGGCTACTCGCATACCTGGGACGGCGATCATGAGACTCAGCATCAGCATCACCAGCTACACCGGACCGATCGAGTCCCTCGTTCGGGATCTCACCGACGTCGCACGACACGCCGACGACGCCGGGATCGACACCGTGTGGGTCGCCGATCATCTGCTCCAGGCCGCACCCGGCACGCAGGTGGATGAGCCGATGCTGGAGGCGTACACGACGCTCGGCTACCTGGCGGCCGTCACGACGCGGGTGCGGCTCGGGACGATGGTCACCGGCGTCACGTTCCGGCCGCCTGCCGTGCTCATCAAGGCGGTGACCACGCTCGACGTGCTCTCCGGCGGTCGCGCCTGGCTGGGTCTCGGCGCGGGGTACCACCAGGCGGAGGCGGACATGATGGGCCTGCCGCTCCCCCCGACCGCCGAACGGTTCGAGCAGCTGGAGGAGACGCTGCGCCTGGCCGGGCAGATGTGGGCGGGCAACGACAGTTCCTTCGAGGGCCGGCATTTCACGCTGCAGCAGCCGGTCAGCAGCCCGGCGCCGGTTCAGCGTCCGCACCCGCCGATCCTGGTGGGCGGCGCCGGGGAGAAGCGCACGCTGCGACTCGTGGCGCAGTACGCCGACGCCTGCAACCTCTTCGACATCCCGGACGGCGGCGCGACGCTCCGGCACAAGCTGGGCACGCTGGCCGATCACTGTACGGCGGTCGGCCGGCAGTACCACGACATCGAGAAGACGGTCAGCACCCGGCTTGAGCCGGACGAGCAGCCCGCGGCGTTCGTGACGCGATGCGAGCAGTTCGCGCAGCTCGGCCTGGAGCACGCGGTCGTCATCACATCGGGGGCGTGGGACACCGATTCGGTGGCCCGGCTGGGGGCGGCGGTCCCCCTGGTCCGCGACCTGCCGGCCCGAGTCGCGGGGTAACGACTTCCTCAGCCGGCGGCGTAGGACGCCGTGATGATCGCCCGGGCGAGGGTGTGGAAGGCGAGGTTGAACGACACGACGGCGGGGGTGGCGTTCTCGTCCACGTCGAGGGCGTCCGCGTCGATGGCGTGGACGACGAAGTAGTACCGGTGCGCGACGTCTCCGGGCGGCGGTGCGGACCCGGCGTAGCCGGACTCGCCGAAGTCGTTGCGGACGTGGAAGGCGCCCTTCGGTAACTGGGCGCCGCCGACGTCACCGGCGCCGCGGGGAAGCTCGGTCGTCCCGGCGTCCAGGCCGAGCACGAGCCAATGCCAGAACCCGCACGGCGTGGGCGCGTCGGGGTCGAAGCACGTCACGACGAACCCGCGGGTCTCCTCCGGAAAGCCGCTCCAGGACAGGTGGGGCGACCGGTTGCCCTGCGCGTAGACGTGCTCGTCCGGGACGGTCGCGCCGTCCTGAATGTCCTCGCTCGAGACGGTGAACGTGCCGACCTTTGGCAGCAACTGATACGGGTCCGGTGCCTGTGGACGCTCCAGCGACACGACGGCTCCTTCCGCTCGATGGATGGCTTGCCACAAGGAACCTACCCCCAAACATGATCACGGAACATTCGGCTGCCATCCGCCGCCGAATGTTCCGTGATCAGCGGTTCACGTCACTCGAACCCGAAGCCGAACGCGAAGCGGTTGCCGGGATCGAGCGCGGCCTTGACCCGGCGCAGCCGCGCCAAGTGGTGCTCGCTGTAGGCGTTCACCGCCCGGGTGCGCCGGTCGTCGCCGTCGAGGAAGTTGTTGTAAACCGCACCGGTGACGTACGGCGCGAGCTTCTCCCGGGTCTGCCGCAGGTGCGCGTCCATCGCATAGATGGCGTGCTCGAACGGCGGGACCGCGACGAAGTGCAGCAACAGCTCACCCGACCGGCCGCGGTCGTTGGCCGCCGAGGCGGCGTTGCCGCGCATCGCGCCCCCGGCATGCCGCAGCTCGGCGAACAGAACCAGCGGTTCGTGACCGGGCTGCGGCACGACGGCGTCCACGACGATGTCGATGACGTTGTCGTGCAGGCTGTCCAGCCACTCGGTCGTCAGCAACGCAGGCAACGGCTGGACCGGGTCCATGCTGATGCTGTCGACCTGGCTGAACGGCATCGGGCCGAACAGATCGATCTCCGGCTCGCGCCAGGCCCGCCACTGGTCGATCAACTCCCGCCCGCGCTCAAGGTCCGCGCCGCTCCACGCACCGCGGACCATGACGAATGTGCGGCCACGCATCGGCTCGGGCACGTCCGGCAGTGGCGGCAGGTTGATCAACGTGATGGCGGACGTCATCGACTCGTCCATCCCCACGATCCACTCCCGCCAGCGCCGGTAGACCTCGTGCGCGAGCTCTGCTGGATACAGCAGGTTCCCGGCGTACACGGTGCTCACCGGGTAGAGATCGATCTCCACCTCGGTGACGACGCCGAGCGTGCCCGCGCCGCCACCCGTGAGCGCCCAGAAGAGCTCGGCGTTCAGCGTGGGTGTGGCGGTGACCTGGATGCCGTCCGGCGTGACGAGCTCGAACCGGCGGACGCTGTCGGAGGCCAGGCCGTACTTGCGCGCCAGCCAACCCATCCCGCCGCCGAGGGTGTAACCCACGACCCCCACATCGGTCGTGGATCCGAGGAGCGGCGCTAGGCCGAGTTCCTGAGCCGGACCGAGCACGGCGGCCCATTTGGCACCCGCCTGCACGCACGCCGTCCGGGTATGCGGGTCGATCGTCACGCCGGTCAACCGGCTGGTCACGAGCAGGACGGCGTCGTCCGCGTCGGGGCCGGGACCGTGCCCGGTGCCGCGCACCGCGACGCCGAGGTTCCGATCCGCGGCGAATCGAACAGCCTCCACGACGTCGTCGGTGCAGTCGGCGAGCACGACGACCACCGGGCGCGGCCGGAACGCCAGGTTCCAGCCGGTCCGGGCGGCGTCGTACCCGGGGTCGTCGCGGGTCAGTACCCCGCCGGCGACCCGGGCACGCAGGTCGTGGATCGCGTCGTCAAAGCTAATTGCAGAGGACAGAGGCAGAACGGTCATCGGAAATCTCCGGAGAGTCGCTGACGCTGGTGTCGGTCACGACACGGCGCCGCGCGCCGTGGCGAGCCGACGCGCCTCGGCGAGCAACCGGCTCTTGCCGATTCCCGCGGGTCCTTCCACCAGGATCATCCGGCCGCAGCGGGTGGTCGAAGCGCCAGGCGTCGACCGCGTCCGTGGGCAGCCGCAGTGCGTACCCGGGACCTTCGCGGACGAGCACGGCATGCTGGCTGCGGAGCCGGCCGGGTTCGAGCTGCCGGCGCAGGTTGGAGACGTAGGAGTGCAAGGTCCCTTCAGCGGTGGCCGGCGGCCGGTCGCCCCACGCCGCATCGATCACCTCGTCCACCGGTACGGCGCTCCCCCGGGCCAGGACCAGGCGGGCGATCACGGCGCGCTGGCGGCGGCCGCCCAGATCCAGCGGCGTCCCGTCCCGAGCCGCGGCAAGGTCACCGAGGACCCGGAAGGACAGGCCCACGCCGGAGTCCCGGTCACGCAGCGTCACGCACACTCCTTTCCAGCTGTGCCACTCCGACCGCCAGTCGGACCGGGCCGCCGTCTTCGTGAGGAGATGTCGCCGCGGACTGCCACGGGCCGAAAGCGGGGTTTCCGGATCGCCATGGCACTGCTGGCCTGCGGCGTCGTGCTGCCGGGATGCGCCGCATCGAGCGGCGCCGGCAGCCCGGCCGAGGTCCAGCGACTGCGGGTGGAGCCGCTGTCGACGCTGCCGCACGATCCGACGGCGTTCACTCAGGGCTTGGAACTGTCCGGCGGCACGCTGTACGAGGGCACCGGGCTCGTCGGGAGGTCCTCGGTCCGGGCAGGATCGCCGGGAGCCACCCCGCTCGTCCGGGTGGACCTCCCGGGACCGCTGTTCGGTGAGGGAATCACCGTCGTCGGGCCGCGTCTGTGGCAATTGACCTGGCGGGACGGGGTGGCCATCGAGCGCGACGCCACGACGCTGCACGAGCTTCGCCGGATCCGGTACGACGGCGAGGGCTGGGGACTCTGCCACCAGGCCGACCCCGCGGGCGGCGTGCGGCTGGTCATGAGCGACGGCACCGGCCGGCTGACGTTCCGCGACCCGAGGACGTTCGCGATCACGGGGACGGTGGACGTCACTCTGCGGGGGCGTGCGGTGGACCGGCTCAACGAACTGGAGTGCGTCGGCGGCGACGTCTACGCCAACATCTGGCAGTCCGACACGATCGTGCGCATCGATTCGACAACGGGAACGGTGACGGCACAGATCGACGCCGACGGCCTGCTCGGGGCGGAGGAGCGCCGGGGCACCGATGTCCTCAACGGCATCGCGGCGGTGCCGGGGACGCAGGAGTTCCTCATCACCGGGAAGCTGTGGCCGCGGACGTTCCGGGTCCGATTCGTGCCGGCCTGACTGGGGGTCGCCGGCTCGCCGACGTGCCCGCTAGGCGGACAGCCGGTGGTTCACGGGCACGACATCGGCGCAGCAGCCGCTGTTGATCTCGAAGCACGACATGACGAAGTCGTGCAGCGCCACGTCGCCCGCGCAGTCCTCGTCCGTGCAGTCCGCCGTGCCGTCGTCGTGGTGCACCAGGGTCCCGTGACAGTGCAGCAGGGCCGCGGAGCATCGCCGGCATTCGGCCATGAGCGCCTCCTCACCCGTCGGTTGGCTCCGGTCCCACTGTGGCAAGGCCGGGCCGCCGCACGAGGGACGACACGCCGCAGCCAGACATTCCGGGCGGCTTGGCTCGGGGTTGGGTGTCGACGATGCGCTGCTGACCGTCGGCGGGATGACGATGGAAACTTCCGGTCACATGTCGCCCGGAAGTTTCCATCGTCGTGCCCGAAACTTGATCACAAGCGCTAGGCCCTCCCGCGCGCCAAGTCGATCAGGCGGCTGAGGATGCGGTTGCCGTCGGCCCGCAGCCCGTTGTGATCGAACTCGTTGGTCAGCCAGGGTCGCAGTCCCCGGATGACGCCGGCTGTCTCCATCGAGAAGCGACTTTCGACGTAGGGGTCCTCGGCATAGATCGCCGCAGCGACCGGGACGTCGTTGGCCGCCAGCCGCTCGGCGTCGTAGAGCCGCGGCCAGGGGTGCCGGGAGAGCAGGTCGGCCGCCTCGCGCAGCTGTACCAGCGCGCCGTAGTCCTCGAACATCCACGGGAACACGTGCTCCCCGGTGAACAGCGTGAGGTCCTCGGCGAACTGCGCGGGCTGGACCCGGGCGGCCGACCAGTCCGTGGTTTGCCCGTCGGCGTAGCAAGCCTCGTGGATGACCGCGTAGATCGGGTTGCGGGCGAACGGCATCGGGTACTGCACGTCGTGCAGGAACGCCGGGGAGTCCGGCGGCAGCTCCAGCAGGTAGTGCAGCCGTTCGGCGCCGTCGCTCATCCCGAGGTGGTTGCCGAGTTGCCGGAAT
>Ga0081539_10003467_pt1 | contig 19305 bp, 15 predicted proteins | sample TabmetS4T2R2_FD_71023 | JGI IMG/M metagenome (GOLD analysis project Ga0081539, IMG submission 71023) | Tabebuia heterophylla rhizosphere microbial communities from the University of Puerto Rico - S4T2R2 | ecosystem: Host-associated > Plants > Roots > Rhizosphere ...
GGGTCCCCGCCCCCGGCCTCGGCGATGCGCTCCCCGATCTCGCGCAGCGTCTCGACGCCCATGGTCCGCACGACCGTCCGCCCGACATGTTCCAGCGCCAGAAGCATGGCGTCGTCGACCTCCCCGTCGACGCAGGCCTCGTAGAGCGCGTCGTGCTCGGCCAGCGTCGGCCCGGTCCCGCCCTGCGCCGCGGCCAGCAGCAGCACGCGCATGCTCTGCGCCGCAAGGCGCCGCGTGAGCGCAAGCAGCTCCGGATTGGGGCATCCCGCCGCGAGCACCTGGTGGAAGCGCGTGTGGACCGGCTCGATGGCCGCCGCGACCAGCCGGTCGTCGTCCCACGCGCGCCGCAGGGCCTCCCACGCCGACTCGACCTCGGCGCGCCACGCCCAGGTGCGGCGGTGCAGCGACTGGCGCAGCGCCCGCGGCTCCAGAAGCAGGCGCAGCTCGTAGATCCCGGTGATCTCCACCGGCGACAGGCCGGCGACGCTCGCCCCGCGCTGCGGGCTGAGCTCCACGAGACCGGCCTGCGCAAGCGCGCGAACCGCCTCGCGAAGCGGCGTCGGACTGAGCTTCCAGGCGGTCGCGAGCTGCTCGATGCGGATGCGCTCGCCCGGCCGCAGCTCGCCCGTGACGATCGCCGTGCGGAGGCGCTGCTCCGCCCAGTCCGTCCGCGTCGGCGTCGTCATCCGCGCAGCGTAGCCCAGGGATCTATAGGATCGCCAGAAATCTATAGAGACACGCCGTGTGGCTGCCGGTACTCCGGGTAGACGTCGGCCACACGAGGAGGATGATGGAGCCGTGACCAGCCACCCGCAGCTCGGCGACGAGCCGGCGGCCCCGCCTGGAGCCGAGGCGCCGACCCGCGCGCTCATCGAGCGGCTGCAGGCGATCGTCGGGAACGAGCACGTCATCGTGCACCCGCACCAGCTCAAGGTCTACGAGTCCGACGGCCTGCTGCAGTACGCGCAGCGTCCCCGCGCCGTCGCGCTGCCGGGGAGCACCGCGGAGGTGTCGGAGGTCGTGCGCGCCTGCCACGAGCACGAGGTGCCGTGGGTCGCGCGCGGCAGCGGCTCCGGCCTGTCCGGCGGCGCCCTCCCGGTCGAGGACGGCGTGCTCGTGTCGCTCACGCGGATGAACCGCATCCTGGACGTGGACCTCGCCAACCAGCGCGTCGTCTGCCAGCCCGGCGTCACGAACATCGCGATCTCCGAGGCGGTCGGCCCCGAGTTCTTCTACCCGCCCGACCCCTCCAGCCAGATCGTGTGCTCGATCGGCGGCAACGTCGCGGAGAACTCCGGCGGAGCGCACTGCTTCAAGTACGGCTTCACGACGAACTACGTCTGCGGCCTGCAGGTCGTGCTCCACGACGGCACGGTCGTCCGCCTCGGCGGGAAGGAGCTCGAGCACCCGGGCTACGACGTCATCGGCGCGTTCGTCGGCTCGGAGGGCACGCTCGGCGTCGCCACCGAGATCACCGTGCGGGTCATCCCCTCGCCCGAGGCCGTGCGCACGCTGGTCGCCTTCTTCCCGACGCCCCGCGCCGCCGGGGAGGTCGTCTCGGACATCGTGACGGGCGGCGTCGTGCCCGGCGCCATCGAGATGATGGACAACCTCACGATCCGCGCCAGCAACCAGATGGCGGGGGCCGGCTGGCCGGAGGACGTCGGCGCGGCGCTCGTCGTCGAGCTCGACGGCGCGGAGAGCGAGTGCGACACCCAGTTCGAGCGCGTGCAGGCGATCTGCTCCCGGCACGATGCCGTCGACATCCAGGTCGCCGGATCCCCGGACGAGCGCGCGCTCATGTGGAAGATGCGCAAGGCCGCGTTCCCCGCGATGGGCCGCATCTCGCCGCACTACTACGTGCAGGACGGCGTGATCCCGCGCTCGAAGCTGCCCGAGGTGCTCGACCGCATCGACGAGCTGGCCGCCCGGTACGGCCTCCCGGTGGGCAACGTGTTCCACGCCGGCGACGGCAACCTGCACCCGCTCGTCTGCTACGACGAGCGCGTCGAGGGGGAGGCGGAGCGCGCGGAGGAGCTGGCCGGGGAGATCATCGTCGCCTGCGTCGAGGCCGGCGGCTCGATCACCGGCGAGCACGGGGTCGGGGTCGACAAGAAGCGCTACATGTCGAAGATGTTCTCCGAGGCCGACCTGGAGGCCTTCCAGAAGCTGCGCTGCGCGTTCGACCCGACGGGCAGGACGAACCCGGGCAAGGTCATGCCGACCCCGCGCCTGTGCGGTGAGGTGCCCGGCCCGTACCGCGAGCACCCTCTCGAGCGGGCCGGCCTGGCGGAGCGCTTCTGAGGGATGCCGGCGGCGCACGCATCGACGGCTGATCCCTCCACGGCCGCCGAGGCGGCAGAGGCTCTGCGTGCGGCGGTCGTCGCGGGCCAGCGGGTGCGCATCGCCGGGCATGGGACCAAGCTCGGCTGGGGCGCGCCGATCCCGCTGCCCGACGTGGAGCTCCGGACGACGAGCCTCGCGCGCGTCGTCGCCCACAACGCCGGCGACTTCACCGCCATCGTCGAGCCGGGGGTGCCGTTCGCGCGACTGCAGGCAGAGCTGTCCGGCGAGGGTCAGATGGTGGCGCTCGACCCGCCGGGCGCGGAGGCCACGATCGGCGGGATCGTCGCCACCGGCGACTCCGGCCCGCTGCGCCACCGCTACCTCGCGCCGCGCGACCTCGTCATCGGCATGCAGCTCGCCCTGCCCGACGGATCCGTTGCACGCGCAGGCGGGAAGGTCATCAAGAACGTCGCCGGCTACGACCTCGCCAAGCTCTTCACCGGCTCCTACGGCACGCTCGGCGCCATCGTGCAGATCGCCCTGCGCCTCCATCCGCGTCCGCGGCGGACCGCCACAGCGATCGGGACGGGCGACGACCCCGCGCGGCTGGCCGCGGCCGCCGCGGCCGTCGCCAGCCGCCCGCTGGAGGCGGACTCCTTCGACGTGGGATGGGACGCGCGGGGCGGCGCCATCCTCGTCCGCCTGTCCGGGGACACGGCCGCCGATCGGGTCGCCCGGACGCTCCCGTTGCTCGCGGGCGCCGGACTCGAGACCTCCATCGACGAGGACGACGGCGCGCTCTGGGCGCGCCAGCGCGAGGGCCAGCGCTCGCACGACGGCGTGGTCGTACGCGTCTCCGCCGCTCCCGCGCAGCTCGAGCACGTCCTGCGTACCGCCCGCGACGCCGGCGCGACGCTGGTCGGCCGCGCGGGCCTCGGCCTGTCCTGGCTGCGCCTGGACGGGCTCGCCGACGCCACCGCCGTCGCCCGAGTGCAGGAGCTGCGCGAGGCGCTCGCGCCGGCACCGGTCGTGGTGCTCGACGCACCCGCCGCGGTGCGCGACGCCGTCGACCCATGGGGTCCGGCGGATCCCGTGCACCTCGCGCTGCTGCGCAGCGTCAAGGCCCGCTTCGACCCGACCGGCGCCTGCGCGCCCGGGCTCTTCGTAGGAGGTATCTAGGTGGCCGGCACCGAGACACCGCTCGACGACCTGCTCACCACGGCCTGGGACGGTCGCAAGGCACCCGAGCCCGACCTGATCCGGGACTGCGTGCACTGCGGCTTCTGCCTGCCCACGTGTCCGACGTACGTCCTCTGGGGCGAGGAGATGGACTCGCCGCGGGGCCGCATCCAGCTCATGACGCTCGGCCACCAGGAGGGCACCGAGCTCTCCGGCGAGATGGTCGAGCACCTGGACAACTGCCTCGGCTGCATGGCGTGCGTCACCGCGTGCCCGTCTGGTGTGCAGTACGGCAAGCTCATCGAGGACGCCCGCCAGCAGATCGAGCGCAACGTGCGACGGCCGCTCACCGAGCGCCTGTACCGGGGCCTGATCTTCGGGCTGTTCCCGCATCCCGGCCGCCTGCGCGCGCTCGCGCCGTTGCTCGTGGCGCAGCGCAAGCTCGGCCTGACGAAGCTCGCGACGCGCCTGCCGAAGGTGGGGACGCTCGCGGGACTCGCGCCCGAGGTCACGGTCCGCCAGGCGCTGCGCGTCCTGCCCAAGGTCACCAAGGCGAAGGGCGAGCGCCGCGCGACGGTCGGCTTCCTCCAGGGCTGTGTGCAGCGGGTGTTCTTCGGCGACGTCAACCGGGCCACGCTCGACGTGCTGTCCGCCGAGGGCTTCGAGGTGCACGCCCCGCGCGAGCCGCGCTGCTGCGGCGCGCTGCAGCTGCACGCGGGCGACGATCCCGGCGCCATGGCGCGTGCGAAGGCGACGATCGAGGCGTTCGAGCGCTTCGACGTCGTCGTCGCCAACGCGGCGGGCTGCGGCTCGGCGATGAAGGACTACGCGCACGCGCTGCGTCAGGAGGGCGGCGAGTGGGCCGAGCGCGCCGAGGCGTTCTCAGCGAAGGTCCGTGACGTCACCGAGCTGCTCGCCGAGCACGAGCCGCGTGCCGAGCGCCATTCCGTCGGCCTGGAGCGCGTCGCCTATCACGATGCCTGCCACCTCGCGCACGCCCAGGGCGTCCGTGCACAACCGCGGGCGCTGCTGCGCGCGATCCCGGGCCTAGAGGTCGTCGATCCCGCCGGCTGGGAGATCTGCTGCGGCTCGGCCGGCGTCTACAACCTGCTCAAGCCCGAGCCGGCCAGAGCGCTCGCGCTGCGCAAGCTTGACAATCTGCTTGCCACGGGGTCCGAGGTCGTCGTCGCCGCCAATCCCGGCTGTGCGCTGCAGATCGCCTCGGCCGCGACCGAGCAGGACGTGCACCTGCGCATCCTGCACCCGATCGAAGTGCTGAGTGCCTCGCTAGCGAAAAGGAGCCTGACCACATGAGCACGACCTCGACGAGCGGCGTGACCCTCCAGGGTGAGCTGGGACCCGACGCGGAGCGCGTCCTCACCCCGGACGCACTCGCCCTGGTCGCCGACCTGCACCGCACGTTCAACCACGAGCGCGAGCGCCTCCTGCGCCGCCGCCTGGAGCGACAGGAGGAGATCGCCAAGGGCGGGACGCTCGACTTCCTCGAGGAGACCCGGGAGATCCGCGAGGGCGACTGGAAGGTCGCCGAGCCGCATCCGTCCTACCTGGACCGCAAGGTCGAGATCACGGGCCCCACGTCGCGCAAGATGGTCATCAACGCCCTGAACTCGGGCGCGAAGGGCTTCATGGCCGACTTCGAGGACGCGAACTCCCCGACCGGCCCGAACATGGTCTCCGGCCAGGCGAACCTCACCGACGCCATCGAGGGGACGCTCACACACTCCGAGAACGGCAAGGACTACGCGCTGAACGAGGACGTCGCCACGCTGCTCGTGCGCCCGCGCGGCTGGCATCTCATCGACCGCCACATCCATGTCGACGGCGGCCCGATCTCGGGATCGCTCATGGACGCCGGCCTGTTCCTCTTCCACAACGCGCAGCGGCTCCTCGACCAGGGCAAGGCGCCGCTGCTGTACCTGCCGAAGATGGAGAGCCATCTGGAGGCGCGGCTGTGGAACAGCGTCTTCGACCACGTGGAGGAGGCGCTCGGGATCCCACGCGGCTCGATCCGCGCGACCGTCCTCATCGAGACGATCTGGGCCGCCTTCGAGATGGACGAGATCCTCTACGAGCTGCGCGAGCACTCCGGCGGGCTGAACGCCGGGCGCTGGGACTACATCTTCTCGTTCATCAAGACGTTCCGCGAGCGCCCGGAGGCGATCCTCCCCGACCGCGCGAAGGTCACGATGACCGTGCCGTTCATGCGCGCCTACACCGAGCTGCTGGTGCAGACCTGCCACAAGCGCGGCGCGTTCGCGATGGGCGGCATGTCGGCCTTCATCCCCAGCCGCAAGGACCAGGCGATCAACGAGAAGGCGTTCAAGCAGGTCGCCGACGACAAGCGCCGGGAGGCGGGCGACGGCTTCGACGGCTCGTGGGTCGCCCATCCCGACTCGGTGCCGGTCGCGATGGAGCAGTTCGAGGCCGTGCTGGCCGACCGCCCCAACCAGATCGACAAGCAGCGCCCGGACGTCGCCGTCACCGCCAAGGACCTCCTCGACGCCTCCTCGGCCGGCGGCGAGATCACCGAGGCGGGCCTGCGGGCGAACGTCAACATCGGCATCCAGTACATCTCCTCGTGGCTGCGCGGCAACGGCGCGGCGGCGATCTTCAACCTCATGGAGGACGCCGCGACGGCGGAGATCTCCCGCTCGCAGGTGTGGCAGTGGGTGCGCCACGGCGTGGAGCTGTCCGACACGGGCGAGAAGGTCACGCCGGACCTGGTGCGCCGGCTGGAGGACGAGGAGCTGGAGAAGATCCGCCAGTTCATCGACGACGACGAGTGGTTTCAGACGCAGGGCCGGCCCGAGCTGTCCAAGCGGCTCTTCGAGCGCGTGGCGCTCGCCGACCAGTTCCTGCAGTTCCTGACCATCCCGGCCTACGACGAGCTCGAGGATTGAACGGGGCCGAGAGCCTGCTGCGCAGCGCCGCGGCCGCCGGCCTCGACGTCTGCTTCGCGAACCCCGGCACCACCGAGCTGGATCTCGTTAGGGCGCTCGACGGCTCGGGCGTCCGGCCGATCCTCGGGCTCTTCGAAGGCGTGTGCACGGGCGCTGCGGACGGCTTCGCGCGCATGGCCGGTCGGCCCGCGCTCGTGCTGCTGCACCTCGGCCCGGGCCTGGCGAACGGCCTGGCGAACCTCCACAACGCGGCCAAGGGCCGCACGCCCGTCGTCGTCCTGGTCGGCGACCACGCCACGACGCACCGGGGGCGCGGCGCGCCGCTGGAGGCGGACGTCGAGGGCTTCGCCCGGCCGGTGTCCTGCTGGGTGCGCACCTCGGCGGCGCCCGAGGCGCTGGCGCGCGACCTCGGCGACGCCGTGGACGCCGCGACGACCGCGCCCGGCGTCGCGACCCTGGTCGTGCCGGCGGACTGCGCATGGGGCGAGGCGGAGCCGGCGGGCGAGGCCGTCCGGGCGCGGGTCGCGGGCGGCGCCGTCGCTCGCACCGCGGCCGCGCTGACGGGCCGCGTGGATGATCGTGCCATCGCGGATGCAGCCGGCGCGCTGCGGGGGCCGGCGGCAACGCTGCTGCTCGGCGCCGACGCGCTGGCCAGTCCCGAGGCGGTGACGATCGCGGGCCGCGTCGCCGCCGCGACGGAGTGCCGGCTGCTCGCCGAGACGTTCCCGGCGCGGATGGAGCGCGGCGGCTACCTGCCGGCGATCCCGAAGCTCGACTACTTCCCGCAGGACGCGACGCGGACGCTCACGGGATCCTCGGCGCTCGTGCTCGCCGGCGTCCCGGCGCCGGTGTCGTTCTTCGCCTATCCGGGCGTGCCCAGCGAGATCGCGCCGCCGGAGCTGCCCGTCCACGTGCTGAGCGCCCCGGGGCAGGACGCGCTCGACGCGCTGCGGCGCGTTGCGGAGCGCGTCGGCCCGCCCGACGGCGCGGCCCCGCCGCCGGCCGGGCCCGGCGAGCCCGCGCCGGGTCCCCTAACGCTCGCCTCGGTGGGCGCCGCGGTCGCCGCCGCGCAACCCGAGGGCGCGGTCGTGGTCGACGAGGGCATCACCGCGAGCGCCGGGTACTGGGCCGCGTCCGCCGGCGCGCCGCGGCATACGCTGCTGGCCCTGACCGGCGGAGCGATCGGCTGGGGCCCACCCGCCGCGACCGGCGCCGCCGTCGCATGCCCGGACCGGCCGGTGATCAACCTGCAGGCCGACGGCAGCGCGATGTACACGCTGCAGGCGCTGTGGACGCAGGCGCGGGAGGGGCTCGACGTCACCACCGTCATCGTCGCGAATCGCGCCTACCGGATCCTCGAGGTGGAGATGGCGCGGGCGGGGATCGACGATCCCGGCCCGGCGCTGGCGCCGCTCACGGACCTCGGCACGCCGGGGCTGGACTGGGTGGCGCTCGCAACGGGCATGGGCGTGCCCGCCGTCCAGGCCACGACGAGCGAGGAGCTCCTCGCCGCGCTGGGGCGCGCGGTGGCCGAGCCGGGACCGCATCTTGTCGAGGCCGTCGCCTGATCAGGCGTCGCTACAGGCGGGAAGCGGCCCCTCGGCCGGCAGCGTGAGGATGATCGTGCCGTCGGCTGACACGCGCGCCGGATAGGTGACGATGCCCGTCTCGCCTGCCCCTGCCTCGCCCGTCCCGAGGCTGAACGTGCGTGCGTGCAGCGGGCAGACGAGCTCGTCCTCGCCCAGCAGGCCGTCCGCGAGCGGGCCGGCGCGGTGCGGGCACCACGGCTGCGTCGCGCGCACGCCGCCGCCGCGCAGGTGGAACACGGCGACGAGATGCCCGTCGACGCGCAGCATCCTTCCCTCCCCGACCGGGATGGCCGAGATGTGCACCGCGGTCCGCTGGACGACGCTCACCGTGTCGCTCATCGGGTCGGCACCACCGTGCGGAACTGGTTGGGCGTCGCCGGCGCGCTCGCCTCCAGCCACGGGTCGCGGTAGGCGTCGACCGATGCCCGCATCGCGGCGTCCAGTCGTGTGGCGATCCCGTCGCGGTCCTCGACGACGACGGCCCGCACCTCGTCGAGGCCGACGCGCTCCATGAACCCGTACGTGCGCTCCAGCCACTTGGCGTTCTCGCGGTAGTACTGCATGAACCGGCCGGCGAGCCTGACCGCATCCTCCTCCGTGTCCAGGGTGCAGAGCAGATCGCCCTTGCGCACGTGCGCGCCGGCCGCGCCACCGACGTACATCTCCCAGCGGCCTCCCTCGACCGCTACGAAGCCGACGTCCTTCACGAGCGCCTCCGAGCAGTTGCGCGGGCAGCCCGCGACGCCGAGCTTGAGCTTCGCGGGGCTCTCGAGGCCCTTGTAGGTCTCCTCGAGGACGACGCCGAGCCGTGTGGAGTGACCGAGGCCGAACCGGCAGAACTCGCTGCCGACGCATGTCTTCACCGTTCGGAAGCTCTTGCCGTACGCGTACCCGGACGGCATGTCGAGGTCCTTCCACACGGCGGGAAGCTGCTCCTTGGGTACGCCGAGCAGGTCGATCCGCTGCCCGCCCGTGATCTTCACCATCGGGATCTCGTACTTGTCGACCACGTCCGCGATCCGCCGCAGCTGGGCGGCGCTCGAGACGCCGCCGGAGATGCGCGGGACGACGGAGAACGTGCCGTCCTTCTGGATGTTCGCGTGGACGCGGTCGTTGATGAACCGCGCGTCGCGCTCGTCCTCGTAGTCCGCGCCCCAGACGAGGCGCAACAGCGAGGCGAGTGCCGGCTTGGCCTTGGCGTCCTGGCGGCCGTCGGCGAACGTCGCGAAGACGCCCGACACCGACCGGATCCCCTGACGGCGCACCGCCTCCATGAGCTCCGCCTTGCGCATGGGGATGGAGGGCACGTACCAGTCGGCCGCCGGATCATCGTCGAGCACGCCGCCGGCAGCCCACTCGATGACGTCGATGAGCTGCGACTTGCACGAGCCGCAGCCGCTGCCGGCGCGTGTCGCGCTCATCACGCCGCGCAGAGTCTTCTCGCCGCGCGCGACGCACGCGCGGATCGCGCCCTTCGTGACGCCGTTGCAGTTGCAGATCTGGGATTCGTCGGGGAGCCCGGCGACGCTCACCTCCGTGGGTGGTCCACCGAGGTCGAACAGCAGAGACACCCGCTCGTCAGGCAGGACGGTGCCTCGGTCGAACGCCTGCATGAGGAACGAGACCTTCCCCATGTCGCCTAGCAGCGTGGCGCCGACGAGCTTGCCGTCCCGGACGATGACGGTCTTGTAGACACCGCGCCTGGGCTCCGAGAAGCGGACGACCTCGTCGTGCGGGTGCTCGGGCTCGGCGAGGCCCATCGTGGCGAGCTCGACGCCTGACACCTTCAGCTTGGTGGCGAGCTTGGAGCCGTGATACTCGGCGTGCGGGTCGGCGCCGGTGATGCGGTCGGCGAGAACGGTCGCCTGCTCCCACAGCGGGGCGACCAGCCCGTACACCTCACCGCGGTGCTGGCAGCACTCGCCGACTGCCCACACGTGCTCCTCGTCGAGCACGCGCATTGCGTCGTCGACGACGATCGCGCGCTCGACCTCCATCCCCGCCTTCGCGGCGAGCTCGACGTTCGGCCGGATGCCGGTCGCGAACACCACCATGTCGCAGGCGAGCGCCGAGCCGTTCGTGAAGCGCAGGCCCTCGACGCGGTTCGTGCCAAGGACGCTCGTGGTCGACGTGTCGAGCATCACGTCGATGCCGATGCGCTCCACGGCGGCCTGCAGCATCCCGGCCGCCTCGGCGTCGAGTTGAACGTTCATGAGGCGGTCCGACCGGTGCACGACGGTCGCTGCCAGGCCGCGCTCCATCAGTCCCCGGGCCGCCTCCAGCCCGAGCAGGCCGCCGCCGACGACGGCGACGTGTTCCGCCTGCCCGGCCCACGCGAGCATGTCGCGGCAGTCGTGCAGCGTGCGGAAGCTGAAGACGCCCGGCAGCGGGGAGCCGTCGCGCCAGAGGTTCTCGACCGGCGGGATCCATGCGCGGCTCCCCGTTGCGAGGATGAGCTCCTCGTAGCCTTGCACGGCCCCGCTCGCCGTCGTGACCGTTCGTGCGAAGCGGTCGATCGCCGCGACGCGTTCACCTGCCCGCAGTGTGATCGCGTTCTCCTCGTACCACTCGTGCGGGTTGAGGAAGATGTCACGCGGGTCCTCCGAGCCGGCGAGCACGTTGGAGAGCGAGATCCGGTTGTAGTTGCCGTGCGGCTCGTCGCCGAACATCGTGATGTCGAAGAGGTCGCCGCCGCCCCGCTCCAGGATCTCCTCGACGACGCGCGCGCCGGCCATGCCATTGCCGACGACGATGAGTCGGGCGCGCGCCATCAGATCTCCACCAGTCCGATGTCGATGACCAGCTTGCCGCCGCCGTCCGAGCCGGCGAACACCTCGAGCTTCGTCTCGGCGAGAAGGTCCTCGAGCACCCTCAGTGGGACGTGCGTCGACTCCTTCGCGCCGATGGGGAAGTGCCGCATCGGCTCGCCGTCGCGCATGATCACGACGTCGACGAGCTCGTCGCCGGAGTTGCCGCCGCGGAAGTAGACGAGCTGCGCCTCGCGGTCGCGGGGGACGACGTACGTCAGCGACGGATCGAGCAGCGCCAGCTTCTCGAGTCCCTGCCCCTCGAACGGGAACGTGCCTTGCAGGAACCTCGGGCGCGAGCCCGAGCTGGTCGGTGGGGCCTGAGTGGTGCTCATGGCGTCGGTGGTCTCCTCGGGTCACCCGGCTCTACGCCGTCGATCCTCACTGCGCAGTGCTTGAACTCCGGCATGCGCGAGGACGGATCGAGCGCGGGATTGGTCAGCAGGTTCGCGGAGCCGTCGCCGCCCCAGTGGAACGGCATGAAGAGGGTGTCGATGCGGATGTCAGGGGTGACGCGCGCGCGACCGGCGGCACGGCCGCGCCGGCTGGCGAGCCACACGAGGTCGCCCTCCTCGATGTCGTGCTGGCGGGCGAGGACGGGGTGCAGCTCGATCAACGCGTCGGGGTGTGCATTGGCGAGCTGGGGTGTTCGGCGCGTCTGGGTGCCTGACTGGTAGTGCTCGACGATGCGACCGGTGGTGAGCGACAGCGGGAAGTCGCCGTCGGGCTTCTCAGCGGCGGGCCGGTGGCTGACGGCGAGGAAGCGGGCGCGCCCGTCCGCGAAGGCGAAGCGGTCCTCGAACAGGCGCGGGGTCTCCTCGCCGCCCTCCGGGAACGGCCAGAACGCGCCGTCGGGCACGAGGGTGTCGTAGGTGATGCCGCTGTAGTCCGCCTTGCCGCCTGCGCTCGCGCGCGCGAGCTCGTCGAACACCTCCTCGGGCCGGGTGGGGAACGCGTGTTGCGGCGCTCCGAGGCGGCCGGCGAGCTCCGACAGGACCTCGAGCTCGCGGCGCACACCGGGCGGCGGTGGGCCTGCGGCACGGCGGAGGATCACGCGGCCCTCGATGTTGGTCATGGTGCCGTCCTCCTCCGCCCACTGGGCCACCGGCAGCACGACGTCGGCCAGTTCGGCCGTCTCCGACCGGAAGGCATCCAGGACGCACAGGAAGTCCAGCGCCTTCATGCGCTCGATCACGTGGTTCGCGTTGGGGGCCGACACCGCGACGTTGGAGCCGGCGACGATGAGGGCGCGCACGCCGTCCTCGGCGCCCATCGCGTCGAGCATGTCGTAGGCGGACACGCCCTCGCCTGGGAGCGAGTCCGGGTCGACTCCCCAGATGCTCCCGACGTGCTCCCGGGCGGCGGGATCCGTGATCTTGCGGTACCCGGGAAGCTGGTCGGCCTTCTGGCCGTGCTCGCGACCGCCCTGTCCGTTTCCCTGGCCCGTGAGGGGGCCGTAACCGGAGAGCGGTCGGCCCGGGAGCCCGAGTGCGAGCGCGAGGTTGATGAACGCCTGGACCGTGTCTGTGCCCTGGCGCTGTTGCTCGGGACCGCGCGCCGTGAGCACCATGGCGCTGTCCGCCTCGGCGAGCAGGTGCACTGCGCGGCGCATGTCTGTGACCGCGACGCCGGTGATGCGCTCGACGCGGTCGGGCCAGTAGGCCAGCACGCGCTGGTGCACGCGCTCGAACCCGCTCGTGCGCGCGGCGATGTAATCGTCGTCGATGAGCCCCTCTCGGATCGCGATGTGCAGGAGGCCGTTCGCGAGCGCGAGGTCGGTGCCCGGGGCGAGCTGCAGGTGCACGGTTGCTCGCCGTGCGGTGGCCGTTGCCCGCGGGTCGGCCACGATGAGCGGGCCGCCGTGGCCGACCAGATCGTCGAGCAACGAGATCGCGGTGGGAAGGGTCTCGGCGAGGTTGGAGCCGACGAGGAGCAGGGCGCCGGTCTGCGAGATGTCCTCGAGCGGGAACGGCAGGCCGCGGTCGATGCCGAACGCGCGCTGGACGGCCGTCGCCGCGGAGGACATGCAGAAGCGGCCGTTGTAGTCGATGAACGGCGTGCGTAGGACGATGCGTGCGAACTTCCCGAGCGCGTAGGCCTTCTCGTTGGTGAGCCCGCCGCCGCCGAACACGCCGACGCGCTCGCGCCCGTGGCGCTCCCAGCACGTGCGGATGGCGGTCGCGACGCGGTCGAGCGCGTCGTCCCAGCTTGCCGGCCGCAGCCCCTCATCGGGGCCGCTGCGGAGGAGCGGCTGCGTGAGGCGCTCGGGATGATCGAGGAGCTCCGCCGCGGTCCAGCCCTTTTGGCAAAGACCCTGGCGGCCGGCGAACGCGCGCGGCTCGATGGAAACCGGGCCGTCTTCCACGCGGACGATGTCCATGCCGCACTGCAGCGCGCAGTATGGGCAATGCGTCGTGGTGCGCGTAGCGACGCCGGTCGATGCGTTAGCGGTCCTCGTGTAGCCCGCACCCATGGCTCGCGACGCTAAGCGAGCACCGGCGTCGCGCCCATGTCCCGGGTGTCGGAATGGCAAGGACCCACGGTCGTCTGTGCACGCCCTGATCGTCCTTGAGTATCAGTCGTAGGCCGGCGCAGGGGACCGTTCCGCGGTGCGCAGCAGCGCGACATACGCGTACGGGTGGTGGAACGCCTGCAACGGATGCCCAGTCATGCCCCCGGTATCTCCTAGCCCGACCGCGGGTGAGCTACCAGGCCGCGTCGTAGAGCGCGACGATCTCCTCCGCGCTCGGCACGCGCGGGTTGAAGCCGGGACTGCCGCTCGCGAGCGCGGCCTCGGCCATGTCGTGCTTCACCCGGTCGAAGTGCTCGCGCTCCACTCCCTCGAGCTCGCCGAGGCGCGGGACGGAGAGGTCGGCGTTCAGCGCGTCGAGCTCCTCCACGAGCGCCTGCGAGGCCGCGTCGTCCGCCGCGTCCGCCGCCGCCAGGCCCATCTCACGCGCGATCGTCGCATAGCGCGCCCGCGCGCCCTCGATCGACCACCGGGTGACGGTCGGGAGCAACACCGCGTTGCTCAGGCCGTGGGGCACGTGGAAGTGGGCGCCGATCGGTCGGCTCATGCCGTGGACGAGCGCCACGGAGGCGTTGGAGAAGGCCGCGCCCGCCAGCATCGCTCCCAGCATGAGCGCCTCGCGAGCCTCCTCGTCGCCCCCGTCGCGCTGTGCGCGGCGCAGGTTCTCGCCGATGAGCCGCGCGGCCTTCAGAGCGAACCCGTCCGTCACGGGGTTGGCCTTCGCCGACACGTAGGACTCGATCGCGTGCGTCAGCGAGTCGACGCCGACGTTCGCCGTCAGCCCCGGAGGGCAGCTCAGCGTGAGCTTGTAGTCCGCCAGGGCCACGCGGGGGAGCAGGTGGTCGGAGAGGATCATCATCTTCACGTCGCGCGCCGCGTCCGTGATGACCGTGACGCGCGTGACCTCAGAGCCCGTGCCGGCCGTGGTCGGCACGGCGATGAGCGGCAGGCCCGGCTGCGGGATCTTGTGGTAGCCGAGGTACTCCGGCAGCGGGCCCTCGTTCGTCGCCATGATCGAGATGGCCTTCGCCGTGTCCAGCGGCGAGCCGCCGCCCACCGCGAGCACGCCGTCGGCCTCGTGCTCGCGCAGGACGGCGGTGCCCGCCTCGACGTAGTCCGTCGTCGGCTCGCCGCGGATGTCGCTGAACGTCGCCGTCGTGATCCCCGCGTCCTCCAGGCGCTCGACCAGAGCGCCCGCGACGCCGGAGTCGACCATGACCGGATCGGTCACCACGAGCACGCGGCGCAGGCCGATGCCTCGCGCCAGCTCCCCCGCGCGCTCGCTGACACCGCCGCCGACCTCGATGTTCGGCGGCAGGTGCAGCTCGACGTTTAGGCTCATGGTCTCCTCCCGACGGTGATCGCGCCTACGCCGTCAGACCACCATCCAGCTCAGGAGGCTGGTGGACTGGAGGTAGACGAGGACGCACATGATGAGCAGCAGCAGCAGGCTCCATCCCACCACACGCCGGAACAGGTCGCCCTCCCGGCCGCCCAGCCCAACCGCGGCGGCGCAGATCGCGAGGTTCTGCGGCGAGATCATCTTGCCGAGGACCCCGCCGGAGGAGTTCGCGGCGGCCATGAGCGTCTGCGACAGGCCGGCGTCCTTCGCCGCGGCGACCTGCAGCTGCCCGAACAGCGAGTTCGACGAGGTGTCCGAGCCGGTCACCGCCACGCCGAGCCAGCCGATGATCGGCGAGAGGATGGCGAAGACGCCGCCGGCGCCGGCCGCCCACAGGCCGAGCGTCGTGGTCTGACCCGACTGGTTCATGACATAGGCGAGCGCCAGGACCGCGGCGACGGTGAGGATCGCCCACTTGAGCTGGTCGAGCGTCTCCACCCACGTCCGCACGGCCCGCCCCGGGCTCATCCGCAGCACGAGCATGGTGATGACGCCCGCGACCAGCAGCAGCGTCCCGGCGGCCGCCAGCCAGTTGAACGTGTAGGTGATGGAGGACACCGCCTCCCCGTCCGCGTTGCGCACGTCCAGGCCGGGCCACGTGAACTCCTGCGTGCGGCCCTCGAGGAAGTCCTTGATGGGTCCCCACTGCGCCAGCGCGAAGATCGCGATGATGATCGCGTACGGCGCGTAGGCCAGCACGACCTCGCGCGGCGTGTCCTGGGGCTCGTCGCCGCCGCCACCACGGGCCGCGTGCCGTCGGCGGACGTCCGCCTCGAACGACGGGTCGGCCGTCGAGGCTCCCGCGAGGGCAGGCCGGTTGAAGCGCCCCTCCGACGGGTCGCCCAGCAACGGCTCGGACGGCTGCCACACGCGCAGCAGCGCGACGATCGCCCCGGTCGCAAGCAGCGAGGCGACGATGTCCGTCAGCTCGACCGAGATGTAGTTGGAGGTCGCGAACTGCCCGATCGCGAACACGAGGCCGCCGACGATCGCGGCCGGCCACGCTTGGCGGATGCCCCGCGTGCCGTCGACCATGCCGACGAGGATGAGGGGCACGAACAGCGCGAGCAGCGGCGTCTGGCGGCCGACCATCGCGCCGAGGTCCTCCTTCGGCAGGCCCGTGATCTCCGCGAGCGTCACGATCGGGATGGCGATCGCGCCGAAGGCGACCGGCGCCGTGTTCGCGACCAGCGCGACCGCGCCGGCCTTCATGGGCTGGAAGCCGAGCGCGATGAGCATCACCGCCGTGATCGCGACGGGCGTTCCGAACCCGGCGAGCGCCTCCAGCAGCGCTCCGAAGCAGAAGGCGATGATGACCGCCTGGACCCGCTGATCGTCGGAGATGGTGCCGAACGAGCGTCGCAGGATCGCGAACTCGCCGGTCTTGACCGTCATGTTGTAGATCCACAGCGCGTTCACGACGATCCACATGATCGGGAACAGCCCGAACGCGGCGCCCTCGGACCCCGACAGGAGCGTCTGGCCCACGGGCATGGAGTACACGGCGATCGCGACGACCACCGCGACGGCAAGAGCCGCAAGGCCCGCCCACCACGCTTTCAGCTTGACGCCGCCCAGCAGCACGAACAGCGTGATGAGCGGCAGGACGGCGAAGATCGACGAGAGCCCGAGCGAGTCGGACACTGGGTCGTAGACCTGCTGGTACATAGCAGCCTCCCGCTACCGGTGACCTGATCGGGCATGTCCGGTAGCGGGACGGCGAAAACGCCGGATGGCGCAGGCGTTATGCCTCGGCTGCGCTCCCGGCCGCGATCTTGCGCAGATCGAGTGCCTCGTCGAGGATCGACTCCTCGACGCCGTGCTCGCGCGCGACCTCACGCAGCGTGCGTCCGGACGTGGACGCGTCCTTGACGATCTCCGTGGCCTTGTCGTACCCGATGTAGGGGTTCAGCGCCGTCGCGACCGCGAGCGTGCCCTCGGCGGAGCGCTCGCAGCCCTCGAGGTTCGCCTCGATGCCGTCGACGCACTTGCGGGCAAGGAGCTTGGAGGCGGCGGTGAGCAGCCCGATCGAGCCGAGCAGGTTGCGGGCGATGAGCGGGATGCGCACGTTGAGCTCGAAGTTGCCCTGCAGGCCGCCGACGGTGATCGCCGCGTCGTTGCCGATGACCTGCGCGCCGATCTGCAGGACGACCTCCGGGATGACCGGGTTGACCTTGCCCGGCATGATCGAGGAGCCCTTCTGCAGCTCGGGGAGGTACAGCTCGCCGATCCCGGCGCGCGGGCCGGAGCCCATGAGCGCGAGGTCGTTCGCGATCTTCGTGAGGGAGACGGCGACGACCTTCAGCGCACCGGACAGCTCGACGAGCGCGTCGCGGTTGCCCTGCGCCTCGAACGGGTCCTCGGGCGCGCTCACGGTCAGGCCCGTCGCCTCGCTGAGCTGCGCGCGCACCCGCTCGGCGAACTGCGCGTGGGTGTTCAGCCCCGTGCCGGTCGCGGTACCGCCGAGCGGGATCTGGGCGACCTGCGGCAGGGCGTTGCGCACGCGGCGGGCGCCGAGGCGCACCTGCGCGGCATAGCCGGAGAACTCCTGCCCGAGCGTGACCGGGACGGCGTCCATGAGGTGGGTGCGACCGGACTTCACGATGTCCTTGAACGCCTCCGCCTTGGCCGCGAAGGAGCGCTCCAGCTCCTCGAGCGCGGGGAGCAGGTCGTTCGTCGCCGTGTCGAGGGCGGCGAGGTGGACGGCCGACGGGAACACGTCGTTGGACGACTGCCCCATGTTCACGTGGTCGTTTGGGTGGACGCCCTGCCCGGCGAGCGTCGCGATGACCTCGTTCGCGTTCATGTTCGAGCTCGTGCCCGAGCCGGTCTGGAAGACGTCGACCGGGAACTGCGCGTCGTGCTCGCCGGCTGCGATCTGGTCGCCCGCCGCGCCGATGCGCTCCGCGACGTCGCCGTCGAGCAGACCGAGCTCGGCGTTCACGCGCGCGGCGGCGGCCTTGATGCGCCCGAGCCAGTGGACGACCGAGGCCGGGATCGGCTCTCCCGAGACCGGGAAGTTGTCGATCGCCTTGGTGGTCTCTCCACCCCAGAGCTGCTCGATGGTCGCCATGTCGGTCTGTCTCCTCGCAGATGTCGTCGAACTCGGGCCTGCGGCCACGTTAGCCGCAGAACGCGACCAGCTCGCGCGCCACGCCGACTGCGTCGTCGTAGGCGATGAGGTAGCCCGTCCCCGAGAGGACGCGCAGCTGGCCGTTCGGGAGGAGGTCGAGCGCCTCCTCCGCCTCCTCGAGCGGATGCGCGCGGTCCTCGTCCGCCCAGAGCAGCAGGACCGGCATGTCGAGCCCCGGGAGCTGGTCGAGCACGGTGCGCTGCGCCCCGCCCGGCCACGCGCGGGCAGCGCGCGCCCACGAGCGCGCGAGGTTCGGGTTGCCGGCGACGTCGGCCATCGCGTGGCGGACGAGGTCGCGCGCGGCCGGGTTGCCGCGCGCGGTGAGCTTCATCCCTCGCTCGGGGCGCACGGCGAGCTTGGCGGCGTGCGCCAGCAGGCGATCGAGCCCGGGCACCGAGCCGGCGCGGGCCACGACGCGCATCAGGTCGCGGCGCGCCGGATGCTGGGGCGGGCGGTGCAGGCGGGTGGGCATGATGACCAGGCGCCCCGGGCGCAGCAGGCCGTTCGCGATGCCGCGCAGGAGCACCTGGGCGCCGGCGCCGTGTCCGGCGACGAGCGGCCGCGGCCCGGCGACGTCGACGCAGAAGGCGGCCATGACCTGCGCGAACCAGTCCAGGGTGTACGGATGGCGCGGGCGGTCCTCGGAGTCGCCGTGCAGCGGGAGGTCGGGAAGGACCAGGCGGAAGCGGTGGGTGAGGTGCTCGACGACCGGCTCGAACTCCCGGTGCGTGAGCCCGGCGCTGTGCAGCAACACGAGTCCCGGGCCGACGCCCGCCTCGCGGTAGGCGACGCGCGTCCCGTCCGCGGCATGGAACAGCCGCAGCCTCACCCGGACGCCTCGCCGTCGCGGAGCCCCGCTGCCAACGCAGTCGCGGCCGCCGCCTCGTCGCTGACCGCGGCGCCGCTGCGCTCCAGCCGGCGCGCAAGCTCCGCGGCCCGACCGTCGCCTTCGGCGACCCCGCGCCGCGCGGCGCCGATGAGGAACCCCAAGCGGCGGGCGGCGGCCGGATCGGTCGCTGCGCTGTCCTCCAGCTCCTCGGCGATCGTGGTGAGGACCGCTCCGAGGTTCTGCAGGGACGCGGGATCCGTCGCGCGCTCCAGGCACTGCGACAGGCGCGTCCCGTCCGGCATCCTGCCGCGGTCTGCGATCGCCCGCTCCACGTCCGCGCGCTGCGTGCAGGCCGGCGCGATCGCCTCCTCGCTCGCGCCACATGCGCCGAGCACCACGACCCCGACGCACCCCAGCAGCAGGCACCTGCGGCGCATGCGCGGCATCGTATCCGCGCCGGGGGGCCCGCCTCAGGCGGCCCGTCGCGACCCTCGGAAACGCCTGGCGGTAGGGCCGCCCGAGGCACCCCTAGAGTTCGCCGCAATGCCTGGCCGCACGCCGCTGGACGGGGAGATCCTGCGCCTGGCGGCGCCGGCGCTGGGCGCGCTCGCCGCCGAGCCGCTGTACCT
>Ga0081539_10003468_pt1 | contig 19303 bp, 4 predicted proteins | sample TabmetS4T2R2_FD_71023 | JGI IMG/M metagenome (GOLD analysis project Ga0081539, IMG submission 71023) | Tabebuia heterophylla rhizosphere microbial communities from the University of Puerto Rico - S4T2R2 | ecosystem: Host-associated > Plants > Roots > Rhizosphere ...
GATCCCTCCTTCCCCGGAGACCTGAGCTTCGTAGTGCCGGTGACGCACGAGGCGAAGGTGACCGATTGCTACCGGATGCTCGACGCACCGGACGTCGGGTCGAGCCTGTGCCTCCTACAGGTCCTGTTCGCGGTCCTGCCCTGGATGCGGGCGCAGGGCCTCACCGGTCCGGAGCTGGCCCGGATGGTGGGTGCCGCGGCCACCGACGGCGAGGATGTCGCCGAGCAGCTCGCCGTGCTCCAGAATCTCGCGGACGCGTTCGACGATGTGGCCCTGGCTCCGGAGATATTCCGGTCGGACCGGTTCGGCGAGCGTGCCGCCGAGGTGGTGTACGACATCTTGGTCGACAACGGCGACGGGGTGGTCTCTGCCCGGGATCCGCGGCTGCTCCGGGTCGACCCGGTGGCGGCGGAGCTCGCCGCGTACACCGCGCTTGTCGAAATCGGCACCGTCGCCGAACAGGACTTCCTCGGGCTCGGTCTGGGGGAGCGCCTGGCCGCCAAGATCTTCACGAATCTGGTGCACCGCGGTGTGCTCGCCCAGGACGGGACGCTCGACGAGCAGATGCTGCCACCGGCGGCCACGGAGCTCGTGCTGGCCACCGACTTCAGCCCGTATCGCGACGCGGTGCTGGCCCGGGTGCTGGAGCTGCAGGTCGGCGAGGTGGCTGCGGCGGTATACCCCTCGGATCTCGCCGGCCTCGGCCTGACCGACTCGGAGGCCGCCGAGCTGTACGACAACCTGATCTTCCATGGGTATCTCGATCCGGACGGGCAGGTGCTGCGCGCTGACGTCTTCGCGCAGGCCGACGATCCCGACGTCTTCGTGATCGATGTGGATCTCGGCCACGTCGCCGCACCGGTCCTGGCGCTGCTCCGCGCGCGCGTCGCGGACTTCCGGGCGGCGCCACTCACGCTGGACCCGGAGATCTTCGCGCCACTCGCGCTGGGTGATCGGCTGGACGATCTGCTGGACTCGCTGCGCTTCAACGGTTATCTCGACGCCAGGGGTGTGCTGACCGACAAGACCACGCTGGCCGCCCTCGACCTCGTCGACCTCAACCTGGCGCTCGAGTTCTACCCGCACCGCCGCCGCGTGCTGGACGCCGTGCAGGGCTGGATCGCCGCGGAGCGGCAGCAGCGCTACACCTTCACCCCTGATGACTTCGCCGAGCTCGCCGACGAGGCGGTCGCCGCCCAGGTCATGGCACAGCTCGACGGTTCGGTCATCATCGCGGGCCGGATAGCGGAGGACCGACAGGCCTCCTTCCTGTCGCCGGCCGAATCGCCCCACCTGGGCATCGCGTTCCCTCCCGATGATCAGATGGTGATCGCCGAGCGGATCACGACGATCCTGCGGGAGCAGCAGCCGTATCGGCTCGACCCGACCGCGCTCGCCGACCTCGGGTTCGACGACGCCGAGCGCGACGACCTCGTGGCTCTGCTCGTGGAAAACGGCGACCTCACCGAGGAGCTGACCGTCCCACAGGATCGCCTGGCCTTCTTCGGCACCGTGCACCACGCCGTCGGCTACGCCTTACCCGGCCTCGAGGACTACGCCAAGGACGTCTTCTTCCTGCTGCACTCCGTCGCCACGGAGCTTTCGGCCGGGATTTCGGAGATCACCGCGACGCTGGCCGGCCAGGCCGACCGGCAGGTCGCCGCACTGTTCGCGGTGCTGCAGGACGCGTTCGCCGTTCCCGCCGCCACCGTGGAGGCGATGTGCGCCGCGTCCGTTGGTAGCCGTGCGCAGGCGTTGGAGTTGTTCGTCGCCCCCGTTCTCGCCGCGGCCGATCCCGCAACCGGTGAGGTGACCACCCCGCCGGCCGACCCCCACTTCCGCGCGGCATACCGGCGGCTGCGCCGCTTCGCGCCCCTGGTCGCCAAGCTCGCCCTCGACCCGATCGAGGTGAGCGTCGCCTTCGCCGACCAGGACCTGGTGGGCAAGTTCCCGGAGCCACTGGAGCTGCCCTCCGGGGTCGACCGGATCGACGCGCTGCTGGAGAGCCGGGACGGCCACGTCTACCTGTTCGCCGACGGCGGCTACTGGATCTACTCCTCGACCACCTATGCCCTCGCCGATCCGCAGCCACGCCCGCTCACCGAGTTGTCGAGCCGCCTCGGCGCGCTCACCCAAGTCGACGCGGCCTTCACCGACACCGCCGGCACCGAATGGATCGTCGGACGGCGCACCGACGGCACCGGACTGGCGTTCGTCCGGCCGGTCGGCACTACCCGGTGGACCGCCCGCGCCCAGGTCTGGGGTGCCGTCCGCAACACGTTCGCCACCGGCGACTCCGCTCGGGTTGACGCCGCCTACGTCGACGCGGACGGCCGCACCTACCTCTTCTGCCGCGACCAGTACGTGCGCTACTCGGGATCCGACTACCGACTGGTCGACGAGGGTTACCCCCGCTCCATCGCCGAATGGTGGACCGGCGAGGGCCGGCAGACGCCGTTGCCAACGCGCTTCCTGCGCCAGCTCGACGCCGCGTTCGAGGGCCGGGACGGCCGGCTCCACCTGTTCGCCGATGATCGCTGCTTGAGCGTCGCCGACGGTCCGGCGGGTTCGGTCCTCGAGACGCCGGTCGCCGAGGTCTGGGGTCGCGTGCGCAACACGTTCGTGGATGCGCAGCGGGTCGACGCGGCGTACGTGGTGGGTGCGGCGGCGTGCTTGTTCGCCGGCAACCAGGTGGCGCGGTACTCCGACTGCATCGAGAACGACGGCGTCCGGGTCGACGAAGGATTCCCGCGGCGGATCGAGTCGCATCTACCCGACGTGCCCACCGAGTTCGAGGGCGGCGTGGAGGCGGCCTTCGTCGACTCCGCGGGCACCGTCCACCTGTTCAAGGACGCTAAGGCGGCGAGCCTCGCGGGTAGCACGGGATCGGTCACCCCGACCACCGAGCGGTGGGGAGTCCTCGGCCCGGTGCTGCCGAGCGGTACGGTCGACGCCGCCTTCGTCGGGCTCGACGGCAAGACCTATCTGTTCAGTGGCGACCGGTATCTCCGGTACTCCGGTGCGGACTACACCGTGGTCGACGTGGGCTACCCCCGCCGCATCGCCGGCGACTGGGGCGGGCTGCGCCATGTGCACGCGTCGTTCGTCCTCGACGGAGTGACCTACCTGTTCGGCACCGGCGGGGACCTGCTGACCCTGCCGATCGAGTACGCGGCAGATCTGGACGCCGGGCGGATCTCGTCCGCGCTGCGCCAACGGCTGGCCCGGCAAGGGCTGACGCTGCCTGCGGGCACCGGTGTCGACGGTCAGCGCCCGTGGCGTATCACCGCCGACCACGGCATCCGGCTCGTCCTCGTGCCCCGGGCCACGGACATCTTGGTGACGTGCGACGACACCGTCGACGCCCCCTTCTACGTCCGCTACTCGACCAGGGACTACACGCGTCCCGACGCCGACCATCCACGGCCGCTGACCGACGACTGGTGGAGCCTGCCGGCCGGGCCGGGGGCGGACATTCCCGCCATCGGCACGGTGGACGCCGTGTTCACCGGGCGGGACAACCGCACGTACCTCTTCTCCGGCAACCGGTTCGTCGTCTTCGACCACCGCCGGCGCTGGTGGTCCGCACCCCAGAACCTGCAGAGCCGGTGGGACAGCCTGCCGTTCGAGCGGGTCGACGCCGCGTTCGTCGGCACCGACGGCAAGACCTACATCTTCTCGGGGCCGCAGTACGCCCGGTACTCCAGTGGCGATTACACCAAGGTCGACGACCGGTACCCCGCGCCGATCTCGACCTTCTGGGGCCGCGTCACAAACGCCATCGGACGGTCCGGCCGGGTCGACGCCGCCCTGGTCATCGACCAGCACACCTACTTGTTCTCCGGCGACCAGTACGTGCGTTATACCGGCAGCGACTACGCCCGGGTCGACGACGGCTACCCGCGTTCACTGGACATGCTGGGCCGTGAGCCCCGCTTGGGGAACCTCGGGGGCATGGTCCTCGACGGCCCGGTCGACGCCGCGTTCGCGGACCGACGCAACGTCTACCTGTTCAGCGGCCGGCGCTGGCACGTCATCTCGGACAGCCTCTACCGCACCTACGAGCTGCCCGCGGCGGCCGGCTGCGCCTTCGTCGAAGACGGATCGATCCTGGTCGAGGAGCCCGACGGCTGGCGCCACTACAGCGCAATCGAGGGCACGACGCTGAACCGCACGCCGGCGCGGCCGCGTGCACTGCGGACCGTTCCGGTCGACTTCCGCACCGGGCTGGACGCCGTTCTGCGCGGCGCCGATGGGAACGCCTACCTGTTCAAGGGACCGCTGTGCTACGACGCCGCGGTCGGGCGCGCGTACCCGCTCGCCGAGGAGTGGGGACGTCCGCGTAACACGATCGACCAGGACAACGCCGTCGACGCGGCCTTCGTCGGAGTCGACGGTCGGACCTACCTGTTCCGCGGCGACCAGTTCGTGGTGTATGACGGCCCGGTTACCGCCGACATCTCGGGCGGGCCGCGACCGGTCACCGAGTGGGGTGGTCTGACCAGCGTGACGCTCGCCTACGTCCAGGACGGACGGACGTACCTGTTCGAAAAGCCGGCCGCGGACGGCACGCTGCGCTATGTCGTCTACTCCGGAGCCGACTACACCAGCGCCGACCCCGACTACCCGGTCGAGACCGACGCCGGCTTCTGGGAGGTTCCCGCCGACCGGTGGCCGGCCGGTTGCCCGGCACCCGACGCGGTGCTGTCCGAGGGCGACACCACGCTGCTCGTCTGCGGGGAGCAGTACCTGCAGCGGACCGGAACCGCCGGCGTGTGGTCCCATCCGCGCCCGCTGAACCGGATCTGGCGCGACATCGGCCCGGGCGCTGTCCGGGCGGCATTCACCGACCGGGACGGTGCGACGCACTTCTTCTTCGACGGCGAGTTCACCACCTACCGCAATCAGGTGTGCGCGCCACGGCAACCGATCCGGCTGGTGTGGGCGCGCTCCCGCAACAACTTCTTCGGGACGGCCGGCTCCGGGCGGGTCGACGCCGCGTTCGTGCACCGCGGCACCACCTTCCTGTTCTCCGGCGACCAGTACGTGCGCTACTCCGGCACCGACTACCGCTTCACGGATGCCGGCTATCCGCGGCCACTGGCCGGCAACATGCGCCAGGAGCAGCCCTTCGCGGCGCTGCCCGAGGCCTTCGAGGACGTCATCGCGGATCGGATCGCGGCCGGTGGCCGCGTGATAGACGCCGTGGTGGCCAACCCGCGCACCGTCTACATCTTCGTCGACCGGAGCTGCCACGTGGCGTCGCAGACGGTGTCGGCCACGTACGACATCGCAACGCTGGGGCAGGTGCGCAACACCATCGTCGACCGTCGCCGCGTCGACGCCGCACTGGTCACCGACGCGCACACGTTCCTGTTCTCCGGTGACCAGTACGTCCGCTACTCCGGGGCCGCACTCGACGTCGTCGATGACGGCTACCCCCGTACGCTCGAGTCGTCGCTCGCCGCGGACCTCGACCTGCCCGAGCTGCCCGAGCAGTTCCGCGACCGCCTCGACGCCGCCTTCCGTGGCACGGACGGCAAGACGTACCTGTTCGCCGGCACGCAGTTCCTGCGGGCAGGCGAAGCCCCGCAAGCGATCGCGGGAGCTTGGGGACGCGTGCAGAACGCGTTCGCCGCCGGCGGGGGCACCGCGATCGACGCCGCGTTCGTCGCACCGACCGGGGCGCTCCACGCCTTCCGCGGCGGCCAGTACGTCCGCTACCGGCCAGGGTCGACAGGGATCGTCGAGGAAGGCTACCCGCGGTCGATCCGGGACGACTGGGGCGATCTACCCGCCGATTTCGAGGAAGCCATCGACGGCGCCTTCGTCTTCGAGGGCCGTACCTATTTCTGCTGCAACGGCCACTATGTCCGCTACTCGGCGGGTTACCACGCGGTCGACCGCACCTACCCGCAGCCGTTCCGAACGCGCTGGTCGCACTCCGGGGACTACCGGCTCGCCGACATTCACACCATCGCCAGGTTCGCCGAGCTGGCCCACGCGCACCCGGCCGTGGACGGCGGCCTCGCGACGTTCCTCGCGGCGGGCCCCACTGCCGTTCCCGACCCGTTCGCCCACCTCGGCGGGCTTCTCGGCTGGGACGCCGACGAGATCCGCTGGCTCCAGCGCCGGGGCGGCTTCCTCGCCCGGACCGACGACGACCGGCTGGACCTCGAGTTCATCCTGCGGCTGCACGACCTCTTCGCGCTGGCGGACAGGTTGGGCAGCAAACCCTCCCGGATCCACGACGAGGTGTGGCAGCGCCTGTTCGGGCCCTCCGCGGACGCCGCCGGGATGGCCGCCGCCACCGCGACGTTGCAGGAGCTGCTGGCGCAACGCAGCGGCCCGGACGAATGGCGCGTTCTGTCGGATCGGATCCACGACGAGCTGAACGTCGGCATCCGCGACGCGCTCGTCGCCGCCGTCCTGACCAAGGACTCGGCCGACGGCTTGCGCACGTCGCGGGATCTGTTCGACCGCTTCCTCATCGACGTCGACATGGGCCCCGAAGGGCGGACCTCGAGAGTCCGGGAGGCGATCGCAGCCGCCCAGCTGTACCTGCACCGCTACCTGCTGAACCTGGAGCCCGCCACGACTCGCGGCCCCACGGACGTCGTTCGCGCACAGATCCGCGCGTGGTGGGGCTGGATGCGGACATACCGCGTCTGGGAGGCCAACCGGAAGGTCTTCCTCTACCCGGAGAACTATCTTCGTCCCGAGCTGCGTGCGACGAAGACGCCGGCGTTCCGGGCACTCGAGAGCGACCTGCTGCAGGGCGAGATCACACCCGCATCGGTGCAGGGCGCTTACAAGCGCTACCTCGACGAGTACACCGAGGTCTCCCGGCTCACGATCGCCGGCGGATACGTGTACGCCGAGCAGGGCCGCGACCCTGCCGAGCGCAGCCTGGTCCTGTTCGGCCGGACGAAGACCGACCCGCGGCGCTATTACTACCGGCGCGCCGTCTTCCGCATCGGAGACACGCTATCGAGCACCTGGGAGCCGTGGCTCGAGGTCGGGGTCGCGATCGACGCCGACACGGTGCATCCGACCCACGCCTTCGACCGAGTGTTCGTGTTCTGGGCGAACGTGGAAGCCGTGCGGCCCGACCCGACGGCCGGGACCGTGGTCACGACGGATGCCGGAGGCACGCACCATGCGGCGCCCACCCAGGCACGGCATCGCGTCAAGATCTTCTACTCGTTCTACAACCTCAGTGGAGAGTGGGTCCCGGCCCAGGAGCTGGGCGCGAGCGGACCGCAGAACGGCACGCTGACGGAGGTCACCCTCTCGGTCCGGGCGCCGGAGCCGCAGCCCGGACGGCCGGCCGAGGACCGGGGCTCGATCGAGGTCTCCTGCAGTTGGACCGTGACGGCGCCGGCCACCGACACCGCGGCGGAGGGTGCGCGCACGCGGGACGCGTTCGCCCTCTATCTCTATCCGGAGCTGTACGCCGTCGCGGGACCCGCACCGGCCACCGAGGCGTCGCCGCCGGACCTCGGCAGCGCGGTGCGGGCGCTCTTCGGGGACGCCGAACAGATCGGCCCGGGCCAAGTGGTCCGCTTCAGCAAGCCGACCGCCTCGCCGGAGACGCACTGGTTCAGCGTCGACCACAAGGGCGGAAGCTTCCTGTGCCGGCCGGCCGTCGATCACACCGGGCTGACCGCGCAGCTGAAGCTCACGGGCAACCGGGATCGGCTCCCCGAATGGAACCGCATCGACGCGGCGTTCGAGCTCGACGACGGGTGCTACTTCTTCGACAACGCGGCCGGGACCTACGTCGTCGTCCCGGGCGACGCAAGCACGCCCGCGGCGCCCCGACCGATCACCGAGCGCTGGGGGCGCTGGCCGCGACCCACCCCGCAGAGCCCGTTCGACGCCGTCCTGGTACGCGGGGACCAGACGTTCGTCTTCAGCGGCGGACAGTACTCCCGGTACCCGACCGGGCGCTTCGACCATCCCGATCCGGGCTATCCGCGGGACCTCGCGGGCAATCCCGACGACCTGCCGTCCCTGCCCGGGACCGACGTCCCGCTCCGCCTGCGGGACGTTACGGGGAACGTCTTCACCCGGCCCGGAAGTGCCATGATCGTCGGGGTGGTGAAGCCCGGCGACCTGCCGTCCCCGGGCCGGATCGACGCCGCGGTCCGCGCGCCGGACGGTACGGAGTACTTCTTCACCCATCGCGGATCCACCGGGATGGTCGCCCGCGGGGCGAGCGGGGAGGCCCGGCCGCTGCCCGAGGCGTGGGGTCTCAAGGCGCCGGTGGACGCCGCCTTCGTCGATACCTCGGACAGTCGCACTTTCCTGTTCGCCGGAGACCAGTACGTCCGGTTCAGCAGCGCCGGCTACGAGAACGTCGACCCCGGCTATCCGAAGATGATCTCGAACAACGCGGACGGCCTGCCGAGCACGACATCGGTAAATGCGGCGCTCATGGTGGGCACGACCCTGTTGCTGCTCGGCGCCGACGGGAGCTGGCTGGTGTCCGGCCGGGGCGGCGGGTCCCCGATGACCGTCGGGCCGGACGGCACCCGCCCCGGGTACAACGCCGTCGAGACGGCCTGGGTGCGCGACGACTTCCTCTACCTCGTCCTCGGCCGGACCGGTGGCCGCCTTACCCCGCGGTCGACAGCCCGGGACGTGCGTCGCTACGCCCTGGACGAGCACGGTGCCCCCGCCGAGTTCATGGACGAGGACTACGCCACGGCGGTCAGCCAGCCGCCCGATGCCGCGTTCGACCGGGACGGCGATCTCTACCTGCTGAGCAGAGCGACGTACGCGCGACTGCCCGCCGGTCAGGACCCGGACGCCTCGATGAGGTTCGTACCGGTCGGGACGGCGTGGGCGGACCTGCCGGCCGACGTCGCGGCGCAGCTCACCGGCTCGCTCGACGCCGCGACCGACCTCTACCTCTTCCTGCCCGGCCATTACCTCAAATACCCCAAGGACGTCGCCGTGCCGCGGCCCTTCGAGTTGGCGACGATGCCGCGCGACATCGTCCGGCTCACCAGCGGCACGGCTGCCACCCTCAACCAGCTCCTGCTCGCGGGCGGTGTCGGGGCGCTGCTCACGCCACAGACGCAGGAGATCGACGAGACTCCCCGGTTCCGCACCGACCTGGACACCGAAACCCCCGCCACCGACACGACCGTCACGGTCCGGTGGCAGAAGGTCGCGCCCGAGCGGCTGCCCGCCAGCTCGCACCTGGACTTCGAAAGCGCGAACGGACTGTACTACTGGGAGATCTTCTTCCACGCTCCGCTGCTCATCGCCCAGGCGCTGAACGAGGCCCAGCGGTTCGACGAGGCCCGTCGCTGGTACGAGTACATCTTCGACCCCACGTCGCCCACCGCGTACTGGCGGTTCCTGCCGTTCCTGGCCGTCGACGTCGACGCCCTGATCACGCGGCTACGCCAGCTCCGGTCCGAGGCAGACTCATTGTGGCCCGGCAACCGGACGCTGGGCCGGCTGCTCAACCCGGTCCTGGAGGACCTCACGACGGTGGCTCCGGCGTTCCGGACCCACCGGGAGCTCACCGAAGCGGAGCGCCAGGCGCTGGGCCGGCTGGCGTCGACGGGGGTGTCGTCGGCCCTCGCCGTGCAGGAGCGCAAGGCGGAGAACCCGCTCAGGGCGGCACTGCACCGCCTGCAGGAACTCACCGGAGTGATCACGGGGCTGAGCCGGCAGTACGCCCGCATGGGCGACCACGCCCGGTTGCTGGAGGCCTACCGTGCCGATCCCTTCGACCCGCACGCCATCGCGGAGCTGCGGCCGGTCGCCTATCGGCGGGCCGTCGTCATGGCCTACATCGACAACCTGCTCGACTGGGGGGACATGCTCTTCCGGCAGCACACCGGGGAGAGCATCGACGAAGCGCGGATGCTTTACGTGCTCGCCATCGACCTGCTCGGCGCCCGCCCGGAGCAGCTTGGCACGCAGCTGCCACCGGCGTCGCAGAGCTTCGCCAGCCTCGACAAGGCCGACCCGGGGGAGCTCGACCTGCTTTCGGAGTTCCTTACCGGCGGCGGCGTGCTCACCGACGGTCCCGGCGCGGTGCACGGCAGCGTCGCGAGCCCGTACTTCCACATCCCGGCCAACAGCACCTTCGACGGCTACCGTGACCGGGTCGAGGACCGGCTCCGCAAGATCCGGCAGTCGCTCGACATCCTCGGGATCGCCCAGCCCGTACCGCTGTTCGAACCGCCGGTCGACGCGATGTCGATGGTGCGTGCGGCGGCGGTCGGCGGCGGCGAGGCGGCAGCGGCGCAGGCGCTCGTGCCGACCCCGGTGCCCAACTATCGCTTCACCACCGTGTTCCGCAAGGCGCAGGAGATGGTGGACAAGCTGCGCCAGTCGGGGTCTGACCTGCTGAGCGTCCTGGAACGGCGCGATGCCGAGGAGCTCGGCCTCCTGCAGAGCCGTCAGGAGGGTGTGATCCTGGGCCTGACCCGGGGCATCAAGGAGGCGGAGATCCGGATGGCCGCGGAGCGCCTGGAGGAGTTGCGTGCCGCCCGGACCGGCACCGCGGACCGGGTCGCCTACTTCACCAAGGTCATCGCCGACGGCCCGTCGTCACTGCAGAAGGAGCAGATGGCGATGATGACCAGAGGCCGCGACGCAAACTTCGCCGCGGCCGGGTTGAAGATCGCAGCCGCGATCGCGAAGGCTGCGCCCCAGGTCAAGGTCGGTCCCTTCATCCTGGGTTTCGAGATCGGCGGCGACGAGGTGGGCGGCGCGCTGGAGACCGCGGCGGAGGTGTCCGAGGCCTTCGGCGAGGCGTTCAGCATGGCGGGCGAGCTGCTCGGCGTGCAGGCCGAGGTGGAACGTGCCGCCGAGGACTGGACTCAGCAACTGGCCGCGGCGCGCAGCGACCTGGCGCAGATCGAGCATCAGGTCGCCGCGGCGGAGCAGCAGCTGGCCGTGGCCGAGCGAGAGCTGGCGATCGCTGTGCACGAGATCGCACACCAGGAGGCGGTGGCGACCTTCCTGCGGAACAAGTTCGGCAACGCGGAGCTTTACCGGTGGCTCGCCGGGCGGCTGGCGGGGCTGTACTTCGAGGCCTACCACCTGGCCTACGAGCTGGCCCGCTCGGCCGAGCAGGCGTTCCGGTTCGAGCGGGGCGTGCCCGAGAGCGAGGTCTCGGTGATCCGACCCACCTACTGGGAGAGCCGCCGTAGCGGGCTGCTCGCGGCGGAGGGCTTGAGCCTCGACCTGGAACGGCTGGGCAAGGCGTGGTTCGACGGCGACGCCCGCGGACTCGAGATCACCAAGCGGGTGTCGCTGCGCGAGCTGGACCCGGTCGCGTTCGTACGCCTCAAGAACACCGGCAGCTGTGAGTTCGCGCTGACCGAGGCGCTGTTCGACCGTGACTTCCCGGGCCACTACCGGCGGCAGATCCGGACCCTGACGGTGACGTTCGTCGGCGCCGAGGAGGAATCCATCGCCGTCAACGCGACACTGACTCAGCTCGGTCACAAGACCGTGCTGGCGGCGGACCCCAAGGCGGTGAAGTTCCTGCTCGCGCCGCAGGGCCTGCCGCCGGAAACGGTGCGCGCCGATTGGCGGCCGAATCAGCGGATCGTCCTGTCCTACCTGGACGACAGGAGCGAGAACAACGGTCTGCACGAGCTGCGCTTCGACGACGAGCGCTACCTGCCGTTCGAGGGCACGGGCGCCGTATCGACCTGGGCGCTGCGGCTCGCCGGCGGCGTCCCGGCCGTGGCCGACGTGCAGGACGTCGCCGTCGTCGTCCGGTACACCGCCGAAGACGGCGGCGAGGTGTTCGCGGCCGCCGTCCGCGGGATGCTCAGGCCGTACGTGGCGGCCCGGTTCTTCGACGTCGCTGCGGAGTTCCCGCAGGAGTGGGCGGAGTTCCAGGACAACGAGGAGGCCGAGCTTCTGCTGCCGATCAGCACCGACATGTTCCCGGGCATCGCCAGCCGGGAGATCACCGGCATATACCCGAGCTACGACCTCGCCGACGGAGACACCGCGCAGCTGGTGCTCGACGGCGACCGACCGATCACGTTGGACGCGGGACGGCTGCTGCCGACCCCGGGCCTGCGGGTCGGTGGCAACGGCGGGTCGGGCTGGACGTTCACCGTCGAGGGCGAGAAGGAAGCACTGCGCAACGTCGGATTGGTTCTGACCTACAAGGCAGGGTGACGCTGACATGACAGGCAAGAGGCGCAAGGCCACGACCGGCACGGGGCGTTCGACCCGCACGACGACCGCCGCCAAACGACGGGTGAGCCCCGACGGCTCCGACGACTCCGCCGTGGCCACCGGGCCCGGCCGGTCGACGGGCACGGCGACGCTGGTCAAGACCAAGCGGACCACGCCGAACGTGGCCCAGGGGAGCAGCTCCACGGCCAGGACTCCGCGCGTGCTGGCAACCGCCGAACAGATCGACGCCCACGACCAGGTCCTCTCCGACGCGCGGAAGGCCGGCACCGGCACGGGGCTCGCGGCCAAGTTCGCCAAGGCGGTACAGCGCATCGGTAAGGGCGTCACGATCGGCATCGACAGCGATCTCAACCTCCGGCTGGTGACCCGCGCCTGCGAAACGGTGACGGAAGCATCCTCGAAAGGGCACGTACCGGGCAAGGAACCGGTCGCTGACGGCTTGGAGGACCGGCGGATGCGCGACCTGGACGCCACCGTCAGGGGCTTCGTCTCGGCTTCGGCAGCGACCGGGAACGGAGCCGCGGCACGGGCGCACTTCGCCGCTGCCGTGCTCGGTGTCGCGGCAGCGGACGCCACCCAGGTGAACGCGGTGGCCGACGCCGTACTCGAAGGCCTTCGGGCGCGGCTGACCGGTGGGGCCCCGCGGAACGACGCGCTTCCGAAGGACGTGGTCAACCTGCTCAATGTGGCCGCGAAGGCGTGGCGGTCGACCTCGGAAGCCGACTTCTGGGAGGCTATGGCGGCCGTGGCCCGACCGGCGGGCGACGTCTCGCCCGAGGCGTTCCTGCGTGAGCAGGTCGCGTGGATGGGGCTGATCGCCACTCTCAGCATCGGGGACTCGCCCCCGGTCCGGGATGGCGACCCGCCGTGGACGTGGAACAGCGCCGCGGAGAAGGCTGACCTCGTCGATGAACTCGTGACGGCGGCAGCCGGGTCCACAACCCCGGTCACGGCGATCCTCCGCCGCCTCCGGACGCTTCAGCGTGGTGCCGACCCGATTCCGCGCGCGATCGCCGCGGAGCTTGCGCAGCTGGCGATGGCCGCGCTGGCAGGTGTTCGGCCGGCCGAGCCGCCCGACCGCCGCGATGTCCTGAAGGTCAAAGAGCGGGCGCCGGATCCGGGGGCCACGGACCAGGACAAGGCCGACCACCGGGCACGCGACGGTCTGCGCGTCGCCGCGGAGACTCTGGTGGGCCTGGACGAAGGCATCGAGGGCCGAGCCGACCCGTTCGACACCGCCCTGTTCCGCAACAAACTCTCCACCCTCTACGTCGAATGGAGGGAGCGTCTCCGGCACTACCAGCCGCAGGAACAAGCCGGGGGGCAGCCGCCCGCCAAAGACGACCTTCCAGGCGAGCAGCGTTACCGCAGGCTGCTCGAGGTCGTCGGGCCGCTCGACGGCGCCGTCGTCGAGGCGCTCGACGCGTGGAGCGCCGCCGTGGCCTCCGGCTCCACCGACCCGGCGGACTATCTGGCCGCGGCGCGTGAGGCGGAAGCGGCGCTGGAGGGCTTCCTCCAGCGGCTGGACGGGGCAAACGATCCGAAGGATCGCACCCGCCGGCTGTACAAGGTGACCGACCAGGAGAAGACGACGATCGCAGGAGTGATCCGGCGGCTGGCGGGCGAGGTTGCCATGGAGGCCGGCGAGGTTCTGCTCGGGCAGGTGGCACCCCCGACCGAACCGGCGGCCGGGCTGCGGCACCGGCTACGGCAGGTGCGCGAAGACCGGAAGCTCGCCGACAGCATCCGGAAGGTCCAAGGCGCCCTGAAGACGCTCCCGATCATCCGGCAGCTGCCCAGTGCGAAGCTGAAGCCCAAGCCCGCCTGGCTCGACCCGCTGACCGCAGCGGCCACGGCATTCGACGCTGCCAACGCCACGAAGCCACCGGACCGGCAGGCGCTGGAGGACGCGGCGAAGAAGGTGCTGGCGGCCGGCCGGGCCGCGCGAGCCGGCGCCGCCACCTTGCCGGAGGAAGGGCTTCGGCAAGGTGTCGTCGATGCCGTCGACCGGCTGTACCTGACCGCTGCCCAAACGATGGAGAAGATCAAGCCACCGCAGGACGGCGCGGCCGACCTGCTCGCCCCGCAGATCAGCCTTCTGCGGCAGGGTGTACCGCAGGCGCCGGGCCCGGCACCCGGTGTCGGCATTGACAAGTTCTGGAGCGACAAGAAGGCCGACGCCCTGCGCGCCCTCCCGGCGGGCTTGCGCAAGAAGATGGACACCGCCATGGGCCTCGACCTGCGCGCCGAGCTGGCCAGGTTGTCCCAGATCGCCGCAGCCGGGGACGCCGACGCGATCGAGGCCCAGGGCTGGACCGTGCTGGACATCGTGCGCACTTACAAGGACGCCATCCGTACCCTGCCGGACGACGTGGGCGAGACCAGGGCACGACTGCTCGCGGCCCTCGATGGGGTGGCTGTGTCCGTCGAGGCGCTGCTGCCGACCGCACCCGTGGCCGTGGAGGTGTGAGGGACGCAGGGATTCTCAGCCCGGTAGGTGGTGGGCGCGCTAGAGAATAAGTCCTCAGCGCGGCGCCGACGCGCGATGCTGATCTTCCGATCCGCCCGGCTGGAGAGGAGCACCGGCTGATGGACATGCCGCCCACCACGTTCGGACCCCGCCATTACGACCGTCTCGACGCCCGCCTCGCGCCGTGGGACGAGGACCTCGCCGCCCGGTACCCCGGTGATGACGGCACCCGCCAGCCGGTTCACACCGTGTACGTTCCGGCCCACCGCTACCACACCGGGCTGCCTGCCGAGTGGGGGGCACAGGCCGGCAAGTTGTTGGCCGAACACAGTCCGGACGCCGCGGCGCTGGCTGGAATCGTGGGCATTCCGGTCGGCCTGGCTGAGCAGGTCGCGCCGCGACTGGCGGCCAAATTGGCCGGCGAGCCCATCGAGGACCTGCGCATCGACTTCGAGGACGGGTACGGCCACCATCCGGACGCCGAGGAGGACGCCACCGCGGTGCGCGCCGCGGACGCGCTCGCCACCGCGCTGGCCGCCGGCGACGCCCCGCCATACGTGGGCATCCGGTTCAAAAGCCTGGAGGCGGCGACCCGCCGCCGCGGCATCCGGACCTTGGACATCTTCCTAACCCGGCTGGCGGCCGCCGGTGACCTCCCCACCGGCCTGGTGGTCACCCTGCCCAAGGTGACCGACGTCGCCCAGGTCGAGGCGTTCGCCGAGGTGTGCGCCGACTGGGAGCGGGCCAACGACCTGCCGGACCGGCGGTTGCGCTTCGAGATCCAGATCGAGACCCCGCAGGCCGTACTGGGCGCGGACGGCACGGCGACCGTGGCCCGGATGCTGCACGCCGCGCGGGGCCGGGTCAGCGGACTGCACTACGGGACGTACGACTACAGCGCGGCCTGCGGGGTGTCCGCGGCATACCAGAGCATGGAACATCCGGCGGCCGACCATGCCAAGGCGGTGATGCAGGTGGCCGCCGCCGGGACCGGCGTCCGGGTCGCGGATGGTTCGACAAACGTGCTGCCGGTCGGCGACGGGCCGGCCGTACGGGCGGCCTGGCGGCTGCACGCGCGACTGGTGCGCAGGTCGCTGGAGCGGGCCTTCTACCAGGGCTGGGACATGCACCCCGGGCATCTGGTGACCCGGTTCGCGACGACATACGCGTTCTACCGGGAAGGGTTTCCGGCCGCGGCCGACCGGCTGCGCGCGTATCTCGGCAGCGCGGATGTGGGCGTGCTCGATGAGCCGGCCACCGCACAGGCGATGGCGTCGCTCCTGGTACGCGGCCTGCACAGTGGGGCGCTGGACGAGGCCGAGGTGACCGAACGCGCCGGGGTCGAGCGGGCCGTCCTCGACCGCCTCTACCGACGCCGCGTCGCGGATTGATCCGATCCATGCGCGGATTCCGCAACTAAGCTCGGTCCTGAAGCATTTCGCGGTTGCAAAGAAGGAGCCGCCGGATGTCCAGTCACCATCTGCCGTACCTCGCGAACTGCTCGATCATGTTCACCGAACTGCCACTGCTGGAACGCGCCGCCGCCGCCAAGGCGGCCGGGTTCGAGGCGGTCGAGTTCTGGTGGCCGTTCGCGAGCCCGGTACCACCGCAGACCGAGATCGACGCGTTCACCCGGTCGGTCCGCGACGCCGGCGTACGGCTGGTCGGCCTCAATTTCTTCGCCGGCGACCTGGCCGGACCCGACTGCGGCGTGCTGTCCATCCCGGCGCGCTCCACCGAGTTCCGCGACAACATCGACGTCACCGTCGGCATCGGCGCCGGCCTCGGAGCCGCCGCGTTCAACGCGTTGTACGGCAACCGGGTCGACGCCGTGCGGCCCGAGCAGCAGGACGATCTGGCTACGGAGAACCTGGTGCTCGCCGCCCAGGCGGCCGACGCCGCCGGAGCGACGGTGCTCGTCGAGGCGGTCAGCGGTCCGAAGCCCTACCCGCTGCGTACCGCCGCCGAGGCGGTCGCCGTGGTGGACCGGGTCCGTGCCGCCGGTTCAGGCAACGTCGGGTTCCTCTGCGACCTGTACCACCTGGCTTCCAACGGCGATGACGTGGACACCGCGATCGGCCGTCACGCCGACCGGGTGGCTCACGTCCAGATCGCCGACGCGCCGGGCCGCGGCGAGCCGGGCAGCGGCGCACTCGACCTGGACCGCTGGCTCGACGCGCTCGAAGCGAAGGGCTACCGCGGCTGGGTCGGGCTGGAGTACAAACCGTCCACCGGCGACACCGTCGCCAGCCTTTCCTGGCTTCCCCGCGAACGGAGGGCCCCCTCATGACGATCGTGGCGTTCATCGGGCTCGGCATCATGGGCAGACCGATGGCCGGCAACCTCGCCAAGGCCGGCTTCGACGTCGTCGGCTACAACCGCAGCCCGAAGTCGGTGGACGGGGTCGACGTGAAGGAGTCGATCGCCGAAGCGGTCGCGGAGGCCGACGTGATCGCCACGATGGTGCCGGACTCGCCCGATGTCGAGGCGGTGATGGCCGACGTCTTCCCGCGCGCCCGCAAGGGCAGCCTGGTCATCGACTTCTCCTCGATCCGCCCCGACGTGTCCGCGCGGCTCGCCGCCCAGGGCGCCGAGCACGGCCTCCGCGTCCTGGACGCTCCGGTGTCCGGTGGCGAGCAGGGCGCGATCGACGCCGCACTGTCCATCATGGTCGGCGGCGCGGCGGAGGACTTCGAAGCCGCCGAGCCGGTGCTGCGGGCCGTGGGCAAGACGGTCGTCCACGTCGGCCCGCCCGGCTCCGGCCAGACCGTCAAGGCGGCCAACCAGCTCATCGTGGCCGGCACCCTGGAACTGGTGTCCGAGGCGATCGTCTTCCTGGAGGCGTACGGCGTGGACACCGACGCCGCGGTGCGGGTGCTCGCCGGTGGCCTGGCCGGCAACGCGATCCTGCAGCGCAAGGCGCCGGCGATGCTCGCCCGCGACTTCACGCCCGGCTTCCGCATCGAGTTGCACCACAAGGACATGGGCATCATCACCTCCGCCGCCCGGGAGGCCGGCGTGGTGATCCCGCTCGGCGCCGTGGTCGCACAGCTCATCGCCGCGCTCAACGCACAGGGCGACGGCGGGCTCGACCACTCGGCGCTACTCAAGCTGGTCAGCCAGCTGTCCGGCCGCTGACCTCGCACGGACAGGAGAACCACCATGCCCCGCATGCGCGCCATCGACGCGGCCGTCGCCGTCCTGGCGGCCGAGGGCGTCACCGATGTCTTCGGCCTTCCCGGCGCCGCCATCAACCCGTTCTACTCGGCCCTGAAGAGCAACGGCACGATCAGGCACACCCTCGCCCGGCATGTGGAGGGCGCCGCGCACATGGCCGAGGGGTACACCCGCGCCCGGGCCGGCAACATCGGCGTCTGCGTCGGCACCTCCGGCCCGGCCGGCACCGACATGATCACCGGGTTGTACTCGGCGGCCGCCGACTCCATCCCGATCCTGTGCCTCACCGGCCAGGCTCCGGTGGCCAAGCTGCACAAGGAGGACTTCCAGGCGGTCGACATCGCCGCGATCGCGAAGCCGCTGACCAAGATGGCCATCACGGTCCTCGAGCCGGCCCAGATGCCCGGCGCCTTCCAGCAGGCGTTCCACCTCATGCGCTCCGGCCGCCCCGGGCCGGTCCTCCTCGACCTGCCGTTCGACGTGCAACTCGCCGAGATCGAGTTCGATCCGGACACCTACCAGCCGCTGCCGGTGTACAAGCCGGCCGCCGGCCGCCCGCAGATCGACAAGGCGCTCGACCTGCTCGGCGCGGCAGAGCGGCCGCTCATCGTCGCCGGCGGTGGCATCATCAACGCCGACGCCTCTTCCCTGCTGGTCGAGTTCGCCGAGGTCACCGGCGTACCGGTGATCCCCACCCTGATGGGCTGGGGCGCCATCCCGGACAACCACCCGCTCATGGCGGGCATGGTGGGGCTGCAGACCGCCCATCGCTACGGCAACGCCACCCTGCTCGAATCCGACTTCGTGCTGGGCATCGGCAACCGATGGGCGAACCGGCACACCGGCGGGCTCGACACGTACCGGAAAGGCCGTACCTTCGTCCACGTCGACATCGAGCCGACCCAGATCGGGCGGGTGTTCGCCCCCGACTACGGCATCGTCTCCGACGCGAAGGCGGCGCTGGACCTGTTCGTGAGGGCGGCCCGTGAGCGCCGGGAGGCCGGCACGCTGCCCGACCGGCGCGCCTGGGCCGAGGCGTGCGCGACGCGCAAGCGCACGTTGCAGCGCAGGACGCACTTCGACAACGTCCCGATCAAGCCGCAGCGGGTGTACGAGGAGCTGAACCGGGTGTTCGGCCCGGAGACCCGGTACGTCACCACGATCGGACTGTCGCAGATCGCCGCCGCCCAGTTCCTGCACGTGTACCGGCCCCGGCACTGGATCAACGCCGGCCAGGCCGGTCCGCTCGGCTGGACCCTGCCGGCCGCGCTGGGGGTGTGCGTGGCCGACCCGGAGGCGACCGTGGTCGCGCTGTCCGGCGACTACGACTTCCAGTTCATGGTCGAGGAACTGGCGGTCGGCGCGCAGTTCAACCTGCCCTACATCCACATCCTGGTGAACAACGCGTACCTCGGCCTGATCCGGCAGTCGCAGCGCGGCTTCGACATGGACTACTGCGTCCAG
>Ga0081539_10003469_pt1 | contig 19277 bp, 16 predicted proteins | sample TabmetS4T2R2_FD_71023 | JGI IMG/M metagenome (GOLD analysis project Ga0081539, IMG submission 71023) | Tabebuia heterophylla rhizosphere microbial communities from the University of Puerto Rico - S4T2R2 | ecosystem: Host-associated > Plants > Roots > Rhizosphere ...
GACCGGTTCGGGCGTCGTGGCCCGGGCCGGGCGCTCGGTGCCGGGGATGACCGGCGGGACCGGGGTTGGTGCGGCCGGACTCTGCAGTGCCGAGTTCGCCGGTGACTGATTCGCCTCTCCCGGCGCACCGGCTGGGCCCGAAGTGGCCGTCTGAAAGGCGGGGAAGGATGCGGCGCCGGGCTGGGCCGGCGGCGGGGCCGCCTGGCGGCGCGGGAGCGGAGCGCCGGGCCCGGAGGCGGGCTGATAGGCGGTCGCGCCGGTCTGGGCGGCGGCCTGCGGCGAGGCCGGACCCTGCGGGAAACCGCTCGGGACGCCCTGGCCGGTGGGCGGCGCGGGCTGCCGGCCAGGCTGGTCCCCCGCCGCGGAGGCCGTCTCCCGCTGCTCGCCCGGCGAGGCCCAGTGCGGCTCGAACGGAGTCTCGGTCGGGTCGTGCGGGCGGAAGTTCTGCGGCACGGGGGGTGTCTGCGCCATCGGGGTACGGACCGGAAGTGGACCCCTCGGGTCCTGTACGGGACCGGGCGCGGATGCACCGGCCGGGCTGGACGGGACAGCCGGCGCGGCCGGGCTGGAGGGCACCGGTGGGACCGCGGTCGGCTGGTAGGCGGGCGGGGCCGCCGGGGATCCGGTGGCCGCGGGCGGCGTCCGGGCCGGTAGGCCGCTGGGCGTCACCCCGGACGGAGTGCGGATCGGCAAGCCGCCGGGGCCGGTCCGATCACGCGGAGGCTCCTCTGCGGCGTCGGCCGCCGGATACGGGGTCTGACCCGCACCGGTACCCGCTTGCGCCGCCGGGTAGTCGGCGCCGGGCCGCCGGCCGTACGCGTCGGGTGCGGCACCGCCGCCCGGCTGTTGTGGATATGGGCCCGACGGCGCACCGCTCGTCGGCTGTTGCGCGTCAGCACCCACGGCAGCACCGCTGATCGGCGGCGGAACACTCCGATCTTCTGGTACGGGGTCGTAGGTGGGACCGCCCGGCCGCGCGGCTGCGGCCTCCTCTGTGCGGGCGACCGCCGCGACAGCCGCCGCCTTCGAATCTTGGACCTGGGTGCCGTGCACCGGCTCCGGGCCCGGCCCGCGGGTCGGAAGACGCAGGTCACCCCGGGAGAGCTGGGCGACGAACCAGGCAGGCAGATAGCCCTCGATCGGCAGCCCGGGATTGACCGCCAGCCACCACTCCAGGTTGGGCCAGGTGTTCGCGAGCTCGGCGTACGGCACCCGCCGGGCGGAGCCGTCGTAGTCGGCGAGGCAAGCCTGCAACGCGGCCATCGAGGTGAAGGCGAGCACATGCGTGCGGCCGCCGGTGCTCCAGGTGCCCCAGCCGAGCGGGGCCCGGCCGGACAGCGCCTCGGCGGAGACCGGCAGAAGCAGGTCGGCACCGGAGAGGATGCGGAAGTACGACTCCTGGTCGTCCGTACGGAGCGCGTCCCGCATCGCGACCTCGGCGTCCGTAGCCGGTTCCCACTCGGACACGTCCACCTCTCCCACCGCGCGACGAGGCAATCTCAACGCGTACAACCTACAAGGTCAGGCGGCGATCACAATGGGCGGCGGCACCGTGACGAGCAAGTTGGGAAAACGGCACCCCCGATGCACGCCCGGAGCCGTCCGGAGGGCCCGATCCGGTCGCTGGAAGCGATCACTCAAACACCGATCGTAGCGGGCGATCCCGGTCGATCCAGTACGCGATCGGGGGATACAAAAGCCGTGGGATGGACTGAAGGGGAACGGCCGGCAGTCAGCCCCCGGCCGTTCGCCGTCCGGCGACGCTCCTATTGGAAGCGCTGCGCTGCCCGCTGCTCCGTGCTCAGATAGTCCTCGGTCGACCGGTCCACGGCGACCTTGATGTTCCGCAGGATGTTCTGCAGGTCGTGCGAGGCCGAGCGCCATCGCGCCTGCCGCTGTGCGTACGCGTCCCGCGCCGCGCCGTCCCACGTCGCCACCAGCGGACCGGCGTCACGTTCGAGCTGGTCGAGCTGGGACTGCAGGGTGTTCAGCGCCTTCTGGATGTCGGCGCCGGCCTGATGCAGCGAGCCGAAGTCGACCAGCAGCACTCCGTCGTTGGGCATGGGTTCTCCTCCCGATGGCTCAGAGCGGCAGCTGGAAGGTGCCGCCGCTGGTCGAGACCCAGCTCGCGGCCTCGGTGTCGGTGGTGTCGTAGCCGATCCCGGACTGGCGGATCGACTCGGCCGTCTCCGCAAGCGCCTGGTTCAGCATCTTGAGATCGGCCGCGTACTGCGTCTTGACCTGCTCGAACGCTGCCGCGCCGAGCCCTTTCCAGGTACCGCTCAGCACAGACAGCTCGGACATGAGCGTGCTGAGCATGGCCTGCAGCGAGTCGTTCACCTGATCGAATCTCGCGGCGGTACTCGCCATCACCGCGGATTCAGCCTGCGTCTGGGCCACCCCGGACGTCACCCCGCTTTCTCGTTCGGTACGCCGCGCGTCGGCATCTGTGGAGAGCGGCGCCGCTCCGACGCATCGACGTGGGCCCATCAGGCCAGCCCTCGTGGCACTAGCTCGAGGGCGGACCGTGACCGGCCGATTACTGTCGTTTCCGTCGCCGACGGTAGCCGGGCGGGGCAAGGCGCGATACCTGCGGATCGGGACCTGTGGATAACTTCGCTGTACACAGGTGCCCCCGCCGACGAGCGCCCAGCCCCTACGATGGGCCGCGCACGTCGCGAAATGCGGCCGGTGCGACAGCGGAAGGGCGGTGCGGCGTGACGGTCAGCGTGGCTGGAGGCCGAGACCACCTCGTGCCCGGCGGCGCCGCCGGCCCGCTACGCGTTGTCGACAGTCCGATCCGCCCGGGGCGTCTGTTCGGTGTACGCGCCGGGCAAGTGGTCGCCACCCAACTCGCAGCGGTCACCGTGCTGATCGGGTCGATCATCGGCATTCCGGCGCTCGTGGCCGCGGCGGTGGTCGCCCTGGCGATGCTCACCGCGACCTGGCTCCGGCCGCGTGGCCGCTGGCTTTTCGAGTGGCTGGCCGTGGCGCTCCGGTTCACCGCCCGGCGGCGCTCCGCGTCGTCCGATGCCGCACCGGACGCGGCGCTCCGGCTGGCCGCGCCGGGCGCCCGGGTGGAGCCGGCCGATCACGGCGAGGGTCCGGCGGCCATTCTGGTCGACGAGGTGGGACTGACCGCGGTGCTCGAACTGGGTGACCCGGGCAGCCTTCTCGCCGGCGACGGGCCGGCCCTACCCGCGCCCGCCACGCTTCTTCCCCCGGCCGGGCCGGAACAGCCGCCCGTGCTCATCCAGCTGATCCTCACCGGCGCCCCGGCGCCTGCCGTCCGGGCCGGTGCCCGCCTTGCGGCCGCGTCCTACCGCCGGCTCACCGAGGGACGCGTGCCCGGGTACCGCCGCGCCCTGCTGACCGTGCGGATCGTGCGGGCCGAGGGCTGGTCCGAGGACGAGCTGCGCCGGTCCCTCTCCAGCCTGACACGCAGGCTGCTGCGCCGCCTGGCGGCGGTGCCCGCGCGACCGCTGGGCGAGGCGGCGACGGTCCGCGTGATCGCCGAGCTGGCGCACGACGACGGGTCCGGACCGCTGCGGGAGACCTGGTCCGGTCTGCGGATCGGCGGCCTGACCCAGGCGACGTTCCGGCTGGAGCGCCTGCCCGACGCCCGGGCGGAGCCGGCCCGCCGGCTGGTCGAGCGGATGTTGGCGCTGCCCGCCGCCGCGACGACGGTGTCGCTCCGCGTGGGGCCCGGGTCACACCACGGCCCGGCACCCGTCGACCTGACGGTCCGGCTCGCCGCCCCGGACGCGACGGCGCTGACCGCGGCCGCTCAAGCGCTGCGTACGATGCTGTCGGCCGAGCACGCGCGGGCGCGCCGGCTCGACGGCGAGCACCTGCCCGGCCTGTACGCGACGCTGCCGCTGGGCGGCGTGCCGGCCGCCGTGCCCGGGCTGCCGGCCGAGATCCATCCGGCGGACCACCTTGACGCGCTGCGTTTGTCGGTGGGCACGGCTGGCCTCATGCTCGGCCGAAACCGGCACGGTGAGCCGCTGGTGATCCGGTTGTTCCGGCCCGAGCAGACGCGCCTGCTGGTGATCGGCGGCGTTCGCTGCGCCCAGTTGCTCGCGGTCCGCGCGATGGCGATCGGGGCCCGAGTGGTGATACAGACGATCCGGCCGCAGTCGTGGGAACCGTTCGTCCGGGGCGCGGGCGGGCTTGATGAGTCGATCGTCGTGGCGCCGCCGGGACGGGCGTTCGACCCGGCTCCGGGCACGGCGCTCAGGCCGCTGCTGATGGTCGTCGACGAGGGTCCGACCGGCGGGGACACCTGGCCGGCCGGCGCGGAGACCTGGCCGGCCGGCGCATGGCAGGCCACCCTGGTGGTGCGGGACGAATTCGCGGAGGCGGACGTCGAGAGCGCCGCCCGGGCCGATCTGCTGGTGCTGCAGCCGTTGCGACCCGCAGAGGCGACGCTGCTCGGTGGCGTGCTGGGCCTCGGGGAGGTCGCGCAATGGACGACCCGCATCCGGCCGGACATGGTCGGTGTGGTCAATCGCCGTGCGGTGCGCTGGGCGGCCCTGTCCCAGACCCCTATCGAAGACCAGCTCATCGGAGCGCCGACGCGCTGATGCGCGACGCCGGTCAAGCGATACGGCTCGATATGCCGGTTTCCCGGCAACGAGATCGACAAGATCGGGCAGTGTCGCCCCACGGGACCGGTTCCCGTGGCACGATCCCGTGCCATGGGCATCATCGTCCGCCTGATCATCACCGCCGTCTCGCTGTGGATCGCGACCATCGTCATCAGCGGGATCGAGCTCACCACGGACTCCGTATCCGCCAAGGTGGGCACGCTGCTGGCGGTGGCAGCGATCTTCGGCATCGTCAACGCGGTGCTGCGGCCGATCATCAAGGTCGTCGGCTGCGGTCTTTATGTGCTTACCCTGGGCCTCATCGCGCTGGTCGTGAACGGTCTGTTGTTCCTGCTGACCAGCTGGATCGCCGGCCGGCTCGACCTGCCGTTCCACGTCGACGCCTTCTGGCCCAGCGCGGTGCTCGGCGCCCTGCTGGTCGGCGTGGTCAGCTGGGTGCTCAACATGCTGGTGCCGGACGGCGACGACTGAGCCGCCGCTCGGGCGTCCGGGCGGGTTCACGCGGCACCAGGTTCGCCCGACGTAGAGCCGGGCCGATGGATGGACCGCGGGCCGCAGACCGTGAGCTGAGCCATATGCAAGGACCCGTCGGCCCGGGACGCCTTACCGTGGAACCATGAGCGACGAACGGCGTGGATACCTGTACGGCCTCGCGGCGTACGCGATGTGGGGATTCTTCCCGATCTACTTCAAGCTTCTCGCGCCGTCGTCGCCCCTCGAGATCCTCGCCCACCGGGTGATCTGGTCGGTCCTTGTCGTCAGCCTGCTCCTTGGCGCCATGCGCAACTGGCGGTTCCTGAGCCGGATCGTGCGCAGCCCGCGGCTGTTCGGCGGCATCACGGCCGCGGCCGTGCTGATCGGCGTGAACTGGGCGACCTACATCTACGGCGTGAACTCGTCCCGAGTCGTGGAAACCGCGCTCGGCTACTTCATCACGCCGCTGGTCGTCGTGCTCCTCGGGGTCACCGTGCAACGCGAACGGCTCCGGCCGTGGCAGTGGGCGGCGGTCGCGGTGGGCGGGATCGCCGTCGCCGTCCTCACCGTGGACTACGGCCGGCTGCCGTACATCGCCCTGACCCTCGCCGCGACCTTCGGCTCGTACAGCTTGATCAAGAAGCGGTTGTCACTGCCGCCGGCCGAAGGCCTCTTCGTCGAGTCGTCGGTGCTCGCCGTGCCCGCGCTCGCGTATCTGACCTGGCTCACCATCGCCGGAAACGCCGAGTTCGGACACGTGTCGGCGGGCCACACGATCCTCATGGTGCTCTCCGGCGTCGCCACCGCGGTGCCCCTGCTGCTGTTCGCCGGTGCGGCGAACCGGGTGCCGATGGTCGGCATCGGGATCCTCCAATACGTGGCCCCGATTCTCCAGCTCGCCTGCGGCCTGCTGATATACCACGAGCCGATGCCGGCGGCGCGGCTCGCCGGATTCGGGCTCGTCTGGATCGCTCTGATCATCTTCACCGTGGACGCGATCCGCAGCGCACGCCGGCGGGATGAGGCAACGCGAATCGAGGCGGCCGCACCGGCCGAGGCGCTCGTCTGACGCCGCGGACCGGGAGGTCAGCGAACGTCGTAGGCGAGAACCGCCCGGCCGTCGTGTCGAACCAACTCCAGCCGGGTGAGTCCGCCGCGCGCGAAGTGGGTGACGCCCTCCATCGCAAACCTCGCTCCCGGGACAGCCTGCCAGGAACCGATCTGCTCCCGCTCCCCGGCCGGACCGTACGCGATCAGGCGGAATATGTACGGTGGCGGCACCGTCTCGCGGTACGCACCGACCACGGTCACCCGGGTGCCGCCCGACGTACTGGTCAGCCGCACCGTCCCGGTGATCGCCGAGGAGCCGTCTACGGAGGACATCGTGACCACCGAGCCGGACGTGCCGTTCCGGGTCCACGCGAGCGCACCCGCGCCCAGCATGACCACGAGGACCGCCGCAGCGGCGATGCGCAGCAGGCGGATCGGCCTGGGTACGGCAGGCGCGACCGGTTCCCCGTAGCGGGCGTCCTTCGCCGGGCCCGGATCGAGCAGCCTGGCGAACTCCTCCGCGACCGAGGGGCGGCTTCGCCTCACTGCCAGGGGATCGCACCGGGACAGCAGATCGGGCAGGCCGGAGATGTCCGCGATCGCCTCCCGGCAGAACGAGCAGGTCGCCAGGTGCCGCTCGTACGCCGTCCGCTCCGCCGGTGAGAGCGCACCGAGGACGTACGCTCCGTCGTCGTTCTCATGCTCGCACCGCACCGCCATCACCCTCCGCCGATCCCGCATGTGCACTGTGTTCTACGGGCGCGGGCCGCGGGCGGTTCAAACGGCTGTCAGGCCGTCGCCGACTCTCCCGCGGAGAGGGCCTCGGCGACGTTGCGCGCCGCCGCGGTGAGTTTCGCCCGGACCACGCGGGCGGAGGTCAGCATCTCGGCGGCCGGCAGCGCGCAGGCCAGGACCAGGCGCCGCTCGATGTCGCGGTCCGGAACCACCAGCACGGCGGCACACGCCAGACCCTGCCGGTACTGGCCCATCTCCAGCTGCATGCCGCGCCGCTCCCCCGCGGCCAGGTCGGCCTCGAGCGCCTCGGGCGTGGTGATGGTCGCGGAGGTGAACTGGCGCATCCCGTAGTCGCGCAGGTATCGCGCCCGCTGGTCGGGGGTAAGGGTGGCGAGCAGCGCCTTGCCGAGGGCGGTCGCGTGGCCGCCCTCGTCGAAACCGGGTGCCATGTCGTCCACGAACGGCGAGCGGGTCCCCTCCGCGGAGGCGGTGACCGCGATCCGCCCCCCGACGAACCGGCCCAGGTAGTGGCTGTACCCCGTGTCGAGCGCGGCCCGGCGCAGCGCCTCGCCCACCGCGGGCGGCCCGCGGAACGCGGAGACCAGCTCGCGGTACCGATCCGCGATCTCCAGGCCGACGATGTACGTGCCGTCCTCTCGGCGGATCACGTAGCCCTCGTATGCCAGGGTGCGGACGAGGTGATACGTCGTCGCCACGGTCAGTTCGCACCGTCGCGCTATCTGCTTCACGGTGAGTCCGCGCGGGGCCCGACCGACCGACTCGAGGACGCGCAATGCGCGGGACACGCTCCGGATCAGATCGGATGGCTCCGCCAGGGGGTCGCGCACAGCTACCTCCGACGCCAGGGACTTACACCATATGAATAATCTTCCGTCGGCGGAATGCCAAAAGCAGGTGGATCACGATCGATTTACACGAGCAGTGTGGTCAAGACCACTCAACGCGCACGAATGCATTCTCTCGGCATAGTCTTCGACGGATGGCCGAGTCGACGATCTCCTCCCCCGCCACCGGTGCGACCTCCGTGGGTCCGCGGCGCGCCGCGGCGGGCGCGCTCACCACGACGATCGCCGTCACGATCCCCGTGTTCCTCGTCGGCGGCCTGGCGGTCCAGATCGGGGACGACCTCGGCTTCTCGCCGGCCGGCCTGGGGCTCGCGGTCGCCGCGTACTTCGGAGCCACCGCGCTCGCCTCGATCCCGGCCGGCGCCCTGGTCGAACGCTACGGCGCGGCCCGCGTGTCCCGCCTGGGCATCGCCGTGTCCGCCGCGTCACTGATCGGCGTCGCGGTCGCGGCCCGTACACTGTGGAGCCTCATCGCGATCCTGGCCCTCGGCGCGGGCGCGAACGCGATGGGCCAGCTCGCGAGCAACACGAGCCTCTCCCGGCACGTGCCGGCCCGGCGGCAGGGGCTGTCGTTCGGCGTCAAGCAGGCCGCCATCCCGGTGAGCACGCTGCTGGCCGGTGCCGCCGTTCCGGCGGTGGCGCTTACCGTGGGCTGGCGCTGGGCCTTCGTCCTCGCCGGAGTGCTGGCGGCCGGGGCGATCCGGCTGGTTCCGTCCGAGCGGGTGCTGCCCCGCCGGGCCGGCGACGACCGGGCCCGCCGGGCCACCGGCGCCCTCGTCGTGATCGGGCTGGCCGCGACGTTGGCCGCCGGATCGGCGAATGCCCTCGGCACGTTCCTGGTCGATTCCGCGGTGACCCGGGGCATCGCGCCCGGCCCGGCCGGTCTGGCGCTCACCCTGGGCGGCGCGCTCTGCGTCGCCGCTCGGGTCCTCGGCGGCTGGCAGGCCGACCTCCGCCCGGCCCACCAGGTCGGCGTCATCGCCGTGCTCCTCGCCTGCGGCGCGGCGGGCTTGTTCATGCTCGCCGTCCCCGGCACGGTCTCGCTGACCGCCGGCGTGGTACTCGGTTTCGGGCTGGGCTGGTCGTGGCCGGGCCTGATGAACTTCGCCGTCGTTCGCCTGCATCCGCAGGCGCCCGCCGCCGCGACCTCGATCACCCAGACCGGCGTCTACGCGGGCGGCTGCCTGGGTCCGCTCTGCCTCGGTACGCTGGCCGCCACCACGAGCTACCCGACGATGTGGATGGTCGCGGCGGCGGCCATGCTGGTCGCGGCGGCCCTGATGCTGCTCGGCAGCCATCTCCTACGACGTCATCCGGCGGACCGCACCGGCACAGCGGAGGTTGCCGAGTTCCGCCGCGTAGCCACGGGTTTTGGATTTCGATCTTGCTCCGTACACCCCTGACACCGAAACCGTCCGACCCGTATGGCATCGTGAAAGCGTGGTGAGCACGGGTGATATGACACCGGAACTGGCGCTGTCGTCGCTCGGCCTCGACATCGACCCGGCGGTCGATGCATCGGTGTCGGCGACGCTGGCCGCCGTGGAGGAGGCGTTGCGGGCCAACGTGGCCAGCGCCGACCCACTGGTGGCCGAGGCCGCGCGGCATCTCGCCGATGCCGGGGGCAAGCGGTTCCGGCCGTTGCTGGTGGCGTTGGGCGCGCAGTTCGGTGATCCGGCGGCGCCCGAGATCGTGGCGGCGGCGAACGTGGTCGAGCTGACCCACCTCGCGACGCTGTACCACGACGACGTCATGGACGAGGCGGCGGTGCGGCGCGGTGCGCCGAGCGCGAACGCCCGCTGGGGCAACTCCGTCGCGATCCTGGTGGGGGACTACCTGTTCGCCCGCGCCGCCGACATCGCCGCCTCGCTCGGTCCCGAGGCCGTTCATCTGCAGGCGCGGACGTTCGCCCGCCTCGTGCACGGGCAGATCGCCGAGACGGTCGGTCCGCGCGGGACCGACCCGATCGAGCACTACCTGCACGTCATCACGGAGAAGACGGCATCGCTCATCGCGACGTCGGCGCGTTTCGGGGGCCTCTTCTCCGGCGCGGCCAGGGACCATGTCGAGGCCCTCGCGAGATACGGGGAGACGATCGGCGTCGCCTTCCAGCTGTCGGACGACCTCTTGGACATCGCCTCGGAGTCCGACCAGTCGGGCAAGACGCCCGGCACCGACCTGCGCGAGGGCGTGCCGACGCTGCCGGTGCTGTACGCGCTGGCCGGCGACGACACCGACGCCTCGGCGGTCCGCCTCCGGGAGATCCTGGCCACCGGCCCGATCACCGACGACGCGCTGCACGCCGAGGCGCTCACGCTGCTGCGCGAGTCGACGGCGATGAAGCGCGCACGGGAGACCGTACGGACTTATGCGGAGGAGGCCCGTGCGCAGCTCGCGCCGCTGCCCGCGGGCGAGGCGAAGCGGGCGATGGAGGCGCTCTGCGACTACATCGCCGACCGTACGGGCTGACGGCATAGAAGGGCGACGGGCCCCGGCGGTCGGCCGGGGCCCGTTCGCCTATAGCGTCAGCGCACGAACTGTGCCGCGTCTCGGGTCAGGTCGATGAGCGGGGCCGGCACGACGCCCAAGGCGAGCGTGGCCAGCACGCCGATGGCCAGGGCGGCGGACGTGAGGAAGCCCGGGATCGACACCGTCGGCGTGGACTCCCCCGGCTCGGAAAGCCACATCATGACGACCACCCGCAGGTACGGGAACGCGATCAGCATGCTGCTGATCACGCCGAAGATGACCAGCCAGAACTGGCCTCCCTCGATCGCCGCACCGAAGACCGCGAACTTGCTGGTGAAGCCGCTGGTCAGCGGGATGCCGGCGAAGGCCAGCAGAATGAAGGTGAACACCCCGGCCAGCAGCGGACTCGTCCGGCCGAGCCCGGCCCACCGCGACAGGTGGGTGGCCTCGCCGTCGGCGTCGCGGACCAGGGTGATGATGCCGAACGCCGCGAGGACCGAGAAGCCGTACGCCACCAGGTAGAACATGGTGCTGCTCAGCCCTGACTCGTTGAGCGCCAGGACACCCACGAGCAGGTAGCCGGCGTTCGCGATCGACGAGTAGGCGAGCAGCCGCTTCATGTCGGTCTGGGTGACCGCCAGCACCGCGCCGACCAGCATGGTCAGGACCGCGATCACGCCGAGCACCGGCTGGAAGTCCCAGCGCGCCCCCTCGAACGCCACGTAGAGCACCCGGAGCAGGGCTCCGAACGCGGCGACCTTGGTGCAGGCCGCCATGAGCGCGGTGACCGGCGTCGGCGCGCCCTGGTAGACGTCCGGCGTCCAGACGTGGAACGGCGCGAGCGCGCCCTTGAAGAGCAGGCCGATCGCGACGAGCGCCAGGCCGCCGTAGAGCAGCACCTGGCTGTGCTGCGGGTTGGCGACCGCCCGGTGGACCTCGGCGAGCCCGATCCCGCCCGAGAATCCGTAGAGCAGGGCGACACCGAACAGGAAGAAGGCGGACGCGTACGAGCCCAACAGGAAGTACTTGAGCGCGGCTTCCTGGCTGAGCAGCCGCCGCCGGCGGGCCAGCGCGCACAGCAGGTACAGCGGCAGCGAGAACACCTCGAGCGCGACGAACATGGTCAGCAGGTCGTTGGACGAGACGAAGAGCAGCATGCCGCCGAGCGCGAACAGGGTGAGCGGGTAGATCTCGGTGGCGCCCGGCTGGTCGCCGGCCTGCCGCATGTCCTTCTGCGAGCCGACGGTGATCGCGGCCTGCGAGACGAACGGGCCGCCCCGTTCGATCGAGCGCTCGCCGATGAGCATCAACGCGACGGCCCCGAGGAGCAGGATCGCGCCCTGCAGGAACAGCGTCGGGCCGTCGACGGCTACGGCGCCGCCGATGGTGACCAGGTGCGCCTTGCGCTCGACGACGATCGCCACGAACGCCACGACGATCGCGAGAAACGACAGGCTCAGCTGGACGACGTTACGCGACCTGCGGGGCAGGGCCGCCTCGATGAGCACGCCGACGCAGGCGGCGCCGAAGAGGATCAGCATGGGCGCCAGCGCACCGTAGTCGATCGCGGGCAGTTTGAGGTCGTCCATGGTCAACGCGCCTTTCCGTTCGCGACCGCCGTCGGAGCGGGATCGCTCGTACCGACGTCCTGCATGGTCGCCTGCACCGCCGGATTGATCACATCGGTCACCGGCTTCGGGTAGAAGCCGAGCAGGATCAGCAGCAGGATCAGGGGCGCCACGACCGCCTTCTCCCGCATGGTGATGTCTCGCTGCATGGCCGGCACCTCGGGCAGCACCGGGTTGAGTGTGCCCTGAGTGGTGCGCTGCACCATCCAGAGCACGTAGGCGGCGGCCAGGATGATGCCCGCGGTGGCCACCACGGCGTACGCCTTGTGCACGGTGAACGTGCCGATCAGGACGAGGAACTCGCTGATGAACGGCGCGGTGCCGGGCAGCGCCAGCGAGGCCAGACCGGCGAACAGGAGCACCCCGGCCAGCACCGGGATCAGCTTGCCGGCGCCCCCGAAGTCGCTGACCAGGTTCGAGCCGCGTCGTGCCACGAACATCCCGACGACGATGAACAGCAGGCCCGTCGCGAGGCCGTGGTTGACCATGTAGAGCACCGAGCCGGTGCCGGCCTGCGTCGTGAAGGCGAAGATGCCCACACCGATGAAGCCGAAGTGGGCGATCGACGTGTATGACACCAGCCGCTTCAGGTCGTTCTGGCCGACCGCGAGCAGCGCCGCGTAGAGGATGCCGATGACCGCCAGCACCAGCGCCGCGGGTGCGAACCAGCGCGACGCCTCCGGGAAGATCGGCAGGCAGTACCGCAGGATGCCGAAGGTACCGACCTTGTCCATCACGCCGACGAGCAGCGCGGCGGCACCGGCCGGGGCGGCACCGCCGGCGTCCGGCAGCCAGGTATGGAACGGGAAGAACGGCGCCTTGATCGCGAAGGCCACGAAAAAGCCCAGGAACAGCCAGCGGGCGGTGTTCTGGTCGATCGAGCCGGCCGCCTCACCGAGCTTGGCGAAGTCGAACGTGTGCCCGCCGACGACCCACAACCCGATCACGGCGGCCAGCATGAACAGGCCGCCGACCAGGCTGTAGAGGAAGAACTTCACCGCGGCGTACTGCCGGCGGGGACCGCCGAACGAGCCGATGATGAAGTACATCGGGATGAGCATGACCTCGAAGAACACGTAGAAGAGGAAGACGTCCGCCGCGGCGAAGACGCCGATCATCGTGCACTCGAACGCCAGCAGCAGGGCGAAGTAGGTCGGCGCGGACCGGGTGGTCTGGTCCACTTCGTGCCAGGACGCCAGGATCACGATCGGGGTCAGCACGGCGACCAGCATCAGCAGGACGAGCGCGATCCCGTCCGCCGCGAACGTGAAGCGGGCGTCCCAGGAGGGGATCCAGGCGTACGACTCGCGGAACTGGAACCGGTCGCCGCCCACCTGGAACGCGATCCACATGAAGACGCTGAGCAGCAACACGGCCAGGGACCAGGCCAGCGCGACGGTCTTGGCGAGCTCGCTGCGCCGCCGCGGGATCAGGGCCACCACGACCGCGCCCACCAGGGGCAGCAGCGTCAGGATGGACAGGAACGGAAAGTCGGTCACGCCAACCACCCCAGCTGGATCGCGAGGAAGGCGCCGACCACGAGCACGGCGCCGGTGAGCATGGAGAGGGCGTACGAGCGGACGAAGCCGGTCTGGAGGCGACGGAGGCGGCCGGAACTGCCCCCGATGCCGGCCGCGATGCCGTTGACCAGGCCGTCGATACCCTTGTTGTCGAGGTAGACCAGCGCCCGGGTGAGGTAGACGCCGGGCCGTTCGAACACCGCTTCGTTGAACGCGTCGGTGTAGAGGTTGCGGCGGGCCGCGGTGACGACCGCACCGGCCGGCTGCTCCTGCAGGGCGGTGCCGGTGCGGAACAGCATCCACGCGAGGCCCGCGCCGGCCAGGGTGACCAGGATGCTCAGCGTGGTGAGCAGCCAGTGCGCGAGCACCGGTTCGGCCTCGGCCTGCTCGGCGCCGAACACCGGCTCGAGCCAGTCGGGCACCGAGGTCGACACCAGGTAACCGGCGACGATCGAGCCGAGCGCGAGGAGCATCAGCGGCACGGTCATGATGTACGGCGACTCGTGCGGGTGCTCGTTGTCCTCGGTGTACCGCTCCGGCCCGTGGAAGGTGAGCACGAAGAGCCGGGTCATGTAGAAGGCGGTCAGCCCGGCACCGATCAGGGCGGCCAGGCCGTACAGCCAAGCGGTCCAGCCGGGCCGCTCGAAGGCCGCCACGATGATCGGCTCCTTGGAGAAGAAGCCGGAGAGCGGCGGAATGCCGATGATCGCGAGCCAGCCCATCATGAAGGTGAGCCAGGTCCACCTCATGTACTTGTGCAGGCCGCCGAACCGGCGGATGTCGACCTGGTCGTGCATGCCGTGCATGACCGAGCCCGCGCCGAGGAACATGTTGGCCTTGAAGAAGCCGTGCGCCAGCAGGTGGATGATCGCCAGCGCGTACGCCGCGCCACCGAGCCCGACGCCGAGGAACATGTAGCCGATCTGGCTGACCGTCGACCAGGCCAGGACCCGCTTGATGTCGTCCTTGGCCGCGCCGATGACGCAGCCCATCAGCAACGTGATCGCGCCGACGCTGACCACGACCGTCTGGAGCGTGGTGTTCGCCGTGAAGATCGCGTGGGACCGGGCGATCAGATAGACGCCCGCGGTCACCATGGTGGCCGCGTGGATGAGGGCCGACACCGGGGTCGGGCCCTCCATCGCGTCCGGCAACCAGGCCTGCAGGGGGAACTGACCGGACTTACCCGCCGCACCGAGCAGCAGCAGGATGCCCAGAACCAGCACCGTGGTGGAGGAGAGCCCGGTGACCCCGTTGAAGACCTCCTGGTACTGCGTGCTGCCGAGGGTGGCGAACATCAGGAAGATGCCGATCACCAGGCCGGCGTCGCCGACCCGGTTCATGAGGAACGCCTTCTTGCCGGCGGTGGCCGCGGACGGCCGGGTGTACCAGAACGCGATCAGGAGGTATGACGCGAGGCCGACGCCCTCCCAGCCGAAGTAGAGCATCACGTAGTTGTTGCCGAGAACCAGCAGCAACATCGCCGCGACGAAGAGGTTGAAGTAGCCGAAGAACCTCCGGCGGCCGGGGTCGTGCTCCATGTAACCGACCGCGTACAGGTGGATCAGCGAACCGACGCCGGTGATCAGCAGGACGAAGACGCCGGACAGCGGGTCGAACAACATGCCGAAGTCGACGTGCAGGCCGCCGACGGTGATGAAGTTCCACAGGCTCAGCTCTGCCGAGCGACGCTCGGGGTCCATGCCGGCCAGGCTGAAGAAGAAGATCAACCCGAGCACGAACGGGACGGCCACCGCGAGCACACCGAGCCAGTGCCCCCACCGGTCGGCCCGCCTGCCGGACAGCAGCAGGACCGCGGCGCTCACCAGCGGGATGGCCACCAGCAGCCAGATCCCGCTCAGCACTCCCGTCGCGTGGGCATACTCCACTGTCTGTTCCACGTGAAGGCCCCTTTAGTACTTGAGGAGGTTCGCGTCGTCGACACTCGCCGAGCGTCGCGTGCGGAAGATCGACATGATGATCGCGAGGCCCACCACGACCTCGGCGGCCGCGACGACCATCACGAAGAACGAGATGATCTGACCGTCCAGGCTGCCGTTGATCCGGCTGAAGGTCACGAGGGCCAGATTCGCGGCGTTGAGCATGAGCTCGATGCACATGAACAGCACGATCGCGTTGCGGCGCACGAGCACCCCGGCGGCGCCGATGGTGAACAAGATCGTCGCCAGCACGAGGTAGTAATCGGGAGTCATTTCTCGGTTCCCTTCGGGGCCGCCTCGGAGGCGCTCAGCTCCCGCACCGGCAGGATCGGCGAGATGCTGCGCTCGGAGCCGTTGCCGTCCGGCAGCCGGGCGGGCGCCGCGACGGACATCGTGTTCGCGTAGACGCCGGGACCGGGCTTCGGGCCCGGATAGCCGCCCGGCCGGAACCGCTGCTTCATCCGGGTGACCTGGTCGGCGATGTCGGCCGTGGCCCGCTCGACGTGGGCCATTATCATCGCGCCCACCGCGGCGGTGATCAGCAGGGCCGAGGTGACCTCGAACGCGAAGACGTACCGGGTGAACAGCAGCGCGGCCAGCCCCTGCACGTTGCCGTTCTGGTTGGCGCCGGTCAGGCCCACCGCCGGAGTGTCGCCGAGCGCCCGGGCGAGACCGGTGGCGATCAGGACCGCGAAGCCGACGCCCAGCAGGATCGCGGCGATCCGCTGGCCGCGTAACGTCTCGATCAGCGAATCGGAGGCGTCCCGGCCGACCAGCATGAGGACGAACAGGAACAGCATCATGATCGCGCCGGTGTAGACGATGATCTGCACCGCACCGAGGAACGGCGCGGCGTTGACCACGTAGAGGAAGCCCAGGCAGAGCATCGTCACGACGAGCCAGAGCGCGGAGTGCACGGCGTTACGGGCGAGCACCATTCCGAGCGCGCCGATCACCGCGAGCGAGCCGAGGATCCAGAAGGCGACCTGTTCGCCGATGGAGACGCTCATCGGACGACCTCATTCGGCTCCGGGTCCGAGGCGTCGTGGGTGCCGGCGTCGGACCACGGCGCCCGCTCGGCGCCGGCCGAGGTGCCCGGGTTGGTCAGCGCACCGAGGTAGTAGTCCTTGTCGGTGTCGCCGAGGTACATCGGATGGGGCGGCTGCTCCATGCCCGGCAGCAGCGGCGCCAGCAGCTCCTTCTTCGTGAAGATCAGGTCCTGCCGGTTGTCCCGGGCCAGCTCGTATTCGTTGCTCATAGTGAGCGATCGGGTCGGGCAGGCCTCGATGCACAGGCCGCAGAAGATGCACCGGGTGTAGTTGATCTGGTAGATCTTCGCGTACCGCTCGCCCGGGGAGTAGCGCTCCTCCTCGGTGTTGTCGCCGCCCTCGACGTAGATCGCGTCGGCCGGGCAGGCCCAGGCGCACAGCTCACAGCCGATGCACTTCTCCAGGCCGTCCGGATGCCGGTTGAGGATGTGCCGGCCGTGGTAGCGCGGCGCGGGCGTGGGCGGCGCGAACGGGTAGTCAGTCGTGATGACCTTGCGGAACATGTGCGCGAAGGTCACGCCGAAGCCCTTGAACGAGCCGGCGAACGTCCCCACGTCACACCTCCTTGTCTTCGGATTCGCCGCCGACGGTGGCGGGGGTACGTTCGGCCACCGCGCGGCGGGCCCGCGGGCTCGGAGGCACCTGGAGATCGATAGGCGGGACCGGGAAGCTGCCCGGCGGCCGGGCGGCGACCTGTTCCTCGACCGAGAGCCGGCGAGGCTTGCGGCCGGCCGGCCAGAGCATGGCGACCAGCAGGACGAGGACGACGATGCCACCGATCGAGAGCCACTTGGCCCGGTCGGAGAACTCGTTGTTCGCGACCTTGACGTAGGACAGGAAGAGGATCCACACCAGGTTGACCGGGATGAGGACCTTCCAACCGAAGCGCATGAACTGGTCGTAGCGCATCCGCGGCAGCGTGGCCCGCAGCCAGATGAAGCCGAACAGCAGGATCAGGACCTTGGCGAAGAACCAGATCAGCGCCCAGTATCCGGAGTTCGCGCCGGACCAGATCCAGGTGATCGGCCAGGGCGCCCGCCAGCCGCCCAGGAAGAGCGTCGTGCAGAACGCCGAGACGGTGATCATGTTGATGTACTCGGCGAGGAAGAACAGCGCGAACTTGAACGACGAGTACTCGGTGTGGAAGCCGCCGACGAGCTCGGACTCCGCCTCGGGCAGGTCGAACGGGGCTCGGTTGGTCTCGCCGACCGCCGCGATGCAGTAGATGATGAAGCTCGGCAGCAGCAGGATCGCGTACCAGCCCGGCGTCGTCACATTCAGGCCGAGAAGCTCCGTCGGGTTGCCCTTCGCCTGCGCGGCGACGATCTGCGAGGTGCTCATCGTCCCGGCGGTCATGAAGACCGCGACGATGGACAGGCCCATCGCGACCTCGTACGAGATCATCTGCGCACTCGAGCGCAGGCCGCCCAGCAGCGGGTAGGTCGAGCCGGACGCCCAGCCGGCCAGCACCACGCCGTACACGCTCATCGAGGAGCAGGCGAGCAGCACCAGCACGGAGACCGGAACGTCGGTGAGCTGCAGTGCGGTCTGCTGCCCGAACATGTTCACCACGCCGCCGAACGGGATCACCGAGAACGCGGTGAACGCCGTCGTCGCGGAGATCACCGGCGCGATGAAGTAGACCGCCTTGTCCGCGGTCTTGGGGATGATCTCCTCCTTGAACGGCAGCTTCACGCCGTCCGTGAGGCTCTGCAGCCAGCCCTTCGGGCCGACCTGATTGGGGCCGGGCCGGACCGCCATCCGGGCCACGACCTTGCGCTCGTAGTTGATCGTGAAGAGCGTCAGCAGCAGCAGGATCACGAAGACGCCCAACAGCTTGATCAGCGTGATCCACCAGACGTCGTTCTCGAACGTCTGCAGCGTCGGGTCCTGGGCGTGCGCCGCCAGCACCGATGTCATGAGTCAGCCCGTCCTTCAGCCGGCACAGCGAGGATCGGACCCGGCCGGCCGGCCGAGAGCCGGATCACCGCGCCCGAGGTGACACCCAGGCTGCGACGCACGGTCGAGCCCGGCGAGTTGGTGGGAACCCACACCACCTGCGCGGGCAGGTCGGTGATCGCGGCGGGCAGGGTGATGCCGCCCCGGTCCGTGCTGACGGTGACCGGGTCGCCGTCCGCCACGCCGAGCGCGTCGGCGACGTCCTTGCCGATCCGCACCAGCGCCGTCCGGGCCGTGCCGGCCAGCACGTCGTCGCCGTCCAGCAGCGTGCCGCTGTCGATCAGCTGATGCCAGGTGGCCAGGACGGCCTCGCGCTCGCCGGGTTCCGGCAGCGCCGCGGCGGTCACCGAGGGCGCGTCCGAGCCGGCCGCGCGGGTGGCCGGCATCGAGCCCAGCTCGCGACGGATCGCCATGACGTCGCCGGTACCGAGCGTGCCCGTCCCTGGAACATCGGCCATCAGCGCCGCCACCGCCTCGAGCACCCGGCCGTCGGTCATCGCGGCGGTCGGCAGCACGGTGTCGAAGGAGCGCAGCCGGCCCTCCCAGTCCATGAACGTGCCGGACTTCTCCACCGCCGGGGCGACCGGCAGCACCACGTCGGCGCGCCGGGTCACGGCGGTCTCCCGCAGCTCCAGGCTCACCAGGAAGCCGACGTTGTCGAGTGCCTGCTCGGCCAGCCGCGGGTCGGCCAGATCGCCCGGGTCGACACCCGCCACCAGCAGCGCGCCGAGCGTGCCGTCCGCCGCCGCCGCGACGATCGCGTCGGTGTCCCGGCCCACCGCGCTGGGCAGGGCACCGGCCGCCACCTGCCAGGCGAGCGAGAGCTCCGCCCGGGCCGCGGGATCGGTGACCGGGCGGCCGCCGGGGAGCAGGTTGGGCAGGCAGCCGGCGTCGACCGCGCCACGATCGCCGGCGCGGCGTGGCACCCAGGCGAGGCGGGCGCCGGTGCGGGCGGCCAGCGCGGCCGCGGCGGAGAG
>Ga0081539_10003470_pt1 | contig 19276 bp, 13 predicted proteins | sample TabmetS4T2R2_FD_71023 | JGI IMG/M metagenome (GOLD analysis project Ga0081539, IMG submission 71023) | Tabebuia heterophylla rhizosphere microbial communities from the University of Puerto Rico - S4T2R2 | ecosystem: Host-associated > Plants > Roots > Rhizosphere ...
TCAGATCGCTCGCCGGTGCAACCGCGCGACCGACTTCATCGAAAGCCGCCCCTTCGATGATAGCATCGGCCGAGGTCGCGGCGAGTGTGCCACTCACCGGCCCATTAAAGAGATAGACCCTGCCTGATTGAATGCCGTTATCGTCGTTGCTTCGGGCCCCGATCAGGATGTCGTCGAAGCCGTCGTTGTTCACGTCTCCGGCCGAAGCGACGGAAAATCCAAGGTTGTCACCAAACGCTTCCGCAGAAATGGTCGCGACAGCTTGAGAACTGTCGATATCGGAAGTCAGCGGGCCAAGAAAGAGATAGGCGCGACCCGCGAATTCGGCGACCGAGCTGTTCGATGGGTCGCCGACCACGAGATCGGCGATCCCGTCGCCATTAACATCACCGGCCGGGGCCACGCGCCAGCCGAAGTCGACATCAGTCCCGACGCCGCTGACCGTCACGTCGGCCGGCGGATTGGTAATTTGCGCCTCGACATCGGCGAATGGAAAAGCCGAAGCAAGGAGAAGCATTAGAATAAGTTTGGCAGAGTTCATGACTTGAGAGCGAAACTGGCCGGAAGAAAGAACGGCACAAGCAACAACATTGCTCTCGTTCGTAACAACTTGGAAAGATTTTGTCCCCGCTCGCACTCTGGAGGCGATCCTCGAGAATAGCCCGCAGCTAAGGGCGCCAACCCGCTAATTACGGGTGTTATCGTCGATCGTTCCTGGCAGTCGTGGCTGTTGGGAGAGGGCGAGAAACGGGAAGTTGTCTTGGAAGCTGAGATCGTTTGCGTTCACGCTATCACCTAGCGCTGAACCATTGTTGATAATCGTCACAAGGATATCAATGACATCGTCGGCCGGACGGCGTCCGTTCGGGAAGGCGGCTTCGGGATTAGTGCCACCCTGGAGACCGACGTTCGGAGTATGTGTGTTCAAGCGAAGCAAATCGCCGTTGGTCACTGCGATACCAGTCAGGACCGCAATATTGGCGTCGTTGGTGCCCAGCGATTTCAAGGTCGCAACGATATCGTCGCGGAACTTCCCGTTGGCATCGTCACTCGGCTTGGACGCATTGTATTCGTCTTTGCGCGCAAATGGGATGAGAACCGTGTTGACGAGCGGAACACCCATTCGATCGACCTGCTGAAAGGGAGCAGCCGCTTTCTCCGTCGCGAAGTTCATTCCGATCACGCCGGTGCGAGAAGTACCGATCAGGGAGACCGGAATCCGCATCGCGATCGCTACGACGTTGTATCCGGCGAAACTGTCGCGACCGCGGGTGAGGAGGAAGTCATCGCGCTTGCCCGCCTCGATCGAAGCGATCCAGCGCAGTTCGGCCGGGACGTCGAAGAAGAAGGGGTCATCCACAAGTCCGGCGAAAAACATCGCGCCGTTGGAGAAAGTGGTGACGACTTGCGGAGGAGCGACCGTATCGACCGAGGCATTGGTCGCGGGGGCGGTGAAGGTTCGAGGCGGATTCGAGAATCGGATGGTCGCGGTTTGCGGAGCAGAAGGGCTTGTTTTTGGGCTGAAGCTGACCGTAATCGATTTGTCCGGCAACGCATCGCCGGTGTTCTCGAAATTAAAACGGAACCTTGTCGCTGGATCAAAAATTCCGAGGTTGAGCGCTTCACCGGGAACGATAAAGCCGGAGAGCGCGCCAATGACTACCAGTTGGCCGTTATCGTTTGGATCGAGGAAAGAGTAAAAATCGGTTATGTCGGCGGGCGGAATACCTCCAAAGATAGGCCCATCCCGATGATCGGCGGCGCGAGCCGAGGGCGCGGAGAGGGAAAGGAGAAGGGCCAAGGGAACGGCCGGCGAAAACAGGAGAATTTTCATAACCCCATAATCGCACTCAGGCGATACCGGTGTAAAACCGGAAAAACGTCACGCACGCGAAGAAATGGGTCGTTAGGGCAACGAAAAATAGTCCACTCTCCTGGTAATTGCCGTCCACTAGGCGAGCGCCTATAGCGCGGTTTGCAAAAAAGCCCTGAAGGCGGCCGGATCCGCGAAACGATACCTCGCCCGGCTCGGGCCCGCGCCGACTTTGATCGAGATCAGGTGCGGCAGCTTGAGCTCGAACATGCTCTCATCGGTCTGGTCGTCCGTGACCTGGATGTTTTCTTTGGAGCCAAGCGCGTCGAGTAACTGTCGCACGCCCTCGTTAGGCCGGGCCGCCGGCGGGTCGGGCTCGATCTCGCGCAAGGTTCCCGTCGTAATCGAGAAAAGAGCGCGAGCCGTTTCTTTTCAGCAACCGGGGGGGAATTCGCGCTGCCCACGACTACCTGGAATCGAACCGCGCATAAGAAATCATGCTCGATTTTTCCCGGTGACTTTGGATGAGCGGGCGCCGCCCCGCCCGAGTGGTGGGCGCCGGTGATGGACGCTGCCCCTTCGACGGCAGCGTCGGGAACTGGCACCGTTGCTGCTTTATGGAAATTATGGCGAAGTTTCTCAATACCAGTGCGGCCAACTATTACCTGGAAGAGATCATCCGGCTCGCGCACGATCGCCTCGTCCTCATTACCCCGGTTTTGAAATTGAACGAGCGCGTCAGGGAGCTCCTGGAAGATAAACAGGAGCGTCGCATCGAGGTGCAGCTCGCCTACGAGAAAAACGAACTGCCCCCGGAAGAAATCAATTGGCTCCGCACCCTCAGCTGCGTTCGGACGAGCTTTTGCCGGAACCTTCACGCCAAATGCTATCTGAACGAGCAATTTTGCATGATCGCCAGCCTGAGCCTGCACGAACTCGGCGACGCCCAGAGCAACGAAATCGGCGTCCTGATTTCAGGGAGCGAGGACGAGGAACTTTTTCAGCACTTGGTCGAGGAAGCCGATCGCATCCTCCGGATTAGCGACGAGATCAGGATGAGCGCGGACAAGCCCCGCCGGTTGAGCGAAGAAAATGCGCCTAACGGACTCGAAGAACAGGAACCGGTGGGCAAGTTGAGCACCTCGCGTCTGGCGAAAAAGCTGGGGTTGAAAACGCAGGAACTCACCAATCATCTCATTCATCTCGGGGCGATTGAGATCACCGATGGCCGTAAACAGATCACTCCGTTAGGCCGGCGGCTCGGGGGCGAGCTGCGGGTGAGCGCGCGTTTCGGTCCCTATTTCCTCTGGCCGGAAGCCCTCCCCCTAACGAAAAGCTGACCCGGCCTACGCCGCGACAGGATCAGCCTTCGGCCGATTCCGGGACGGCTTTTTCTGCAGCCTGAAAACCGATCCTGGAATGCGTCCCGTCGCAAAACGGTTTCTCCGTCGACGCCCCACAGCGGCAAAGCGCCATCCGTTTCTCCACCGGATAGCTGTTGCCCTCGGCGTCTTTCAATTCCACCTCGCCCTTCACGATGTAAGGGCCATTCTTAATCACGTCGATTGTCACCTCGGCCATGTGGGCAAGGTTGCATTGCCCCGACAAAAGGAAACCTGGAAACAACGGAGGCTGCTCCATGTCCGAAGGCGAGAATATCCAATCGGAGAGTTTCTTCGCCCCGGCTTCGCGCTCTTCGGACGAGAACTTCTATGAACGCAGTTGTACCCGGGAGCGGCCCTGCTAGGTTTCGATCATGACCCACTTCGATTTGCGTCTCGGTGACTGCCTCGCAGGCATGGACACCATGACACCGGCTTCGACCGATCTCATCGTCACCTCACCGCCCTACAATCTCGGAATTCGTTACCGGAAATTCGCCGACACGGCCGATCGCGAATCGTATCTTGACTGGTGCGAAAGCTGGGCGGCGCAGCTTCGGCGGCTGCTTCGGCCGCAAGGTTCGTTATTTCTCAATCTTGGTGCGGCGCCTTCCAACCCGATGCTGCCGCACGAGCTGCTCCTTCGTCTCCGGAAGTTTTTCGTGCTGCAAAACACGCTCCACTGGATCAAATCGATCGCCTTGCCTGACGGGTCCGGCGAAGAAATCTCGCGCGGTCATTTCAAGCCGATCAGTTCGCCGCGTTACCTGAACGATTGCCACGAATACGTTTTCCATCTCACGCCCGAAGGAACAACGCCGCTCGACCGCCTCGCCCTTGGCGTGCCTTACCAGGACAAGAGCAACATCGCGCGCTGGTCGCACACGCGTGGAGGGGATCTTCGCTGCCGCGGCAACACATGGTTCGTTCCCTATGAAACGATCCAGAGCCGTGCAAAGGAACGACCGCATCCGGCAACGTTTCCTGTCCAGCTTGCTGAATGGTGCATAAAATTACACGGCGTCTCCCGTGTTCGGACGATGCTCGATCCCTTCCTTGGAATCGGAAACTCGGCTGTTGCGGCACAACGGTGCGGTGTGAGGGAGTTCATCGGGTTCGAGATCGACGAAGGTTACCTTGCCGAGGCGAAACGGCGTCTGGGACAAATGGCGCCAACCGTATCCCCCAAAGGCTAAAAACGCGGTTTGGGCCGGAATTTTGCCCCCGGGACTAGGTTTTTCTTGCCGTGCTTCCAGACCGGTGTATTCTAGACACTAGATGTCTAGAACAGTTCAGTCTCGACACCCAACGCCGCCGCCCACGACGTTGGGCGGAGCATTGCGTCAGCTTCGGGAGGATCGGCAGCTGCCGCTCTGGAAGGTGGCGCACTCGGCGGAAATGGACTCGACGCTTTTGAGCAAAATTGAACTCGGGCAGCGGCTACCGACGCAGGAGCAGACTGTTGCTCTCGCGAGATATTTCGGTGCGGACCCGACCGAGCTGGAGAGCATGCGAATGGCCGAGAAATTCCTTAATGATAACGGTCACAATCCCGCCGCAGTGGCGCTCGCCCTGAGCCGAATGCAGGAAACGACCAGGCCAACTCCTGTGAATAAAAAGCGAGCAGCGGTGAACTACCGCGCCAAATCTGTGAAGAAGTCGAAAAAGAACGCCTGAGCGATGTTTTTCCTTCGCCTCACTATGAAATTTTCGCGACAAGTTCGGACGCTTTAACGATGTAACGCTTCAAGATGTAACGGAACCTGATGCCGACGCTCCATTTCAAAGGCAAGCCGCTCGTGCAAAATCACCATCTCGTCGTGCCATTCAGCGAGCTGGAGGCGGTGAAGTCGCGCGGGCTCTCGAAGACGCCGAGCCTGCACGACAATCTCATCATCGAGGGCGACAACCTGAAGGCGCTCAAGGCGCTGCTGCCGGCCTATCACGGCAAGGTAGAGTGCATCTACATCGACCCTCCGTACAACACCGGCAACGAAGGCTGGATTTACAACGACCGGGTCAACTCGCCGATGATGCGCGACTGGCTCGGCCGCACGGTGGACCGCGACGATCTCACCCGCCACGACAAGTGGTGCTGCATGATGCTCCCGCGGCTGAAGCTGCTGCGCGAGCTGCTCACCGACGACGGCGCGATCTTCGTCTCCATCGACGACAACGAGGTGCATCATCTGCGCGCGTTGATGGATGAGGTCTTTGGAGAGGAGCGATTCATCGGTGAAATTGTTTGGCGCACGCGAAACACAGACAACCGCGTGAAGACGAATCTCTCAACCGATCACGAAGCCGTGCTCGTTTATGGCGGGTCTTCGGAAAATCCCGCAATCGTGGGACGCAAAATCGATCGCAGCGAATTTCAAAATCCTGACAAGGACAAACGCGGACCGTGGGTGACTGATCCGCTCACAGGAAAAGCGACCGCCGCCGAGCGGCCAAATCTTCATTACGTGATCAAAAATCCCGCAACTGGCGACAAGTGGGAGCCTGATCCGTCGCGCGGTTGGATTACCGACGAAACGGGTTTCAAAAAACTTCTCGCCGACAAACGCATTTGGTGGCCGCCCGATCCAGCGACGGGCAAACCGCGAAAGAAAAGATTTTTGAGCGAGACGAGCGAGCGAATGCCCGCATCGAGTTTTTGGGCTGATTTGAAAGGTCAATCGGGCGCGGACGAGTTGGACCAAATTTTAGGCGAGCGCTTGTTCGCCTTTCCAAAGTCACTCGATTTTATGCGCCGCATTTTGGACTACGGCGCGACGAAAGACTCGATCATTCTCGACGCGACCGCCGGGAGCGGGACGACGGCCCACGCGGTGCTGGCGTTGAACAAGGAGGACGGCGGGAACCGACGGTTCATCCTTTGCCAGATGCCGTTCGAGACGAAGGAGCAGGAGCAGAAGAAGGAGAACATCTGCGAGCGCATCACCGCCGAGCGCGTGCGGCGCGTGATCAAAGGCGTGTCGGCCGCGAAGGACGAGGCATTGCGCGCCGGGCTGGGCGGGACATTTTCGTATTTCCGGCTCGGGCGCGAGCTGGAGAAGCAGGCGATCCTCGATGGTAAAGACCTGCCGGGCTACGAAGCGCTGGCGGGTTACGTTTTTTGGACGGCAACGGGCGAGGAGTTCCAGCCGATCAAGATGAAGCGCAAGCAATGGTTCATAGGCGAGAGCCGCGAATACGCGGTTTTCCTGCTCTACGATGAAGACCTGGAGACGCTTAAAGCCATGGCGCTCACACTCGATATTGCCAAGGCGCTGCCGGATGCGGGCGGGAAGAGGAAGCTGGTCTTCGCCCCGACCAAGTATCTCGATGACGATTTTCTCTCCCGGCTGCGGATCGAGTTCTGCCAGTTGCCGTTCGAAATTTACCAGGTGGCGGAGACGAAGTGATGCAGCTCAAGTCGTATCAGACGCAGACGCTGGATCAGGTGAAGATCTATCTTCACACCCTGGCGCGACTGCGTGGCGAAGTGGAGAAGCTCAGCACGAGTTTCAAGGTCGATTGGGCAGAGGCGGCGTGGAGAGAAGTTAAGAACACGAAGTATCACGCGCGGCAGAATGGTCTCGGCGAGCCGCTGCCATCCTTCTGCCTGAAGATTCCTACCGGTGGCGGCAAGACGCTGCTGGCCACGAAGGCGATCGACCTGATCAACACGCATTATCGCAAAAGCAATCGCGGCGTGGTGCTGTGGATCGTGCCGACAACGCAGATTTACAATCAAACACTCTCCGCTCTGAAAGATCGCGGGCATCCCTATCGCCAGACATTGGATGTGGCCTCGGCCGGCCGGACACTCGTGCTGGAGAAGAGCGACCGCTTCTCGCCCGCTGACGTGGAGGAAAACCTCTGTGTGCTGCTGCTCATGCTGGCCTCGGCAAATCGGAAGAACAAGGAAGTGCTGCGCGCCTTCAAGGATGCTTCGGGATTCGATGCGTTCTTCCCGCCAGACGGCGATGTAAAGGGCCACGAAGCGCTGCTCCAACGTTTCCCGAACCTGGACACCTTCGAGAAGGAGAGCGGGTTTTACAAAAAGCAGATCAAGACCTCACTCGGCAACACGCTGCGCACGCTGCGACCTCTCGTCATCGTGGATGAGGGGCAGAAGGCGTCGCGCGATCTCGCCCGGGGAACGGTGGAAGATTTCAACCCATGCATGCTGATGGAGCTGTCGGCGACGCCGCCGGCACAGGCGAACGTGCTTGTGGACATTCGCGGACAGGCGCTCGCGGCTGAGGGAATGGTGAAGCTGGACCTGCACATTGAGAACAAGAGCGGCTCGCATTGGGAGGACACGCTTCTCGCGTCGATCGAGCATCGCAGAAAGCTGGAGGAAGAAGCGCACGAATACGAAGCGCAGACGGGCGTGCGCATTCGTCCCATCTGTTTGATCCAAGTGGAGCGGACCGGGAAGGGGCAGCACGCGCCGGGCGTGATCCACGCCGACGATGCGCGTGATTATCTGCTCAAGCACCCGGGCGTCACCGCGGACCAGATCGCAATCAAAACCGCCGAGAAGGATGAACTGAAGGAGGTGGATGATGTGGGCGGACTTCTCGGGCGCGATTGCCAGATTCGCTACATCATCACCAAGCAGGCGTTGCAGGAAGGCTGGGATTGTTCCTTCGCCTACGTGCTGACGATCCTGACCAATCCCGCATCGCAGAGCGCGCTGACGCAGCTCGTCGGCCGCATTCTGCGCCAGCCGTGCGCGCGCAAGACCGGCAATCGCTGGCTCGATGAAAGCTATGTCTTCTGTTTTCAGCGCCGCGGCAAAGAACTGTTGCAGGAAGTGCGAAAAGGATTTGGGCAGGAAGGTCTCGGCGATCTCGCCGCACGGGTCGTGACCGGCAAAGTGGAGAGCGAACTCGGCCCGGAAATCACCGTGACTGTGCGGGAGCGCTTTCGAAAGTCCGCGGAGCATCTCGTGTTGCCTGCATTCATGATCCGCGACGGCCGGGAGTGGCGGCCCGTGCATTACGAGCCGGATATTCTGGCGCGAGTGCCATGGGGCCACGTAGACCCAAGCCCGCTCTTCAAGCTTTCACTCGCCCCGCAGCCAGATCGCGGCATCGGCTACCGCATCGGTCTCGACGAGCGCACACTCACCGCTGATCCAGAAGAAGCGGGCGAGCGTTTGCTGACGACGGAAACTGACCTCGACTATGCGTTTGCCGCCAGTCACCTGCTCGACGTGATGCCGAACCCATGGCGGGGAAACGAGATCGCGCGAAAAGTTTTCGCGAAACTCATCGCGAAGCACGGGCGTGAAGTTGTCGCGCAGAATTTCGTGATGGTGCTCGACGCAATGCATCGCGAACTGGCGAAACAGCGGGATCATCTCGCGCGAGAAGTTTTTGAAGAGCTGCTGGCCAAGAGTACGATGCGTTTCATGGTCGTGGCGGACTCGCTCGAACCTGATGGGTTCAATCGCCTGCCGCAGACGCTCACGATGCGAAAGAACGAGCCGCGTGCCGTCAAGCTGAACAACCTGCAATACGAATTCAGCCTTTTCGAAGAGATGCCGGAGCGCGGGTTTAGCAGCGGCCTCGAGCAAGCTGTCGCAACGTTTCTGGAAGATCAGGCGCCGCTCTATTTCTGGCACCGGAACCGGTCGCGGGCGGATTACTTCGTCCAAGGCTGGAAGAAGAATCGCATCTACAGCGACTTCATCTTCACTGCTTCTGATCCGGGCGAGAAGGGCAGCGAGTCATTCAACCGCGTTTTCGTTTTAGAAACGAAGGGCCGCCATCTCGCCGGCGTGCGAGATGCCGAAGATGAGGTGACCGACACGGGCTACAAGCGCGATGTCTTCACCTTGTGCACCGACCTCAGCAAAGAAAAGAAGTGGAGCGAGCTCGTGCCGTTCATGCAGAATAAAAGAATGCGTTTCGAAGTCGTCGACGAGGACGGCTGGATGGCACGGCTGACTGAATTGCTCACACGGAACTGAAGGTCTGATCGTCAACGGCAGGCCAGCAGATTCATCGGCTTCGAAATCGAATATCTGAGCGCGGCGGTTAAAAACCGTCGCTCGTTGAGGAATCTTCGAACCTCTCGAGCGCTTTAACCAGATTCCCCGGGAGGGGACGAACTCGCTCGAAGATTCGCGGCCCCAGTGCCTTTGCCACTGGATAGCCGGCGAAGATCATCTCCAGGCGGGCGTCGAGGTTATCGATGTAGTGAAGCACTATCGCTTCCGGCGTTTTCGGAAAGACCGGCGACCCGAGCTGCATCTCGCCGTGATGCGAAGCGATCAGATGCAGGAGATGGAGTCGCACATCCTCGCTCGGGGGGCGTAACTCGAGCCATGCTCGGGCCTCCTCCTCCGCGAGCAGTTTGCGCCAGAGCGAATTCACGATTTCCATTCCGATGCCAATGTGGCCAACCATTTCCCCCAGCTCATCGAAAGGCATGTTGAATCCGGTCTCGGGCAAAAAATTTTCCCACAGCTTGCCCGCGTCGTGAAAAAGAATGCCGGCGAGGATCAGATCGAGATTGAGATTCGGATACAACGGCCCGATCACGCTCGCGAGGCGCATCATCTGCGCCGTGTGCTCGACCAGGCCGCCGCGTCGTGCGTGATGATAATTTCGCGCACCGGCGGTGTTGCGAAAGCGCGCGCCATGCTGGGCGATGAACTCGGTGGAGAGCGCCTGGAGCCGCGGGTCACCGATTGCGCCGGTCGTGCTGACGATGAAATCCCAATCCGCCTTCTGTTTTGCTCGCAGCTCGGGCGGTCCCTGCAGGAGGAGCGACTTCTCCTCTTCCGTCAGGCGGCGCACGTCCCAGCGCCGCGCATCGAGCCCGTACTGCTGGTGTTGATAAAATTCGCCCCTGATCTCGACAAATTGGCCGCTCTCCATCGAATCGCACGCTTTGTAATTGGGATGATCGCTCCAGACCCGCAACGTCATCCGATCGCTCGCATCCGCCAGCCCAAGCTCGCAATAGGGCTTTTGCTCGCGGGTCAATTTCGAGGCGACCGTCTCGAGTTGCGCATGCACACGGGCCTCGACCGGACCGTTCTGCACGGCTTCGCGGATTTTTTGCAGGGTTAACAATTCGATCACGGGGAACTCTAAAGGGCTTTGACCACGATCCAAGTTCTCGCCGCAGCGCCCGTTCTCGGATCGTGCAAGCTGATTTCATGTCGCCCCTTTTTCAGCCGCGCCGTCGCGCCTTCGCATTGAAGCGTGAGGCTTTGCCAGACCAGCTCCCCGGTCAGGTTGCTCTTGAGAGGGAGGCGATCGCTCGCCGGCAGATCCGGATCGAGATAATAGACGCTGCCGGGAAGCGGCGAAACCACTCGCAAAGAAACATTCCCCAGAGCCACCGGGACGAACTCGCCTAACGACTCATTCTGCGGGCTGGCGAGCCATTCCCGAAATTCCGGGCCGAGCAGCACCCGTCCGGCGGCATCGTAGTCCGCCGCGGATTCCGTCGCGGGCAAATGATCTGACAAAAATTCTTCTCTCACGAGTCCCGGCCGATTGGCGGTGGCCAGTTTACCGGTCAGTGGATGAATTGTGCGCTCGATCACATTCTCCGGCCGCGGGTACCAGCTGGTGCCAAAGTCTGTACTTAAATGCTCCATGACCTCGTGGAGGACGGGCGCCGCGCCGCTCACCCCGGAGACCTCTCGCATCGCGCTCCCGTCGAAATTTCCGACCCAGACTCCCGCGGTGAATTCCGGCGTGTAGCCGATCGCCCAGTTGTCGCGATAGCTCGTGCTCGTCCCGGTCTTGACTGCGACCGGGAAATCGAAACGCAGCCAGGAGTTCGCTCCAAAAGTAAGGGCGCGCGCTTCGTTGTCGCGCAGGATATCGGCGAGAAGATAACAGGCTCCCGCATTGCCAATGCGTCGCCGCGGCGCGACTGGCTCGTCCTGCAACAGTCGATAAGGCTGAAACTCGCCCAACCGGGCGAGCGCGGCATAGGCGTTGACCAATTCGAGCAGACGCACGCTCGCGTTCCCGATTGTCAGGCCAAGCCCGTATTTCGCCGCCGGCCGCTCGAGCGTCGTCACGCCACATTCCCGGAACAGACGCTGCAGCGGAGCGGGTCCGCCTAACGACTCAAGCAGGCGGACTGCGGGGATGTTGAGCGAATTGGCCAGCGCCAGCCGCAACCGCACCGGGCCATAACAAAAATGATTGTAGTTCTCCGGCCGATAAACCCCGGTCGGGGTGGTGAAAGCCACCGGAACATCGGGTACGACCGTTGACGGGGTCGCTCCCGTTTCGAAGGCGAGCAGATAAGTGAAGGGCTTGAGGGTGGAACCGGCCGAGCGCGCAGCCCAGGCGCCGTTGACCTGCCCGGCCGCCGGCCCGAAATAATCCTCCGACCCGACCAGCGCCAGGACATTGCCGGTTCGATTCTCAATCACTACGAGTGCGCCATTCCGGACGTGCTCCTCGCGCAATTTGTCAAGATGATGACGGAGGGACCGGGTGCAGAATTTCGTGAGGGGCAAATCGAGTGTCGTCCGGATTTCTGCCGAAGGATGCCCCGAAGGCTTTCGCAGTTCCTGCCTGACAAGATCGACGAAATGCGGCGCGTCGAAATTTGGTGGATGCAGCGCAAGCTGGATCGGTTCCTGGCGCGCCCGGTTCCATTCCTCCGCACTGATCAGACCCGCGCGCTTCATGCGCGTCAACACAGAGCATTGACGTTCCAGCGCGCGTGCCAGATGCCACCGCGGATTGAGCCGCGACGGAGCCTGCGGCAAGCCGGCGAGGAAAGCCGATTCGGCCAGGCTGAGATCGTTAGGCGGTTTAGCAAAGTAGTATTCCGCGGCGGCCCCGATCCCGATCCGGGAATTCCCGTAATCAAGCCGGTCGAAATAAGCTTCGAGGATCTGGCGCTTGCTCCAGAGTTGCTCGAGCCGCATCGCCTGCAACGCCTCGACCAGCTTCGTCCCAAAATTGCGCGGTCGCGGCTGGGCGAGCTTGATCAGCTGCTGCGAGATGGTGCTTGCCCCGGAAACCAACCGTCCCCGGCGGAGCGCGTCACCGGCAGCGCGGAGCATGGCGAGCGGATCGATTCCATGATGCGACCAGAAGCGTTTATCCTCCGCGCAGATCGTGGCGTCGAGCAGGTGCGGCGGGAGCCGGTCGATCGAAACCGGGGTAATAAAGCGCCGGCCGTCGACGAGCGATTCGCGCAAAACGGTTCCGTTGCGATCGGTAAAACGCACTCCGGACGCGGGAGCCTCCTCCAGGCTGGAAGGCAGCGGGACGAAACGAAATGCCAGCGCAAACGTTAGGCCAAACGCCACCAGACCCAACGCCGGCCACGAGCCGTACGAAACTTTGGCGCATATGCGCCAAAGTTTCGTACGGTTGGGGGTCCGTTCTTCCATTATAGCGCCGTGCTCTTGACCTTGACTGCTTCGCTCAGACCGAACCGATCGGGGTGATACATTTCCTCGATTTTGGCCGGCGGCGCGATGACTTCGCCCGCCGCCCGGACTCGGGCGAGATAGGTGATGGTGTAGGAGCCGGGGCCGAGATGATTGCGGAAGAAAAGCGCCCGATCATGGCGCAGTTCGACATAATCGCTATGCCAGTTGTCGCGCCCGCCGCTCAGATCGCGCATTTCTTGGGTTTTGAAACTCGGGTTGACCGCTTCGAAGACCGCGGGCAAGGCGTCGTCGAGCGCGACGAAGTGCGCCGGCTGGCGCACTTCCAACCGGAGGGTAACCAGCACCCGATCGCCCACGCCTAACGAATCGGCTTTGGTGAGCGAACCGTCGTCGTTCACTTTCTGATAACTGCGTTGGAGGAGGAAACCGCGATCCTGCCGCGGTTGCAGCCCGACCGGCGGTCGCGCTTCCAGTTTCACCTGGGTGAACAGGGTGCGCGCCTGCGGATTACCGAGAAGCAGCGGGACCGGGGTCGCGCCGGGGCTCGCCTTCACGATTGGCTGTTCCTCGATAAACGCGCGGGTCTGCTCATCGAGCTGGAAGGGATGGCGATTCCGGTTGTAGTCGACGTAGCCGTTCGCGTTCTTTTCTCCGGACTCGAGCTGTGTGGCGTATTTCGTCAGGCCAAGCATCGCCCAGGCATTGCTCTGGGTGTTCTCCCAGCGCCCGGCGCGTCGCGACCGGAGCAGCTCCTCGACCAGCACGTCCACCTCGTGGTCGTTAGGGCGAAATTGCGACCAGGCAAGCAGACGCACCGCCAGCTCGCGTTCCGGTCCGCCAAAATAAAGGTCGCCCTGTGCTTCCATCGGTTCCTGAGGATTGATCAATTGCTCGACCATCGTTTCCGGTCCGTGACTTTCGAGAATGGCGAGCGCGAGAAGCGCGCGGCTTTCCGCGGAGAGGCGCGAGCGTTTGTTGAAGAAGAGTTCGTGATAGGAATTCTCCGGCCGCCCGGCGAGGGCGAGCGCGTAGAGCGCGAGAGAACGATCGGAAAGCTCGAAATTTTCCTGGAAATCGCCGGAATTGCGCAGCGCGCCGCGGAGATACTCGCAGAGGCGGCCGAGCGTGGAAGCCGGCACCTCCCAGCCGTTGCGCTGAGCCAGGGCAAGGGCAACCGCGGCGTAGGCGCTCGCCCAAAGGTTTGGCTCGCGGTCGTGCGGCCAAAACCCGATCCCGCCGTTGTCGGTTTGCATTTCGAGGAGTCGACCGAGGCCAATGGTGATTGCCCGCTCCGCTTTGTCGTTAGGCACACGCAATTCCGGGACGGCTGCGCGGAGTTGCGGCGCGACGATCCAGGGCAGCATGTTTGAGATGGTCTGCTCGGCGCACCCGTAGGGATAATGGAGGAGATAGGCGACCGGCTCGACCAGGCCGAGCAGCCGGGTGTTGGCCACATTCACCTGAAAACGGCCGGTCCCTTCGAGGAATTGGGGGTTGGCGTTCGCGAGCAGGTCGACCTCGGTCGCCTTGGTGTGATCGGTCAGGATTTCGCGCAGGAGGGGGGCGGCAAACCCAACCGGGAGATTGCTCTCGACCGCGTCGTCAAGGCCGTTCAGTTGTGCCGTCCACACCCAGCGCGCGTTGCCGGGATTTTGGAATTCGACCGGGAAATCGACCGCCTGCGAGCCGCCGGGAGCAATCGTTAGGCGCCGGACGAGTTTGGTTTGTTCTTTTGTTTTATCATCGAGCTGAAGGGTCACCTCCGCTTCGCCGCTTTCGTTCGAACGATTTTGCAAAATCGCTCGAGCCATTAATTTGTCGCCGACGGTGGCGAAGCCGGGGAGCGACGGCTCAAGCATGAGCGGTTTGTTAACTTCAAAGCTCGATTCCGCGCTCCCGAAACGGTCGGCGCCGGCGTTCACCACCGCGACGAGCCGAAAACGCGTCAGGTTATCCGGCGCTGGGAAACTGGTCTGGGCGCGGCCATCTTTGCCTGTGCGCAGATCGGCTTTCCAAAATGCCGTGGCGAGAAAATTCTTCCGAAGGGCGCTCGGCGCCGGTTCTTCTCCGCCGCCGCCGATGAGAAAACCTTTGTTGGAAAATTCGAGTGCCGACGCGTCTTCGGGAAAAAGATTTGGGAGGGTAAGACCGGTCTGCACCCGAAGCGGCTGGGTTTCGTAAAAGAAACCGTACGGATCCGGCGCCTTGTAACCCATGAGGGCGAGCACGCCTTCATCGACCGCGAAGAGCGCAACTTCCGCGTTCCCAACCGGGCGACCCCTGGAACTTTTCACCGTCACGACGGTCGAAACTTCCGCGCCCGGCCGGTAAGCGCGATCGCTCGACTCGAGCCCGACGGCGAGCTGGGTTTCCGGCCTGACGACATTCAACTGCGCATAACCGACGCGGTAATCCGGGGTTTTAATCTGGCGCGGGCTTTGCGCCCGCCCGCGCAATTCGAGGACAGAAACAAAAATGTTAGGGGCGTCAGTTGCTTCGAGCGCAACCCGCACGACCGGAGCGTTGCCTTCCAGTTTGGTAAGAAAAGCGCGCCGCACCCGGTCCTGCTCGACCGTGACGAGGGCCGCGCCGTTGATCGGGGTCTTGACCAGGATCTTCGCTTCTTCTCCCGGGGAATACGATTTCTTGTCCGGCACCAGATCGATCTGGGCCTCGTTGCGATAATCCCAGTCGGTCTTTTTCGGTTCCTCGGCGACAACGTTGAAATCGAAGCTCGATTCGATCGGGCGTCCCGCTTCGTCCTTGGCCGAGGCACGCAGGCGGTAGCTGCCGATTTCGTTAGGGGTAAAAGTGGCAACGGCGGAAGGAGCAAGTTCCCAGCGCTCCTCCGATTTCCGGAGCGGCAGGGTGGCGAGCGATTGATCAAAGGCGGAAACGTAGTTTGTCTCCGTCCGATAATTGAGCGTCCCGCCCGCGCCCTGCTCGCGCACGGTGTGGAAGTTGCGTTTCTCGATCACGACCCGGGCCTCGGCCGGTTGCGCGCGCGGCGTGCCGTCGGCCTGGACCGCGACGAGGCGGATCGGCAACGGCTTGCCGGCGACGACAAGATCATCCGGGCGCTGCAAGCCGAGATAAAAGGCGGAGCTTTGCCTAACGAACGTATCACGCTCGGAAATTGTCGTCTGCCCAAGATCGGTGATCTCCACCAGCAGCCGGCAGCGGCGCGGCTGCGGCTGGGCCGCATTAGTCGAAACCTCCAGCGCAACCGTCGCGGTCCCGTTCTCGTCGAGAGGCAATTCGCCGTGCTCGGAAAGTTTGGTCGCCGCCTCCTTTTCCTCGCCCCTCTCTTCGCTCTGCGGACCGAAGGTGAATTGATCGAACCCGTCCGGACTGAAACTGGTGTCGTGTCCTTCGAGCGACCACTTCAGAAGCGCCTTGGTGAGCGGTTTCCCGTGAAAATATTTTGCGCTGACGATCGCCCTGACGGCTTCGTCCGCCGCATAGGAATCTTTCGCCTGAAGGGCAATCTCGAAGGGCGCCGGTTTGTATTCCTGGACCGAGACGCTAAGGGCGCTGGTCGATCGATTTCCGAAGTCGGCGATCGCAGTGTAGTTGCCGAGCCGGCCTTCGGGCAGCGGAATGTCGGCCGTGAAGGTACCCTGGGGCGAGAGCGTGGCCTGCGTTTCCCACACCTTCTGGTCGTCGGGATCGTTCAGGCGCAGTTGAAACGAGAAGGGCTCGGGCAGGGTGAGCCCCTTTTCCGCCAGCTCACGGACCATGCCTTTGAGATGAAGTGATTCGCCGGGCTGATAGAGCGGGCGATCGGAAAAAAGGAAGACCGACTGGAGATTGCGCGGCTCCCAGTAGCCATAAGGGATCTTAAAGGCGTAGAGCGGGACGTTGGTCGGCGGATGCGGACCGAACTCGACGACATGAAAATCGTCGCCCACCTCGGCGATGAGCCATTGACTGCGCTTGTCGCGATGGAAATAAGCGATGCCGGCAGCGCTGGTTTTGCTCGTGAGGAGGGTCTCGTTCTCGTTCGTTAGGCAACGGACCGTGGCGTTCGCAACCGGGAGCCCGGTTTCCTGGGAGAAAACATAGACCCAGGCATCCGTGCCGTTGAATTTCCACACCAGCCCGAGATCGGTCAGCTGGACGATCGCCTGCGTCCCGATCGATTTTGGATTCTGCCCCGGTTGCCCTACGACCCCGGTGGCATCAAGAAAGACCGCGCCGGTGCGGCGCCCGCCGAGGATCCGGTCCCAGGAAAGCGGGATGGTGTTCGGGTGGTCGCGGGGCGTGTTCGTCTCGATTGTTTCCTGGAAAATGGTTTTGCCGGGGACCAGCTCGAAGGTGAGGCCGCCATATGGTTCGCGGTCGTCGCTTTCCTCGTTGTCGTTGCGCTTCTTCCCGTAACCGCTGCGATAGCCGGCGAGCGCGTAAACGATCGATTGCGGCTCGAGCAGACGCGCCCGCACGAGCGCGCTCGGGAGATTGACCGCTTGCAGCTCGAAAATGCGTCGGCCGCCGCTCAGTTGTTCAGTCGTTAGGGCGGGAAAATAAAGTCGCGGTGGGATGGGAACAAAGGTCGCCTCCTTTGTAAAGGTGGCGGCGAGGGTGAACGGCTCCTCCGCCGGCAACCCCTGGTTGACCGTGATCGTGTAAGGCTGGTCGAGCTGGAAATCGCCCTGTAGCGCGATCGCGGAATCGTCCCGATCGAACTTCAAGTTCGGCGGCGCGGGGGTGACCGAAACCCATTGCGGAGCGTCCGCCACCTTGATCAGCGGCGAGATGCTTTTGGTGAACCCGACCCGGATCCAGCGGCCGTGGTCGATCGTGTTGTGGGCCTCGACGTTCTCGACCGCGAAGGGGCGCACCTTGCCGATCTTAATTTCGTAATCGGCCAGCAACTTTTCCGGGCCATCGGAAGCGGGGAGCCCTTTTTTCAAAACGCAACGCCAGCCTTCGCCGGCGGAGAGCGGTTGCGCGGGCTGGATCTTGACCCGGTTTGGGACCGCAGCAGACGAATTCCCCGATTCCTCCTTCGCGGAATCCTCAGGCGACTTTTGGAAACGATCGCGCCAGGCCTTTTGTTCGTTGCTCGGGCCGGGGAAATAACCGTCATTTTCCGCTGCCGGACTCGTTAGGGCAGGAATCCTGTGACCGGCGGCGTCCTCGAAGGCGATGAAGCGGGCGACCGCTTCCGGTTTTACGCGGACGTTGAACTGGACGATGACCTTCGGGCTGGAGGGCGCGTCCTTTTGGCCAAATGCCTCGGGCGATTGCCCCGTCACCCCCATCGCCGGGGTCGTCACCTGCGCGATCAGTTTCGCATCGGAAGGTTTGCCTTCCGCAGTTTGCAGACCCGGAGCGAGTCGCAACTGGTAGGTTGTGCCGAGAGCGAGCGGCGCGCTCGGAGTAAACACGCCGCTCCGCTGGCTTAGCCACGTGAAAGAACCGGGCAGCGGCGGGGCGAAAATGAGCGGCGATTTTTGCGACGGAATTCCGAGGCCTTCGGGCGAAACCATCGCCTCGTCGAAACGTAGCTCGAAGGTCGTAGCAGGCGAAATCTCGTTGGTGCCGAGGACGAGGCGAACGCCGTGCGATTCGTTAGGCGATTCCGCGCCGCATAGAGCGGTCGCGACGAAGAGAGCCAGCCCAGGCGGGAAGGCTCGAAAAACGGAACGCTGAGAGAAAAACCTGCGCACGGAAACGCCAAAAGCATACGCGCTCGCCTCCTGGCGTCACAGCGAAAAGTTGTAGCCGAGGGCGGTGACCCCGGCTCGTCACGAGGGTGCCGAATCTTGCGACTATTTTGTACTGGTCGAGCAATCCGTCCGGCCCAAATTGCTCGTGCACTCGGCCGGGGTCACCGACCCCGGCTACAGTAGCGCCGCGGCGCTATGGTTTGGCGATGCCGATTACCCCACAGGCGAGGCGCCCGCCGGCGTTGCCGACCGGCTGCGACTTCAGGTCATCCTCTTTCTCGTGCACGATCACGCCGCGGCCGATGATCGATTTCTCGCCGCTGAAGGTCATCATGCTGTCGGTCAACTCGAGATGCGCTTTGCCCGAGGCGTCGGCTTCCAGGTTGCCAAGGTCGCCCTCGTGCCGCTGCGCCGCATCGTGACCGGCGTGCGGATTATTCGTGGGATTGAAATGACCGCCGGCCGCTTTGCCATCCGGCGAAGAGCAATCGCCCCATTCGTGGATGTGAAACCCGTGTTTGCCGGGCGTGAGGCCGGTGACATCGGCAACGATTTTCATTTCGTCGCCTGCCTTGGTGAAGGTGACCGTGCCTTCGACCTGGTTGCCCTGCGTTGGATGCAGGACGGCGATTGCTTTGGTCGGCTCCTGGGCGAAAGCCGAGGCGCCGAGGTATGCGAGAGTCCCGGCCGCAAAAAGACCGAGTCCAGTTCGGTGAAATGCGTTTTTCTTCATCTTCCAACCTAACAACAGGCCGCCGAGACACAAACCAGAGGAAGCGGAAGGGTTGCTGATCGCGAACAACCATTACATCGGTCGCTCACGGCTCGTGATCTCAAGATCGTCCCCTAACAGATTGTTGAAACCGCAAGGACCCGCGCCTTCCTCTTGCTCTTGCTCCCCGGCAAGACCAATCGAGCAAGAGCAGGAGCAGGAGACACAGATTAGTATTTCAACCGTCTCCTAGTCGAGCAGGCGTTTCTCCAGCCCGGCATAAGCGTCGATGCGTCGGTCGCGGAGGAACGGCCA
>Ga0081539_10003471_pt1 | contig 19268 bp, 14 predicted proteins | sample TabmetS4T2R2_FD_71023 | JGI IMG/M metagenome (GOLD analysis project Ga0081539, IMG submission 71023) | Tabebuia heterophylla rhizosphere microbial communities from the University of Puerto Rico - S4T2R2 | ecosystem: Host-associated > Plants > Roots > Rhizosphere ...
GTCGATCTGGACGGGTTCAAGAACGTCAACGACGTGCGCGGGCACGACGTCGGCGACGCGGTGCTCGCCGAGGTGGGTGACCGGCTGCGCCGCAACCTGTTGGCCGGCGACGTTGCCGCACGGCTGGGCGGCGACGAATTCGCTGTGCTGATGCACGCGAGCCCGGAGGAGGCGATGCTGGCGGCCAAACGGCTGCTGGCCGTGCTGGGCCAACCGTACGAGGTGAATGGGACGTCTGTCTTCCTCTCGGCGAGCGTCGGCGTTGCGGGCAACCCGGTACCCGGCGAAGCCGGCGCCCTGATGCGCGACGCCGACCTGGCGCTGCGGTATGCGAAGCAGCGCGGCAAGAACCGGGTGGAGCGGTACGACGCGCGCTACGACGAGCTGCTCCGCCGCCGCAGCACGCTGGAGCACGAGCTGCGCCAGGCCATCGACCGCGACCAGTTGCGCCTGGTGTTCCAGCCGGTGGTGGCGCTGCCGTCGATGCGACCGGTCGGCGCCGAGGCGCTACTCCGCTGGCACCACCCGGCGCTCGGCGACGTCCGCCCGGACGAGTTCATCCCGGTGGCCGAGGAATCCGGGTTGATCAATCGGTTGGGCATGTGGGTGCTGCGCCAGGCGTGCCGGCAACTGGCCGCCTGGCTCGTCGCCGGGCACGATGTCTGGGTCTCGGTGAACCTGTCGCCCCGGGAGCTGCACGCGGCCGACTACCCCGGCCACGTCGCCGACGTGCTGGCCGAGCACGGCGTCCCGGCCCAGCGGTTGGTGCTCGAGGTGACCGAGCATGCCGTGGCGACCGACATGGAGGAGCTGGTCCGTCGGCTGGGCGAGCTGCGGGCCACCGGGGTGCGCATCGCGCTGGACGACTTCGGCGCCGGCTATTCGTCACTCGGCCAGCTGCGGACGTTGCCGGTGGACATCCTGAAGATCGACCAACGGCTGGTGGCCGAGCCGGAGTCGCGCACCGGGACGGCGGCACCGCTGGTCGACGTGGTGGTCCGGCTCGGGCACCGGCTCGGGCTGGAGGTGCTGGCCGAGGGCATTCAGACGCCGGCGCAGCGAGCCGTGGTGGAGGAGGCCGGCTGCCGTCTCGGGCAGGGCTCGCTGTTCGGCTGGGGCGTACCGGCCGAGCACCTGGAGGCAAAGCTTCGAACGCTGCGAACCATGCCGTCCAGGAAACCGCTGCCGGCGCCGCGGCCACCACCGTCCGGTGCCGCGCATAGCCAGGTGGTCGCGCTGGGGCCGGGGATGCGGCAGCTCAGGGCCCTGTTACCGGCCGAACAGACACCCGAGACCCGCTCGGGTGATCAGCATGTGGGATCAGTTGACTCACCGCGTGAGATCGGGCAAGGTTAACCACATGTGCTTCACGTCCCGAGTACTTATGTGAGCGCGTTCTCCTCCTGAGGGGAACGCGCTAGGTCCCGTGCTTCAAGGCACGAGGGCCTTTTTTGTTGCTCGCGTACGGATCACCAACCCCGACCGAAGGCCTGAGTCATGACGAGACCACCCACTCCAGAGACACTCGCCCACCGCCCCAACCCGGCCACCGTCGCGGCGGCGCAGTCCGCCCCGGTGGTAGCCGCCCCGGTCGCGACCTCCGGGGCCGGCTCGCTCGTGCGGTCGCTCGAGGCGCTCGGCGTCGAGGTGGCGTTCGGCATCCCCGGTGGGGCGATCCTGCCGGCGTACGACCCGCTCTACGACTCCCGGGTCCGGCACATCCTGGTCCGCCACGAACAGGGTGCCGGGCATGCGGCGACCGGGTACGCGCAGGCCACCGGCAGGGTCGGCGTCTGCATCGCGACCTCCGGTCCGGGTGCGACGAACCTGGTGACGCCGATCGCGGACGCGTACATGGACTCGGTGCCGATCGTCGCGATCACCGGCCAGGTGCCCCGCCCGGCGATCGGCACGGATGCCTTCCAGGAGGCGGACATCCAGGGCATCACGCTGCCGATCACCAAGCACAACTTCCTGGTGCAGTCGGCGGACGAGATCCCGCGGGTCATCGCCGAGGCATTCCACCTGGCCGCCACCGGCCGCCCCGGACCGGTCCTGGTGGACCTGCCGAAGGACGTGCTGCAGGCCCAGACCACCTTCGCCTGGCCGCCCACCTTGGACCTGCCCGGTTACCGGCCCACCATGCACCCACACGGCAAGCAGATCCGCGAGGCAGCCCGGCTGATCGGCCAGGCCCGGCGTCCGGTGCTTTATGTGGGTGGCGGTGTGATCAAGGCCGGCGCGACGGACGGCCTACGGAAGCTCGCCGAGCTCACCGGGATGCCGGTGGTGACCACATTGATGGCACTCGGCGCGTTCCCCGATTCGCACCGGCAGCACCTCGGCATGCCCGGCATGCACGGCACTGTTCCCGCGGTGTACGCGCTGCAGAAGGCCGATCTGCTGGTCACCCTGGGCGCGCGATTCGATGACCGGGTCACCGGCAAACTGGACTCGTTCGCGCCGGACGCCAAGGTGGTGCACGCCGACATCGATCCGGCCGAGATCGGCAAGAACCGGCACGCGGACGTCCCGATCGTGGGTGACGCCCGGCACGTCATCGACGAGCTGATCGCCGCGATCTCCGGCACGGCCGGCGGTAGCCGCTCGTACCAGGCATGGTGGAACACCCTGAACGAGCTGCGCGAGCGGTATCCGCTGGGCTACGACGAGCCCACTGACGGCACGCTGGCCCCGCAGTACGTGATCGAGCGGATCGGCAAGCTGGTCGGACCGGACGCGATCTACGTGGCCGGTGTGGGGCAGCACCAGATGTGGGCGTCGCAGTTCATCACCTTCGAGAAGCCCGGCACATGGCTGAACTCCGGGGGCGCCGGAACGATGGGGTACGCCGTGCCGGCCGCGATGGGCGCCAAGGTCGGCAAGCCCGGCGCCTCGGTCTGGGCGATCGACGGCGACGGCTGTTTCCAGATGACCAATCAGGAGCTGGCGACCTGCGCGCTGGAGGGCATCCCGATCAAGGTGGCAGTGATCAACAACGGCAACCTCGGCATGGTCCGGCAATGGCAGACGCTCTTCTACCAGGGCCGCTACTCGAACACCGATCTGGGCACCCACAAGCACCGCATCCCCGACTTCGTGAAACTCGCCGAGGCGCTCGGCTGTGTCGGGCTGCGCTGCGAGTCCATGGACGACGTGGACAAGACCATCAAGGCCGCGATGGAGATCAACGACGCGCCGGTGGTCATCGACTTCACGGTCGGCAAGGACGCCATGGTGTGGCCGATGGTCGCGGCCGGTACCAGCAACGACGAGATCATGTTCGCCCGGGACGTGCGCCCGACCTTCGACGAAGACGACCTGTGAGAGTGAGTACTTCGATGACCAAGCACACACTGTCCGTGCTCGTGGAGAACAAGCCCGGCGTGCTGGCCCGGGTTTCGGGTCTCTTCTCACGGCGCAGCTTCAACATCGACTCGCTTGCGGTGGGCGAAACGGAGAACCCGGACGTCTCCCGGATCACGATCGTGGTCAACGCCGAATCCTCACCCCTCGAACAGGTGACCAAGCAGCTCAACAAGCTCGTGAACGTTTTGAAGATCGTCGAACTGGATCCGGTGCAGTCCGTCCAGCGCGAGCTTCTGCTGGTGAAGGTGCGGGCCGACCGCTTGCAGCGCGGGCAGGTACTCGAGACGGTCGAGCTGTTCCGTGCCAAGGTGATCGACGTCGCACCGGACACACTCACCATCGAGGCGACCGGAAACCCGGACAAGCTGGACGCGCTGCTGCGCGACCTCGAGCCGTACGGCATCAAAGAGATGGTGCAATCCGGCCTGGTCGCCATCGGCCGTGGTTCCCGCTCCATCACGACCGGCCCGGCGCTCCGCGCCGCCTAGATTTCAGAGCATTCGGAAAGGGAAGTCATGACCGCGGAAGTGTTCTACGACGACGACGCCGATCTGTCCATCATCCAGGGACGGAAGGTCGCCGTCATCGGGTACGGCAGCCAGGGTCACGCCCACGCGCTGTCGCTGCGCGACTCCGGCGTCGACGTGGTGGTCGGCCTGCAGGAGGGTTCGAAGAGCCGACCCAAGGCCGAAGAGCAGGGCCTGGAGGTGAAGACGCCGGCCGACGCCTCGGCCTGGGCTGACGTGATCATGGTGCTCGCGCCGGACACCGCGCAGCGGAAGATCTACACCGAGTCGATCGCGCCGAACCTGAAGGCCGGGAACGCCCTGTTCTTCGGGCACGGTCTGAACATCCGCTTCGAGCTGATCAAGCCACCGTCCGATGTGGACGTTGCAATGGTCGCACCGAAGGGCCCCGGTCATCTGGTTCGCCGCCAGTACGTGGACGGCAAGGGCGTACCCTGCCTGATCGCGGTGGAGCAGGACGCCAGCGGCGGCGCGCAGGCTCTCGCCCTCTCGTACGCGAAGGCGATCGGCGGCTCCCGGGCCGGTGTGATCAAGACGACCTTCAAAGAGGAGACCGAGACAGATCTCTTCGGCGAGCAGGCCGTGCTCTGCGGCGGCACGGCGGCGCTGGTGCAGACCGGCTTCGAGGTGCTCACCGAGGCCGGCTACGCCCCCGAGATCGCGTACTTCGAGTGCCTGCACGAGCTCAAGCTCATCGTCGACCTGATGTACGAGGGCGGCCTCTCCCGGATGCGCTACAGCGTCTCGGACACCGCCGAGTTCGGCGATTACACCCGGGGTCCCCGGGTGATCGACGCCCGGGTCAAGGAGGAGATGAAGAAGCTTCTCTCCGAGATCCAGTCCGGCGAGTTCACCCGCGAGCTGATCGCGGATGACGACGCCGGTCGCCCCGCGATGACCAAGTACCGCGACGAGGCTGCAAAGCACCCGATCGAGGTGACCGGAAAGAAGCTTCGCGACATGATGTCGTGGGTCGACCGGCCGATCACCGAGACCGCCTGAGAGAAGCGAGACCGCCTGAGAGCAGGATGCAAAGGGCCCGGCCGGCGGCTCGGCCGGGCGCTTTTGCGTGTTCGGTCGATCACCCTGTTCGGCGACGCCATCGAATTGTGCAGGTCCCACACTGCAATGAACCGCAGGTCACCGGCGTGTGAGCGCGCTCACGTGGGCTGACATGCCGCTAAGGTCGCTCGAGTGCATACCATCCGGGCCATGACCGCAGTCGTCCTGATCACGGAGGAGTTGGCCCCGGCCGCCCTCGATGTCCTCGCGCATGACTTCGACGTCCGGCATGTCGACGGCACCGACCGTCCGGCTCTGCTCGCGGCGTTGCCGGAGGCCGACGCGGTGATAGTCCGCAGTGCCACCGTCATCGACGCCGAGGCGGTGGCCGCAGCGCGGAGGCTCAAGGTGGTGGCTCGGGCCGGCGTGGGGCTGGACAACGTCGACGTGCCGGCCGCCACGGCCAGTGGCGTGATGGTGGTCAATGCGCCGACCTCGAACATCGTCTCGGCCGCCGAGCAGGCGATCGCGCTGCTGCTGTCGGTCGCACGGCACACCGCCAGCGCCAGCGCCGCGCTCAAGAACGGTGAGTGGAAGCGCTCCCGGTACACCGGCGTGGAACTTCAGGGCAAGACCGTCGGGGTGGTCGGACTGGGCCGGATCGGGGTGCTGTTCGCGCAGCGGATGGCCGCATTCGGCACCCGGCTGATCGCGTACGATCCGTACGTCCAGCCGGCCCGGGCAGCGCAGCTGGGCGTACGGATGGTCGGGTTGGACGAGCTGCTGCGGGAGAGCGACTTCATCTCCATCCACCTGCCCCGGACGCCGGAGACCGTCGGCCTGATCGGCGAACGTGAGCTGGCCACGGTCAAACCGGGCGTTCGCATCATCAACGCCGCCCGCGGCGGTCTGATCGACGAGCAGGCCCTGGCGGACGCGCTCGCCGAGGGCCGGGTGGCCGGCGCCGGCATCGACGTCTTCGTCAAGGAGCCGGCCACCTCGTCGCCGCTGTTCGCCTTCGACAACGTGGTGGTCACCCCGCACCTGGGCGCCTCCACCGCCGAGGCGCAGGACAAGGCGGGCCTGTCGGTGGCTCGCAGCGTCAAGCTGGCGCTGCAGGGCGAGTTCGTGCCGGATGCGGTGAACGTGCAGGCCGGTGGGGTCGTGAACGAGGATGTCCGGCCGGTGCTGCCACTGGCCGAGAAGCTGGGCAAGGTCTTCACCGCGGTGGCCGGCGGCATTGCGGCCAGTGTGAGCATCGAGGTCCGCGGCGAAATCGTCACGCACGACGTGTCGGTGCTCAAGCTCGCCGCGACCAAGGGTCTGTTCGGCTCGGTGGTCGAGGAGCGCGTGACCTACGTCAACGCCCCGCAGCTCGCCGCCGATCGCGGCGTCGAGGTCGAGCTGATCACCGACGACGAGGTGATCGACCATCAAAACCTGGTGACGGTACGCGGCGCCTTGCCGGACGGGCGCACCGTGAGTGTGGCCGGCACGGTCACGGTGACCGGCTCCCGTGAGGTCCACAAGCTCACCGAGGTGGACGGCTTCGATCTGGAACTGACGGCCGATGGCGTGCTGCTGTTCTTCCGCTACGTGGACCGGCCCGGCGTGGTCGGCGCGATCGGCTCGCTGCTCGGCGAGTCGGACGTGAACATCGCGGCCATGCAGGTGGCCCGGCGGGAGGCCGGCGGCGAGGCGCTGATGACCCTCACCGTTGACTCCTCGGTGGACGCCGAACTGCTCTCCTCGATCACCACGGCGATCGGGGCCTCCCGCGGCAGCATCGTCGACCTGCGCGGGGACTGAGCCGGCTGGTGCGATGAGCGCAAACAATCACCGGGTTCGCATGCCGGCGTCCCGCCGATCTTGGAGTTGTGCTGCCCGCGGCTTTCCGAGTTGATCAGGCGGCGGCTTCAGGCTCGCCGGGTCGTAGGGAGCACCGATCCTCCTGGGAGGAAGTCCGGGGGGCGTGGCGGGCACCGATCCTCCTGGGAGGAAGTCCGGTTCGCGTGGGCGGCGCGAATCCTCCTGGGAGGAAGCCCGGGTTCGTGTGGGCGCATCGATCCTCCTACGAGGAAGTCCGGTTCGCGTGGGCGGTGCGAATCCTCCTGGGAGGAAGCCCGGGTTCGTGTGGGCGCATCGATCCTCCTACGAGGAAGTCCGGTTCGCGTGGGAGGCACCGATCCTGCTGAAGGAAGTTCAGGGGCGTGGGGAGCGGCGCCGATGCTCCTGGAAGACGTTCGGGAGGGCGTGGCGGGTACCGATGCCGCTCGGAGGAAGTTCAGCTGGCGTGGGGGCGCCGATCCTCCTGGGAGGAAGTTCGGGTGGCATGACGATACCGATGCTCCTGGGAGGAAGTTCAGGTGGCGTGGGGGCGGCTCCGACACTCCTACGAGGAAATTCGGGTGGCATGGGGCGCACTGATCCTCCTACGAGGAAATCCGTGGCCTGCGAGGAAGTCCGTGGCATCGGGGCGCCGATCCTCCTGGGAGGAAGTTCGGGTGGCGTGGCGGGCACCGATTCCCCTGCGTGGAAATTTGGTGGGGCAGGATGTGCTTCCACCCGAAGGGCGCATATAGCCAGCGTCGTCAGGTCCCTGCGGCAATCTTGTAGGGCTATGGCCGTATATCGACCATTGATAACCAAGATCCGCGGGGAGGTTGGACAAGCCTCGTAACGCTCGTTTTGCCGATCGCCCGAGCCGTAGCCCGATCTGCGCCGCCGCGGGTCAAGCAGGCCAGATCATGGACGTCGACATCCGGATTCACGGCGTGGCGACTCCAAGATCGCGCGAGTGTGATGCCACGGTGATCGGCGGAGAAAATGGCGCCACGGTGATCGGCGGAGGAGATGGCGCCACGGTGATCGGCGGAGGAGATGGCGCTAGCGTGATCGGCGGAGGAGATGGCGCCACGGTGATCGGTGAAGGTAGTGGCGCCACGTTGACGGCGCAGGAAATGATGCCGCGGTGATCGGCGAAGGAGAACGCGCCACCATCGGGTGAGACTCCGGCCGATCAGGTGGACACCTTGATGGGCGGCGGGTAGACCGTGCCGTCCTGCAGGTCCAGCAGGTCCAGGTTGAGTTCGCCGGCCAGCCGCTCGATCGTCTCAAGCACCACATCCGGGCAGCTCTCATCCAGGCGCATCTGGATGTGGTCGGCCGCCGCGTGCAGTGGGGCGGTGGCCCACGGCGAGCCCGGGCCCTTGGCCTTCGGCCCGCGGTCGGGATAATGAGCGGTCAGAGCGTCGTAGAAGGCGACCACGCGAGGGTCGGCAGGGCGTTGCGGATGCTCGCCACGGACACACCGGGCATTGGCCGCCCGCACTGCGTCCGGCATGTCCGCCTTGTCCATGGCCCACACCACGAGATCAAAACTCACCGGCGCATGGTGCCATACCGTTCGTCGCATCCGTTGATCCTTGGGCCGACACGCGGGGGATGCGTCTTGCGCGCTATTAGTCCGCATCGCTAGCGTTGAACCTGCCGTACGTCGGGTGGGGTGAGTCGTCTTCGGGTGACGCTCTCACCACCGCCCGGCCGGCAGGTAACCCCCGGCGGGCGCGAGCCACGCGTTTTCGTCGCCACAGCCCCCGTGATCGTTTGCCGCGGTCCGGGGGTTGTGTTGACGGCCGGACGGCTGGCTTCGCGGCCGCCTGAACGTCCATTCAGTGGGACCGGCGTACCGGAGATCGGGACCGGAGGACTACGCTCTTGCGGGTTGGCGTTAGCGAGGGAGCAGACGTGAGCGTGGCGCGGATCGCGGTGGTGGCCGGTGACGGCATCGGTACCGAGGTGACCGCGCAGGCGCGCAAGGTGATCGACGCCGTTCTCCCGAACGTCGAGTATTCCGAGTACGACCTCGGTGCCCGCCTCTACAACCGCACCGGCGAGGTCCTGCCGCCAACCGTCCAGAACGAGTTGGCCGGTCACGACGCCATCCTGCTGGGCGCGATCGGCGACCCCAGCGTGCCGCCCGGCATTCTCGAGCGCGGCCTGCTGCTCAAGCTCCGGTTCGACTTCGACCAGTACGTGAATCTGCGCCCGAGCCGGCTGTGGCCGGGCACCACCAGCCCGCTCGCGGGTGTGAAGCCCGGCGAGATCGACATGGTGGTGGTCCGCGAGGGCACCGAGGGCCTGTACGTCGGCGCCGGCGGCATCCTGCACCGGGACACGCCCGCCGAGATCGCCACCGAAGAGAGCCTGAACACCCGGCACGGCGTCGAGCGGGTCATCCGGGACGCGTTCGGCCGGGCCCAGCGCCGCGACCGCCACCACCTCACGCTGGTGCACAAGACAAACGTGCTGACCAAGGCGGGCAGCCTCTGGTCGCGTACGTTCAACGCGGTCGCCGCCGAATTCCCCGAGGTAACCACCGAGTATCAGCACATCGATGCGGCCAGCATGTTCATGGTCAGCAACCCGCAGCGGTACGACGTCGTGGTCACCGACAATCTCTTCGGTGACATCCTCACCGACATCGCCGCGGCCGTGACCGGTGGCATCGGCATGGCCGCGAGCGGCTCCGTGAACCCGGAGCGCAAGTACCCGTCGACGTTCGAGCCGGTCCACGGATCCGCGCCGGACATCGCTGGGCAGGGTATCGCCGACCCGGCGGCCGCCATCCTCTCCGCCGCGATGCTGCTCGAGCACCTCGGGCACGCCGACGAGACACGGCGAGTAACCCAGGCGGTCGCGGCCGAGGTCGCGTCCCGTAGCCCGGGCGCGCCGCTGCGTACCGCCGAGATCGGGGACCGGGTCGCCGCCGCGGCCTGACGTCCGCTCGCCGCTCCGCCCATCACCGGCCGGGCGTTTTAACGACCGTTCGGGGTATCTTCGTGCTCACTCAAACTCTGCAGAAAGCAGGTCACGTCCCATGAGCGGTGGTGACAGCCTCGACTTCGAGATCCGTCCGAATCGCGCACCCCTGAGCGACGCCGAGCGCGCCGCGCTGCTGGCCAACCCGGGGTTCGGCCGGATCTTCACGGACCACATGGTGACCATCCGGTACGCCGAGGGCAAGGGCTGGTACGAGCCCAGGGTGGAGGCGCGCGCGCCGATCTCGATGGACCCCGCCGCCGCGGTGCTGCACTATGCCCAGGGCATCTTCGAAGGCCTCAAGGCGTACACCCTGCCGGACGACGGCGTGGCCATGTTCCGGCCGGACGCCAACGCCGCACGGTTCGCCCAGTCGGCCCAGCGGATGGCGATGCCCCCACTTCCGCAGGCCACCTTCCTCGAGTCACTGCGGCAGATCATCACGATCGACCGCCAGTGGGTCCCGCAGACCGAGGACGGCAGTCTCTACCTGCGGCCGTTCGCGTTCGCCAGTGAAGTCTTCCTGGGCGTACGCCCGGCGATCGAGTACCTGTACATGGTGATCGCCTCGCCGGTGGGCCCGTACTTCCCGGGCGGCGTCAAGCCGGTCACGGTCTGGGTCACGCCGGCATACACCCGTGCGGCACCGGGCGGCACCGGCGCGGCCAAGTGCGGCGGGAACTACGCGGCCGGGTTGTCCGCTCAGGCTGAGGCCATCGAGCACGGCTGCGACCAGGTCGTCTACCTGGACGCGGTGGAACGCAGGTACGTGGACGAACTGGGCGGCATGAACATCGTCTTCGTGATGGAGGACGGCAGCCTGGTCACGCCGCCGCTCACCGGCACGATCCTGCCCGGCATCACTCGCGACTCCATCCTCAAGCTTGCCCAGCGGGCCGGCCGCCGGATCGAGGAACGGCCGGTGAGTTTCGAGGAGTGGCGTGACGGCGCTGCATCCGGCGGGATCCGCGAGGTCTTCGCGTGCGGCACGGCCGCAGTGATCACACCGATCGGTACGGTTCGCTCGCCGCAGGGCGAGTTCCGCGTGGCCGACGGCGGTCCCGGCGAGGTCACCATGGGAATCCGGCAAGAGCTGGTGGACATCCAGCGTGGCCGGGCCGAGGATCCGTTCGGCTGGGTGCACCGCGTCCTCTAGCCGGCTCGAGATCAAGCCGGTTCGAGGAGGTGGTCGCGCATCGTGGCCACCTCCTCGTCCTTGATCCCGATCGCACGGGCGTAGTCCTCGATCGAGCCGTGCAGCCGCCGCAGGTCGGCCAGGAACAACATCATGGCCTCTGCGGGCGAGTCGAACATGTGCTCCTGGCCCTCGATCGCCGACGGGTTGTTCTCCCGCAGGTATTCGACCAGCGACTGCATGGCGACCGTGGTCAGCGCGTAATCAGCGGCGACGTCCTCGTCGGACACGCCGAGCAGGGACAGGGCGATCGCGCACGTCACGCCCGTACGGTCCTTGCCGGCCATGCAATGCACGACCACCGGAGCCGCCGCCGGATCGGCTATCACACTGAGCGCGGTCTTGATGGCCGTCCGGCCGTCCTCCGCGAAGTTAAGGTAACGGTCGGCCAGCCAGCGTTCGTGCACGATGTCGGCCGGGTGCGGCACGTCCTTCCAATCCACGTGCTCGAGCACCAGGTGACGGTAGTCCAGGCCCTCGTAGTCGGCTACCCGGCCGTATTCCTCGACCTCCAGCTCACGCCGCAGGTCGATGACCGTCTTGACGCCGAGGTCCGCGAACTCGTCCCAGTCGGCGCCGGCGAGCCGGTGCAGCGTGTCCGCCCGGAAGAGCCGCCGCCAGCGCACGGTCCGGCCGTCCAGACCGGCGTAGCCGCCCACGTCTCGGAAGTTGTAAGTCGAGGAGAAGGTCAAGGTCCGGGGGTACGGATGGCCGGTCACGCGACCAAAAGTAGTCCCGAAAGGTGGAACAACGCTGCCCACCGCGGCCATTGGTGGCACACTTCATGCCGTGACCCACTTCGTGTTCGGCACTGAGCTCATTAACACGTAGCGCGCCGGCTGACTGATCGCCGACGCGCAGACCTCCCGCATCCGCGGGGGGTCTTTTTGTTGGGTCCGCATCCTCTCGAAAGGAACCCCCGCCATGGACTACCAGGTCTTCGATACGACGCTCCGCGACGGCGCACAGCGTGAAGGCATCAGCTATTCGGTCGCCGACAAGCTCGCGGTCGCACGGCTCCTGGACGAGTTCGGGGTGGGCTTCATCGAAGGCGGCTGGCCGGGCGCCATGCCCAAGGACACCGAATTCTTCCAACGCGCCAAGACGGAGCTGGACCTCAAACACGCGGTTCTGGTCGCGTTCGGCGCCACCCGCAAGGCGGGCGTCGACGTGGCTCAGGACCCGCAGGTGCAGGCATTGCTCGACGCCGGCACGCCGGTCGTCTGCGTAGTGGCCAAATCGGACATCCGACATGTCGAGCGGGCGTTGCGTACCACCGGCGAGCAGAACCTCGCCATGGTCCGGGACACCGTGCGGCACCTGGTCGCCAACGGCCGCCGCGCGTTCGTGGACTGCGAGCACTTCTTCGACGGCTTCCGCTACGACCCGGCGTACACCGCATCCGTGGTCAAGGCCGCGTACGAGGCCGGTGCCGAGCGTGTGATCATGTGCGACACCAACGGCGGCATGCTCCCGTCCCACGTCGCCGCGGCCGTCAACGAGGTTGTCCAGCGGTCCGGTGTGCCGGCGGACAAGCTCGGCATCCACTGCCAGAACGACACCTCGTGCGCGGTCGCCAACACGGTCGCGGCCGTCGAGGCGGGAGTTCGGCACTTCCAGTGCACGGCGAACGGCTACGGCGAGCGGCCCGGCAACGCCGACCTGTTCGCCACGGTCGCCAACCTGCAACTCAAGCTCGGGCTGAAGGTCCTACCGGACGGATGCCTGGAGAAGGCGGCGTGGGTGTCCACCGCGCTCGCCGAGATCGCCAACATCGCCCCCGACACCCACCAGGCCTATGTCGGGGCCGCCGCATTCGCTCACAAGGCGGGGCTGCACGCGAGCGCGATCAAAGTGGATCCGGTGCTCTACAACCACGTCGACCCGTCGGTGGTGGGCAACGACATGCGGATCCTGGTGACCGAGATGGCCGGCCGGGCCAGCATCGAGCTCAAGAGCCGTGAGCTGGGACTCGACCTGGCCGGCCACCCGGACACCCTGTCGGCAGTAACGCAGAAGGTCAAGGACCTGGAGGCCAGTGGTTGGTCGTTCGAGGCTGCGGACGCGTCGTTCGAGCTGCTGGTCCGCGACGCGCTACCGGGCGAGGGTTTCGCCCGGCCGTTCGCGCTGGAGTCGTACCGGGTGCAGACCGAGCACCGGGAGGACGGGTCGGTGGTCTCCGAGGCGACCGTCAAGGTCCGGGTGCGCGGCGAGCGGGTGATCGCCACCGCGGAGGGGAACGGCCCGGTCAACGCCCTGGACGAGGCGCTGCGCGTGGCGCTCTCCAAGCACTACCCGCAGCTACGGTCGTTCGAGCTGGCCGACTACAAGGTCCGCATCCTGGAAGGCTCGCACGGCACGGGCGCGATCACCCGCGTGCTGGTCGAGACGTCGGACGGCACCCGCGAATGGACGACCGTGGGCGTACACGAGAACGTGGTCGAGGCCTCGTGGCAGGCGCTGGTCGACGCTCTCACGTACGGCCTGGCCCGCTCGACGGCCACCGCTTGAGCCGACTTCACCCCGAGATCCGTGGCCCGGAACACGAGCCGGGCCACGGAGTCCAGGGCCCCGTGCCTCAGGCAGACGGCACGGTCAGCGACGCCAGCACCGAGCGGTGATCCGACCGCGGGATGGCGTGCACCCGCACGTCCCGTACGCCGATCCGCCGGTCCACCAGCACATGGTCGATCGTCACCGCCGGAATCGGAAGGCCGCCGTAAGGACCCCAAGTGCCGAGCAATCCGCTTCCGTCGACGTCCGCCGCGTCCCGGTAGCCGCTGGAGATCAGGTCGCGTAGCACCTCGTGGTCGAGCGTCGCGTTGAAGTCGCCCAGCAGGATTCGCGGGGTGCCGGTCCGGTCGGCCCGGGGCTGGTTCGCGATGTCGTTGCGCCAGTCGCCGAGCACGTGCGAGTCGAACGGCGCCACCGGATGCACCGACTCGATCGCCACCGGCACCGCGCCGGCCGGATGGATCGTCCCGTACGCCTGCATGAATCCGCCTCCGTTGCGCCGGGCACCCGCCGCGGTGATCGGAAACCGGGAGTAGACCGCCGAGCCGGGTGTGCCGTACTCGGCCACTACCGACGAGTGCGGCAGCAGCGTGTCCAGACCGGCGGCGGTGAGGCCGGACTGGATGGCCGGCGTGAACTCCTGCATGGCAAGCACCGCGACGTCGTGGTCGCGAACCAGGGCGACGATGGTCTCCGGGTCTGCGTCGCCGGCCAGCACGTTGGCGGAGAGCACCTGCAGCCGGAGCCCGACAGCCGGCCCCCGATCCTCGTCAGCGATCGCCCGGGGCAGCACGTTCACCGCCAGGAGCGCGGCCGCCACCACGGATACCGCGGCAGCCAGCCAGCGCCGCGAGAAGGTCGCGATAAGGACGGGAAACAAGGCCCAGGCCGCGGCGTACGGCGTGAACGCCAGCACTTGCACGAGCGGCCCGGCCTCCCATCCGCCGAACCGGATCACCGACCACCCGGCAACGGGGAGCAGGAACAACCACACCAGCACGGTGACGGCGGCACGTTTGGCGGGGCGGGCCGCGGTCGCGGTGGGTTCGCTGGTGATGGTCATGGCGCGACGGTATCCGCCCGTCGCTATAAATGCCGGAACGATGCGGTTTACGTCACATTGCGCGTGCCGCGCAGGAGAGCTTCTCAGATCGTAGCGTCGGTGATATCTCCGATGTCGGCCGCCGCGAGGTCGTCGCGGATGATCGCGGTGTCGCCCTCGATGACAAGTGTCATGCCCTCCGGGTGCAGATGCTCGGCCGCGGCCGCCGAAACGGCGTCGACGGTGGCTTCGAGCAGTTGCCGTCGCAGCTTCTCGTAGTAGTCGTCGGGCAGGTCGTGGATGACCAACGTGGCCAGGGCGCTAGCGATCGAGCCCGGGGTCTGCATGTCGACGGTCAATTGGCCGGCCCGCCAGCGCCGCGCGACGTCCAGCTCATCCTCGGTGACGCCGTCCAGCCGAGTCCGAGTGATCTCGCCGACCGTCTCGGCCAGCGCCGGCACCGTCACCGCCGTCTGGACCGCGGAGCTGACCAGGAAACGGCCGAACCTGCGGCTCATCCCGAACTCGCCGCGAATGCCGTACGTGTATCCCTTGACCTCGCGGATCAGGTGATTCAGCCGGGACGTGAACGCGCCGCCCAGTACGGTCGCGGCCAGCGACATCGTCACGTAGTCGGGGTGCGCGCGGTGCGGTGCCCGGTGCCCGAGACGCAGCGTGGACTGCACCGAGTCGGGCCGGTCGACCAGGATCGTCCGCCGGCCGGCCGGGATCGTCACGCCGAGCGGCTCCTCCACCGGCAACGGCGAGCCGGACGTCCCACCGAAGGCGGTGGCGCCGAGCGCAGCAAGGTCCATTTTGTCCAGATCGCCGGCGACCAGCAAGACGCCGGCTCGCAGCATCCAGTCGCGATGGAACGCAAGCACGTCCTCGACGGTCACCGCCGCGACCGACGTGGGGTCGCCGTGCAGCGGGCGGCCGAACCGCCCGTCCGCACCGAACAGATCCGCGCGCAGCGCCGCGTCCGCGCGCGGGCCGGGCTGCGCCCACTCCATCCGAAGGGCGGTCACCTCGTCAGCGCGGACGCGCGAGACATCCGTGGGATCCAGCTTCGGGGTGCGGGCGGCCGAAGCGAGCAGCTCGACCGCGGCGGGCAGCAGGTCGACCGGCACCGAGACGCCGACCCGGAGGGCATCCCACTCGACGGACGTGGACAGCTCGGCGCCCAGCCGCTCCAGCGCCACCGCGAAGCCGGCCGAGTCGAGTGACCGCGTTCCCTCCTCGAGAGCCTTGGCCAGAATCGCCGCGGTGCCCTCGCCGCCCAGCGGTTCTCGGGCGGCGCCGGCGTCCAACAGCAGCGTGGCGGTGGCCAGTAGCTGGCCGGGCATGTGCGCGGCGACGACGGTGCCGCCGCCGACCGCCGTGCGGACGACGGCGGGGAAGGCGTACGGGCGGGCAGGACCGGTTTCGGGGCGGCTGGCGACGAGGGTCACGACGGCTCTCCAGGGTGGGCCGGGTTCGGCAGATAGGTCAGGGTTACCCGCGAGGACGACCTGAGCGTCTGCGCGGCGACGTCGGTGATGTCGTCGGGGGTGACCGCCTGCCAGGCCGGGAGACGGTAGCCGGCGCTGCCCGGATCACCGAACTGGGTGGCGTACCGGCCCAGGGTGTCGGCGCGACCGCCGACTGTGGACAGTTGCCGCCACCACGAGGTGGTCAGCAGGGCCTTGGCCCGCTCCAGCTCGGCCTCGGTGACCGGTTCGGTCACGACGCTGTCCAGCACCTCGATCAGGCCGGCCTCCAGCGTCTCGGCGTCCACCCCGTCCTTGGCCGTGGCAGTGACGATCAGCGGGGCCGGTGCGTGGGCCAGGTCGACGCCGTACGCCCCGACGTAATCCGGCTGGGCGATCCGCGACCCGTCCGCGAGCCGCTGGTAGAGCCGGCTTCCGCGGCCGCCGCCGAGCACCGTGGCGAGCACGGTCACCGCGTCGTATCCGGCCGTGCCGAACGGGTGCGTGCGGTGTGACAGGTAGATCCGCGGCGCCGGAACGTTGCCCGTGACGGTCTCGCGCACCGGCTCGGTGGCCGGGCCGGGCAGGTGCCCGTGCGGCGCCGCGGGGATGTCTGAGATCGGATCCAGCGCGCCGAAATACTTGTCGGCCAACGCGAACACCTCGGCCGGTGACGCGTCCCCGACCACCGTCAGCACCGCGTTGTTGGGCGCGTAGTACTGCCGGTGGAATGCCTTGAACATGTCCAGTCCGGCCGCGTTCAGATCTTCCATCGACCCGATGGTCGCGTGGTGGTACGGGTGGCCCTCCGGGTACAACAACGGCAACAGGCGCAGCCACGCGTCACCGTACGGCACGTTCTCGTACCGCTGCCGCCTCTCGTTCTTGACTACTTCGCGCTGGTTGTCCAGCGTCTCCTGGGTGAGCGCCGGAACAAGGCCGCCCATCCGGTCGGCCTCCAGCCAGAGTGCCAGCTCCAGATGCTCCGACGGCATGGTCTCGAAGTAGTTCGTCCGATCCGGGTTGGTGGTCGCGTTGAGCGAGCCGCCGTTGCCCTGCACGTACCGCATGTGCTCGGTCTTCTGGACGTGTACCGAGCCTTCGAACATCAAGTGCTCGAAGAGATGCGCGAACCCGGTCTGGCCGGGTGGCTCGTGGCGGGAGCCGACGTCGTACCAGAGGTTGACGCAGACGACGGGTGAGCTGCGGTCCTCACTGACCACGACCCGTAGGCCATTGTCCAGGCGAGCGGTTTCGATGGGCCACGGGTAACCGGTCTGAGCGACCGGTACGGATGGGGACGTCACCGGACCAGTATTCCCTTCCTGGGTGCGCTTTCGGTTCCGCTTGATGTCCTGATCACACCCCGGGCGGGTCGGACCCGGGAATGACCTGGAAGACCGGGGCAGCCGGTGCAAGGCTGGGGAAGTGCCGGATGACGTACGGGTGAATGACCACCTGACGATCCCGGCTGCCGAATTGTCGTGGCGGTTCTCCCGGTCAGGTGGGCCCGGAGGCCAGGGCGTGAACACGACCGACTCGCGGGTCGAGCTGAGCTGGGATCTGGCGGGCTCGGAGATGTTGCCCCCGGCCCTCAAGGAGCGGGCCGTCGAACGGCTCGGCAACCGACTGGTCAACGGGGTGCTTACCGTAACTGCCTCGGAGCACCGGTCGCAGCTGCGCAACCGTGAGGCGGCTGCGGCTCGACTGGCCGGTGTGGTGGCGGGTGCGATCGCGCCGCCGCCGCGGACCAGGCGGGCTACCCGGCCGTCCCGGGGCGCGGTCGAGCGCCGTATCGCCGACAAGAAGCGCCGCAGCGAGACCAAGCGGAACCGTCGCGCCCACCCGGACTGAGCTCCGGCACGCCGCGGGTAGGGGTTCGCCGGTCCTTCCGCTCTCCTCGCCGAGCAATATGGACCGTTCGGTCCTCGTACGCCGAGCCCTTGATCTTGTTCAGCGGCGGTTGTCGGGGGCCACGGCCGCCCGGCTCTGCGCCGCCAGTTCGGGGCCTAGCAGCTCGTCACAGACGCGGATCAGGCGCGAGCGCAGAGCGGCCGCCCGGCGAGCGAACTCGCGCTGGCGGGCGACGTACTCGGCCTTGCCCTCGGGGGTCTCGATCTTCACCGGTGGTTGATCGTAGGAACTCAGGTCGTACGGCGACGCCTGCATGTCGAGTAGACGGATGTCGGCGGCCAACGCGAAACAGTCCAGCGCCAGCGCCCCCGGCACCGCCGGACCGAGCTTGCTCGCCCACTTGTGGCAGTCCATCGCGGCGTGCAGGCAGCCGGGCTGGTCCAGATCGACCTGGGTCGCTCGGGTGGGCTGTAGCCGGTTGAGCCCGACCGCCTCGGGAGTGAAGAACCGGAAGGCGTCGAAGTGGGTACAGCGGATCGGGTGGCTTTCCACGACCTTGTCGGTGCCGGCCTGGCCGAGTCGCAGCGGAAGCGCGTGCCGGTGCTCCGGCCGCCGGTAGACCATCGCCCACTCGTGCAGGCCGAAGCACCCCGAGAAGACGGGCCGGGACGCGGTCGCCGTGAGCAGGCCGTGGATGTACCGGACGCTTTCACCGCGTGCCTTCAGGTAGGCCTCGGTGTCCAGGGTGACGATGCCGTCCCGGAACGTCTTGTACCACTTCCAGTCGGCGTGCTCGGGAGGGCCTGTCGATGCCGGGACCAGGCCGGCTCCGACGCCGGGGTGCCAGCGTCGTAGCTGCGCGGGGCGGGTGCCGTAGTAGTCGTAGAGGAAGTCCTCGATCGCGTGCTTCTCACCGGTGGCCCGGCGCCGCCGGTGGCCTTCAGTCATGGCGTCGGCGCGCTCGGTGTGTGCTCGGGCGAGCGGGATCCACGTCGCCGGAGGCAGCGTCGTGGTCCACACGCAGACAGCGTAGCCAGGGGAATACCACAGGTGCGGAATCGGCGTCGCGCACGGCGTAGGTTAGGAGCGGCTTCAGGCTTTCGATGGATGGGGTATCCGTGCGCTTTGCTCGTTTTGTTCACGCCGGTGGGGTGTCGTTCGGTGTCGTCGAAGGGGAGGCGGGCGGCGGGGAGACCATCGCGGAGATCGGCAGCCTCCCGTTCGAGGAGGTCCGGTTCACCGGTCAGCGCTGGGCCCTCGCCGATGTGCGGCTGCTGGCACCGATCTTTTCCAGCAAGGTGATCGGCGTGGGCCGCAATTACGCGGATCATGCGGCGGAGCTCGGCAACGACGTACCGAAGGAGCCGTTGATCTTCATCAAGCCGTCGACGACGGTGATCGGACCCCGCGACGCGATCCGCCTTCCTCCGCAGTCGAAGCAGGTCGAGCACGAGGCCGAGCTGGCCGTCGTGATA
>Ga0081539_10003472_pt1 | contig 19264 bp, 21 predicted proteins | sample TabmetS4T2R2_FD_71023 | JGI IMG/M metagenome (GOLD analysis project Ga0081539, IMG submission 71023) | Tabebuia heterophylla rhizosphere microbial communities from the University of Puerto Rico - S4T2R2 | ecosystem: Host-associated > Plants > Roots > Rhizosphere ...
CTCGATCCCCTCCGTGCCGCCGTTCGTGAACATCACGCGGTTCAGCCCCGCTGGCGCGACATCGAGGATCTTCCGCGCCGCCTCGCCTCTGACGTCGTTGGCCCAGATCGGGCCGAGGGTGCAGAGCCGGTCGGCCTGCTGCTTGATCGCGGCGACAACGGTGGGGTGCTGGTGCCCGACGTTCGTGAAGACGAGCTGCGAGCTGAAGTCGAGGTAACGCCGCCCGTCCTCATCGATCAGGTAGCTGCCCTCGCCGGCGACGAACACCGGGACGTTCCGCGGGGCCTGCGCGACCCACGGATGGAAGACCAGGCGATCGTTCTCCAGGCCGGGCACCGGGCCCATTGCCGGCAGTATCTCGAGACCCAGCCGAGGTTGCCACCCCCGAGGCCGGGTGCTCAGATCGCGGCTACTCCCACTCGATCGTGCCGGGCGGCTTCGAGGTGAGGTCGAGCGTCACGCGGTTGACGCCGCGGACCTCGTTGATGATCCGGTTCGAGACCCGCTCCAGCAGGTCATAGGGAAGGCGGGCCCAATCGGCGGTCATCGCGTCGTCCGAGGTGACGGCGCGGATCACGATCGGGTGGGCGTAGGAGCGCTCGTCGCCCTGGACGCCGACCGAGCGGACGACGGGCAGGACGCAGAAGGACTGCCAGAGCTCGCGGTAGAGGCCCGCGGCTCGGATCTCCTCCTGCAGGATGGCATCGGCCTCGCGCACGATCTCGAGCCGCTCACGCGTGACCTCGCCGCCCACCACGCGGATCGCCAGGCCCGGGCCGGGGAAGGGCTGGCGCCAGACGAAGCGCTCGGGCAGGCCGAGCTCGGCCGCGACGGCGCGGACCTCGTCCTTGAACAGCATCCGCAGCGGCTCGACCAGCTCCATCTCCATCTCCTCGGGCAGGCCGCCGACGTTGTGGTGCGACTTGATCGTCGCCGCGTGGTCGGAGCCGCCGGACTCGATCACGTCGGAGTAGAGCGTTCCCTGAACCAAGAAGGAGACGTCATCGAGCTTCGCCGCCTCGTCCTCGAAGACGCGGATGAACTCGGTGCCGATGATCTTCCGCTTCTCCTCCGGGTCGTCTTTGCCGGCCAGCTTGGCGAGGAAGCGCTCTTCGGCTTCGACGTGGACCAGCGGGATCTCGAACTGACTGAAGGTCTCGACCACCTGCTCGGCCTCGTTCAGCCGCATCAACCCGTGGTCGACGAAGACACAGGTGAGACGGTCGCCGACCGCCTTGTGGACGAGCATCGCCGCGACCGAAGAGTCGACGCCGCCGGAGAGGCCGCAGATCACCCTCCCTTCCCCCACCTGGGCCTGGATCTTCTCGACCTGTTCGGCGATCACCGATTGCGGCGACCACTGTTCGACGCAGCCGGCGACGTCGCGCAGGAAGCGGGTGAGGATCTCGGTTCCGTAGGGGGTGTGCACAACCTCGGGGTGGAACTGGATCCCGTAGAGGCCGCGGTCGGGCATCTCCGCCGCGGCGACCGGGGAGCTCGGACTGGAGGCGAGCGGGGTGAACCCGTCGGGGGCCTCGAAGACGGCGTCGCGGTGGCTCATCCAGCAGGTTTGCTCCTCGGGCAGTTCGCCGAGCAGGCGGCCGCCGCCCTCGGTCAGGGTCAGCTCGGTGCGCCCGAACTCGCCCGACTCGGCCGACTCGACCCTGCCGCCAAGCGCCAGCATCATCGCCTGCATCCCGTAACAGATGCCCAGCATCGGGATGTCGAGGTCGAGCAGCTGGGTCGGGAACGGCGGCGCCCCCGGCTCGTAGACCGAGGCCGGCCCACCGGAGAGGACCAGCGCCTTCGGCTTGCGCTCGCGGATCTTCTCGACCGGCGTAGTAGAGGGCAGCAGCTCGGCGAAGACGCCGCATTCGCGGATCCGCCGCGCGATCAGCTGCGAGTACTGACCGCCGAAATCGAGGACCAGCACCTCCTCGACCGCGCGCACGTCGTCCGCGGGCAGCTCCTCGCCCGGCTCGACAATCAGATCGTCGTCGGACCGGGCGAGAACGGGGTCAGTCATCGCTTACGGCGACCCCGGCGGAAACGGCGGCACGGCCATTCGAGCCCATGCCCACCGACTGCTCGTTCTGGAGCTTCTTGCCCTCGCTCATCAGGGCCGGAGCGACCATCACCTCGGCCCGCTGGAAGGAACGGATGTCCTCGTAGCCGCAGGTGGCCATCGAGGTTTTCAGCGCCCCCATCAGGTTGAAGGTGCCGTCGTTCTCTTTGGCCGGGCCGAGCAGGATCTCCTCCATCGTCCCGTCCTGCTTGGTCGAGACCCGGGTGCCGCGGGGCAGCGAGGAGTGGAACGTCGCCATCCCCCAGTGGAAGCCGCGGCCGGGGGCCTCTTTGGCGCGGGCCAGCGGCGAGCCGATCATCACCGAGTCGGCGCCGCAGGCGATCGCCTTGGAGATGTCGCCACCGGTCCGCATGCCGCCGTCGGCGATCACGTTCACGTACTCGCCGGTCTCCAGCATGTGCTGGGAGCGGGCGGCGGCGACGTCGGCGATCGCGGTCGCCTGGGGGACGCCGATCCCGAGCACGCCGCGGGTCGTGCAGGCCGCGCCGGGGCCGACCCCGACGAGGACGCCGACCGCGCCGGTCCGCATCAGGTGCAGCCCGGTCGAGTAGGAGGCGCAGCCGCCGACCACGGTCGGGACCGGCACCTCGGCGATGAACTCCTTCAGGTTCAGCGGCTCAACCGTGGTCGAGACGTGTTCGGCGGAGATCACCGTGCCCTGGATCACGAGGATGTCGAGACCGGCCTCGACCGCGACCTCGTAGTGCTCGCGCACCTTCTGCGGGGTCAGCGATGCGCAGACGACGGCGCCGCGGGCCTTGATTTCCTCCACCCGCTTGCCGATCAGCTCCTCCTGGACCGGGGCGGTGTAGATCTCCTGCATGAGCCTGGTCGCTTCGTGCTTGGGGGCGGCGGCGATCGCCTCCAGCCGCTCCTCCGCGTTCTCGAAGCGCGTCCAGATGCCCTCCAGGTTCAGCACCCCGAGGCCACCGAGCTCGTTCGTGAGCACCGCGGTGTCGGGGCTGACCACGCCGTCCATCGCCGAGGCGACGAGCGGGATGTCGAAGCGGTAGGGACCGAGGGTCCAGGTGATGTCGATGTCGTCGGGGTCGCGGGTACGACGCGAAGGAACGATGGCGATGTCGTCGAATCCGTATGCGCGCCGCCCCTTCTTGCCGCGACCGATTTCGATTTCCAAGTTAGTCCTCCAGGGCTGGCGGGTGAATCAACCAGCCTACACTTCCGCGGGGACCTCCAAATCGTGGACCGCGACCTCTCCGAGCAGCCGCTCGACCTGGTTGCGATCGACGGTGCCGGCGCCGAAGTGCTGGGTCGACTCGGCCCCGCAGGCGACCCCGTAGGCGAGGCAGTCCTCCTGCGAGCGGCCCTCGTAACGGGCGGCCACGTAGCCGGCCACGAAGGCGTCGCCGGAGCCGACCGTGGAGACCGGCTCCAGGGGCTCGGTGTGGACCTCGAGCAGGCGCCGTTCGGAGCCCTCGCCGACCGCCGCGACGCAACCCTCGGGCCGCGTGATCGCCGCCGCCAGGGCGCCCAGCCGGACCAGCTCCTGCAGCCCGGCGGCGAGGTCGGAGCGGTCGGAGAACTCCTGGCCGACCAGCTCCTCGGCCTCGCGCTCGTTCGGGGTGACCATCGAGGCCCCCGCCCGCACGCCTTCCAGCATCGCCTCGCCCTCGGCGTCGAGCACGACGGCGACGCCGCGGCGGCTGAGGTCGCCGATCAGGCGGGCGTAGAGGTCGTCGCCGGCGCCCGGCGGCAGCGAGCCGGCGAGCACGCAGATCTTCGCGCCGCTGGCCAGATACGCGATCCGGTCGAAGAGCTTCTTGACCTCCTCGGGGCTGACCGCGGGACCGCGCTCGTTGATCTCGGTCTGGTCGCCGGAGGTCGGGTCGATCACCGCCAGGTTGATCCGGGTCTCGGCGGCGATCCGGGTGAAGTCGGTCAGCACCGACTCCTCGCGCAGCTGTTCGAGCACGCGGGTGCCGGTCGGGCCGCCGACGAAGCCGGAGGCGATCACGGGGCGCCCGAGCAGGGTCAGGGCGCGGGCCACGTTGATTCCCTTGCCGCCGGCCACGGTGCGGCTCTCGACCGCCCGGTGGCGCCGGGCGAGGCGGAAGTTGGGAACGGCGACCGTGCGGTCGATCGCGGCGTTCAGCGTCACGGTGAGGATCACTTCGCGTCCACCTTGCTGGGTGCTCCTTCGGTCGTTCAGCGGGACAGTCGGCGGTACAGCGCTACCCCGCCAATCAGTATCACGCACAACGCAACCAAGATTAAAATCCAGTCCTCGCTGAGGAAGGCGCGGGCGCGGTCGAAGCTGCTTGCCTCCGGCACCGCGCGGGCCGCCTTCAAGGCCACCGAGTCGACCTTGAGCCCGTCGACGTAGACGCTGACCAGGCCGAGTTTGGCGCCGCGTTCGATCGGTCCCTCGACTTCGTCGGGGGCCTTCACTTTGACCGTCAGTTCCTGGCCTTTTCTGATCCCGACCTTGATCCCGCCGGCGGCCCGCAGCGGCAGGCTGCCGCCGGAGTACTCGATCTCCGCTGCGGCGAACTGCTCCCCGCGTTTTACGGGCTTTTTCCGTTCGTACTGGGAGAAGCCGTATTCGAGCAGGTTGAAGTTGTCGGAATAGCGCGTTTCGTCGGTCGGGGCGGCAAGCGCGACCGAAATCAGATCGACGCCCTTCTTGCGCCCAGAGCTGACCAGACACCATTCGGCCCCCCAGGTGTGTCCGGTCTTCACGCCGGTGACCCAGGGCTGCTCCAGCAGCAGCTCGTTGATCGTCTCGATCCGGCGCGGCGGGCTGACGCTCTGCAGCTCGACGCTGCGGGTGTCGGAGATCTTCGCGAAGGCGGGCATCCGCAGCAGCCGCTGGGTCAGGGTCAGGAGGTCGCGGGCGCTCGAGTAGTTGCCCTTCTGGTCAAGGCCGATCGGGTTCGCGTAGTGGGTGTTGGAGAGGCCGAGCGCGGCCGCGTAGCGGTTCATCTCGGCGACGAAGCGCTCGCTGCTGCCGGAGGTGCGGAGGGCCAGGGTGTGGGCGGCGTCGTTGCCGCTCTTCAGGATCAGGCCGTAGATCAGGTCGCGGATGCTGATCTTTTCGCCGGGCTGCATTTCCAGCAGCGACTCGCCGTATTCGGCTTCGTAGGGGGCGGCGCGCACGACCCGGTCGAGTGGGTTCTCTTTCATCGCCACGTAGGCGGTCATCAGCTTCGTCGTGCTGGCGATCGGCAGGCGCTCGTTGGCCGCCTGGCCGGCGAGGACTTCGCCGGTGCGAGCGTCGAGCACGGCCCAGGACTTGGCGAGGACGCCGAGCTTTTCGGCCAGCGTTTCCTTCTTCGGCTTTTTCGGCTTCTGCTGTTTGCCTTGCTTGCCGTCGCCCTGCTCCCGCTGCTGCTTCTGTGCTTCATTCGGTTTCTCGGCCGCCTGCTTTTCCGCCGCGCCGGCGGCAGCGGCGAGCAACGCACAGGCAAGCAGCGCGGCGAGCAGCAGGGAGGCGAATCTCGGGGCGAGCCGAGCGCCCACTAGCGCAGTTTCAGCACTTCGCCGATGACCAATCCCTGGGGGTCGGTTTCGGGGTTCAGTTCGATCAGTTTGGTGACTTTGACGCCGCTCAGATAGGAGATTCGCGTCAGCGTGTCGCCCGACTTCACTTCGTAGGTCGCAGCTTTGATTTTCGGCTCCGGTTCTTCGGCCTGTTTTTCTTTTTGCTGCTGGCGCCGCTCCTGCTTGGTGGGCTTGCTGGAGTCCTCGTCGAGGGCGTTCGTGGCGACGAAGTAGACGGCCGCGATCGCCGCCAGGAGGGCGAGCAAGGCAAAGAGCCGGGCAAAGTAGACACTGGTGCGTTTCTTCATGAGGCCGGATGGGGTTCGAAGCGGAGCGGCTGATCGTAGTATCGGCAGCCGCGCTCAGGCGGTCGAAATCTCCCAAACGGCATCCCGCAACTCCGCCGCCGCCGCGGCCGGATCCGGGGCGTTGGCGAGCGACCGCGAGGCGGGGACGACCGCGGAGGCGGGCCCGGCGCGGAAGGCGGCGCCGAGCAACTCCGGCTGTCCGCCCTGGGCGCCGACCCCGGGAATCAGGAAGATCGCGCGCGGCATCAGCTCGCGCAGGCGGCCGATGTGCTCGGGCTCGGTGGCGCCGACGACCGCCCCCATCCCGCTCAGGCCACCGACTCCGGCGAGTCGCGGGGCGAGCCCGTCGACCAGCGCCGCGAGGCGCTCGTGCAGGGGCGCCTCCGGCGCCGGCAGGTCCTCGACGTCGGCGGCGCCGGGATTGCTGGTGCGCACGAGGGCGAAGACGCCGGCCCCGGCCTCGGCCGCCGCCGCGACCAGGGGCTCCAGCGCGTCGAGGCCGAGCAGCGGGTTGGCGGTGAAGGCGTCGGCGCCGAGCCCGGCGACCGGGCCCCAGGGAGTCGGCGTCTCACCGACCAGGGCTTGCGCATAGGCGGCCGCGGTGATGGGCACGTCGCCGCGCTTGCCGTCGGCGATCACCAGCAGGCCCGCGTCCTGGGCGGCCTTGACGACCGCGTCCAGCGCCGCCCAGCCGGGAGCGCCGAGGCGCTCGAAGCAGGCGAGCTGCGGCTTGATCGCGACGCAGGCGGGTCCGGCCCGCTCGATCAGAACGCGGCAGTGCTCGGTGACCGCGGCGGCGGCGAGCTCAGCTGCCTCGCCGGATCCGGCGCTCGCCCCGTCCCCGGCCAGCTTGGCCGGGTCGGGGTCGAGGCCGAGGCAGATCTGGCTGCGGCGCTCGTCTACGAGCGCCGCCAGCCGATCCGCAAAAGCTACGGAACTCACAACTGGTCTGCGCCCAATTTCGGGCGTGCAGAACCAGATTGCGACCCGCCCGAAATTGGGCTTGCCTCAGCCGCCCTTGACTTTGGTCTTCAGAGCCGAACCGGCGGAGAAGCGGGGGACCTTGCCGCCCGGGATCGTGATCCGCTCGCCGGTGCGCGGGTTGACGCCCTGGCGCGGACCGCGCTCAGCGACGTGGAATTTGCCGAAGCCGGTGAAGCTGACCTCGTCGCCGGAGCTCAGCGCGGCGGTGATTGCGTCCAGCACAGCGTCGACAGCGTCGCTGGCAGCCTTTTTGCTGCCGAGCCGGTCGTCGCCAGCCAGTTGATCTAGAAACTCAGCCTTGGTCACGTCGAGAATCCTCCTCGGGGTTGAAGATGCGCGCACCCTAACAGTGGGTACGGCGTAAAACCGCATTGCCAAGCGGCAGACGTTACGAACCGCTGATCGAGAGCTCGCCGATCAACAGCGGCGGAGTCTTCACCGAACCCCCGAACGGGACCCAGCGGGACTCCGATCCGGCGGCCTCGACGGCGCTCAGCAGGGCGACCAGATCGCCGGCAATCGTGAACTCGCGCACCGGCTCGGCCAGCTCGCCACCGCTGATCGTGCGCCCGGAGGCGCCGACCGAGAAGACCCCGGTGACCGGGTTGACGCCGGAGTGCAGGCCGGCGACGTCGGTCACATATACGCCCTCCCCCGCCTCGGACAGAAGTCCAGCCAGCGGCAGCTCGCCGGGGGCGAGGACCAGGTTCGAGGCGGCAACCGAGGGCAGCGAGCGGTAGCCGCTGCGGGCGGCGTTGCCGGTCGAGGCGCCGCCCTCGCGGTTGGCGGTGTAGGTGTCGTAGAGGTAGGCCTGCAGGCGGCCGCCCTCGAGCAGCGCGGTGCGCCGCCGCGGCACCCCCTCGCCGTCGAACGGGGCCGAGCCGGCCCCCTCGGGGTCGCGGCCGTCGTCGTGCAGGACCAGGGCCGGGCTGGCCAGCTCCTCGCCGAGCCGGCCGGCGAACGGCGAGCGACCGCGCTGCACGGCGCTGGCCGAGAGCATGCCGGCGATCAGGCCGGCGATGCTGGCCGCCACGGTCGGGTCGAAGACGACGGGACAGGAGCGCGAGCTCGGCTTCGCCGCGCCGATCATCGCCAGCGCCCGCTCCGCGCCCTCGGCGCCGATCGCCTCCGGATCGAGGCCGTCGGGACCGCGGGCGAGGCCGAAGCCGAGCCCGGTCTCCCGCGCCCCGTCGCCCTCGGCCAGGGCCTGCAGGTAGGCGAAGCAGCTCGAGGTCTCGTACTCGCCGGCTACCCCGGTCGAGGAGGCGATCGCGACCTGCTCGGCGGAGTCGGCGTAGACCGCCTGCTCGACCCCGGCGATCCGCGGGTCGGCGGCCAGCGCGGTGCGCTCGACCGTGAGCGCGATCGCGGCCACTTGGTCGGCGCCGGCGGCGGCGAGGCCCGGGTCGCTGAGCCCGGCGATCGCCTCGACCTCGGCCGGGCCGGGCGGGGCCGCGAACTCGTCCTCGTCGGCGACCTCGGCCGAGGCGGCGGCGCGGGCGGCGATCGCCTCGACGCCGGCGTCGGAGAAGTCGGTCCCGTAGGCGTAGCCGACTCGGTGCCCGATCCAGGCGCGGACCCCGATCCCGCTCTGGGTCGCGGCGGTGAGGCTCTCGACCTCGCCGCCGTGGACCCGCACCTCGCGGCCGGAGTCGCGGGCGGCGAAGGCCTCGGCCTGCACCGCCCCGGCGGCCTGGGCGGCGGCGACGGCGCGCTGGGCGGAGGTCGCCAGCTCGGTCACAGTTGCGTCCCCCCCACGGTCATCGCCTGGACGCGAACGTGGCCCTGGCCGGTCCCGACCGGGGCCCGCTGGCCGCCCTTGCCGCAGATCCCGGTCTTCATGAAGAAGTCGTCGCCGACCGCGTCGATCGCCGCCAGGGCGTCGAGGCAGTTGCCGATCAGGGTGGCGCCGCGACAGGGCCGGGTCACCTTGCCGCCCTCGATCAGGTAACCCTCGGAGACGCCGAAGACGAAATCGCCGGTCGCCGGGTCGACCTGGCCGCCGCCGAAGGACACCGCGTAGAAGCCGTTGTCGACGTCGGCGATGATCTGCTCGGGGGTGGCGTCGCCGGGGGCGATGTAGGTGTTGGTCATGCGCGGGATCGGCAGGTGGCGGAAGCTCTCGCGGCGGCCGTTGCCGGTCGAGGCGACGCCTTCGCGCTCGGCGGTCACGTGGTCGTAGAGGTAGGCGGTGAGGCGACCGTCCTCGATCACCTGCGTTTTCTGGGTCGGCGCGCCCTCGTCGTCGATCGCGTCGCTGCCCCACTCGCCCGGCAGGCGGCCGTCGTCGTAGGCGTTCAGCAGCGGCTGCGCGACCTGCTCGCCGAGCTTGCCGACGTAGACGCTGGCCCCCTTCTGGATGTGGTCGGCCTCGATCCCGTGCCCGGTCATCTCGTGGAAGAGGACGCCGCCGAAGCCGCCGCCGATCACGACCGGCATCGAGGCCGAAGGCGCGGGGCCGGCGTCGAGCAGGACCAGGGCCTTGCGCGCCGCCTGCTCGGCGATCAGCGCCGGGTCGTCTTCGAGCAGCTCGAAGCCGCGGTGGGCGCCGAGCGTCTCGGCCCCGGTCTCGACCGTGTCGCCGCGGCGGGCGACCGCCTGGGCGCCGATCCTGGTCCGGGTGCGGTCGTCGGAGGCCAGCAGCCCGTCGGAGTTGGCGACGGTGACCTCGCGCCGCGCCTCCGCGTACGAGGCGGTGAACTGGGCGATCTCGCCGCCCTGGGCGCGGCCGCGCTCGTCGAGCTCCCGCAGCAGGCCGGCCTTGCGCGAGGCGGCGACCGCTTCGGGCCGGTGCTCGACCGGCAGCGGCGTCACCGCCTGCGCCTGCAGCGGCCGCGACTCGCGGCGCTCGCCGCGCAGCGCCGAGGCGGCTTCGTCGGCGGCCCGTTCGAGGTCGGCGGGGTCGAGTCCGTCGACGTGGGCGAAGTAGGTGGTGCCGCCGTCGATCACCCGCACGCCGGCGCCCTCCTCGGCCCCGGACTGGACCGACTCGATCCGCGACTCGTCGATCGCCAGCGTGAAGCCGCCGCGCCGTTCGGCGAAGACCTCGGCGAAGCGGCCGCCGTTGGCCAGGGCCCGGGCGAGGACGCGCTCGCAGACCTCGGGATCGATCAGCTCGCCACTCATCGCGGTTTCCTCCCGGCGACCTCGATCAAGCGGCCGGCGGCAACGAACAGCTCCGCTCCGACCGCCGACTCGCCAGCCTGGTCGGTGCTGCGACCGTTGGCGTAATAGAGGCGGGCGAAGGGCTTGCGGGCGATGCGGCGGCGGCGCACGTAGGCGGCCGCCTCGTCGGCGTAGCCGGAGACGCGGTCGAGGAAGATCCGGTGCGGCTTAGGAGGCATCGGCGCCCCTCGCCAGCTCGCGCAGGACCGAGCGCATGTCGAAGAACATCAGCGAGGCGAGCGCGAACCGCTCGGTCACCGCGAGCGCCGCGTAGCCGGCGTGGCGCAGCGCGAAGACCTCGCCCTGCTCGGTGGCGACGTGGACCTGCTCGACCGCTTCGCGCTCGGCCCCGTCGGCGACCGCGAACAGCGCGGCCGCGTCCTCGCGCCAGCGCTCGGCCTCGCCGCTGGCGGCCAGTACGGCGCCGTCGGCACCGAGGATCGCCGCCCCGCGCAAGTCGGGCGACATCTCCGTGAGGAAGGCCAGCGCGGCCTCCGCGGAACCCCCCGGGGCGAGCGTGGCGGCAGCAGCGTCAGGCATCTAGGCGAAGATACCGACCATGACCCTCGCCCGAGCCTCCTGGATCATCACCGTCGTCGTCTGCGCCATCGCCGCCCTCGCCTTCGCGCTCAGCGGCTACACCGGCTACACGATCACCCTGGTCGCCGTGGGACTAGCCGCGGCCGTGAATCTCCTGCCCCCGGCCTAGGGACGAAGCGATGTGAAGCCGGGCCGGGTCGCTCACCGACTCGGCAGGTAGGTGTGCGCCCCGGCCCGCGGACGGAGCGGCACGAGCGGCACGAGAATCGTGTGGTTCCTTAGTCCTGCATAGCCGGACTAAGGAACCACGCGATGGAGGGATTTCGCGCTGGGTCGAGTTTCCGTCCCCCCGGGACGGAAACTCGACCCACCAGCGTCCCGCTACCCCGACCTGTAGGGGGCGTCGCGGTCCTCGTCGGGCTCGCGGAACGAGGTCTCGGGCTCGACGTGGATCAGGACCTCGGCCTGGGGGATCTCGGCCTCGATCGAGTCGCGCATCGCGTGGGCGAGCTCGTGGGCGCGCTCGAGACTGGTGCCGGAGCGGTACTGGACGTGGAAGTCGATGTGGCGGCGGCTGCCGGCGCGGCGGGCGCGGAGCTTGTGGTAGCCGGCGACCTCCGCGGTCCGGGAGGCGGCGATCGCGGCCTCGATCTTGTCCATCTCCTCGGTCGGCAGGGCTTCGTCGACCAGGACCCCGGAGGAGCGGCGCATGATCCGGATCCCCGACCAGACGATCGCCACGGCGACCACGAGGGCGGTGATCGAGTCGAAGGCGTCGGCGCCGGTGATCTCGACCAGGGCGAGACCGACGAGCACGCCCGCGGAGGTCATCGCGTCGGTCCGCAGGTGGGCGGCGTCGCCTTCTAGGGCCGGCGATTCGAGCGTCTTCGCGCGGCGGTAGAGGACCGCGGAGACGGCGAGGTTGGCAACCACCGAGAAGCCCATCACGGCGATGCCGATGCCGAGCGATTCGACCCCGGCGCCGTCGGCCAGGCGCTTGGTCGCCTCGTAGATGATCACCCCGGCGCCGACCAGGATCAGCATCCCCTCGATGTTCGCCGCCAGGCTCTCGACCTTCTCGTGGCCGTAGGGGTGCTCCTCGTCGGCCGGCTCGTCGGCTTTGCGGACCGAGATGAAGGCGATCACCGAGGCGACGAGATCGATCAGCGAGTGGATCGCCTCGGTGATGATCGCGATCGAGCCGGTGATCGCCCCGGCCGCCAGCTTCAGCGCGATCAGCAGCGAGTTGGAGACGATCGAGAGACCCGCGGCGCCGCTTTTGGTGCGGAACATGGGGTCCCCCTACCCGGCGGCGAGGTGCTCCGCGAGCAGCGCCGCGGCGCGGCCGCGATGGCTGATCGCGTTCTTCTCGGCCTGGCTCAGCTCCGAGTAGGTGCGTTCGTCCTCGGGCCCGGTGTCGTCGGGGACGAAGGCGGGGTCATAGCCGAAGCCGCCATCGCCGCGGCGCTCGCGCAGCAGGTGTCCCTCGCAGTTGGCTTCGAAGACGTGCTCGGTGCCGTCGGCGTCGACCAGGGCGAGGGCGCAGACGTAGGCGGCGCGGCGGTTGCCGCCGGCGGCGTCGACTTCGCGCAGCAGCTTGGCGAGGTTGCTCTCGTCGGTCGCGCCGGGGCCGTCGTAGCGGGCCGAGTAGATCCCGGGGGCGCCGCCGAGGTCCTCGGCTTCGATCCCCGAGTCGTCGGCCAGCACCGCCTCACCGGTTGCCGCGTGCACGGCGCGGGCCTTGATCAGCGCATTGGCCTCGAAGCTGTCGCCGTCCTCCGGCGGCATCTCCACTCCCTCCGGCAGCGGCCGCAGATCGAGCTGCGGCAGCAGTTCGAGCATCTCGGCGAGCTTGTGCCGGTTGCCCGTCGCCAGGATCACTGGTACTTCTCCTGCACCTCCCGCAGGCGGGCGATCCCACCCTCGGCCAGGCTCAGCAGGTCATCGAGGGAGGCGCGGGAGAGCGGCGTCCGCTCGGCCGTCGCCTGCACCTCGACCAGGCCGCCGTCGCCGGTCATCACCACGTTGGCGTCGACCTCTGCCCGCGAGTCCTCGCTGTAGTCGAGGTCGCAGAGGGCCTGGCCGTCGACCATGCCGACGCTGACCGCGGCGATCGAGCCGGTCAGCGGCATCGTCTCGATCACTTTCTTGTCGAGCAGTTTCTGGAAGGCCTGGCGCAGGGCGACGTAGCCGCCGGTGATCGAGGCGCAGCGGGTGCCGCCGTCGGCTTCGAGCACGTCGCAGTCGACGTAGACGGAGCGTTCGCCCAGCGCCTTGAAGTCGACGACGACTCGCAGGGAGCGGCCGATCAGGCGCTGGATCTCGACCCCGCGGCCGTCCTGCTTGCCCTTGGAGACGTCGCGCTGCTTGCGATCCCCGGTTGAGGCCGGGAGCATCGCGTACTCGGCGGTGACCCAGCCTTTGCCGCGCCCGATCATCCAGCGCGGCACGGTCTCGCTGATCGAGGCGGTGCAGATCACCCGCGTTTTCCCGACCGAGATCAGGCAGGAGCCGTCAGCGCTTTCGACGAAGCCCGGGTCGACCGTGACCGGGCGAATGTCGGCGGCGGCACGGGCATAGCTGCGGGAAGCGGTCATCGCGCCCGCGAGTCTTTCACGCCCGGCGCCTGTCGACTTCCTCCCGCACGTGGGAGAGGAAGTCGACAGGCGGCGCTCAGCTGGTCGCGAAGCGGATCAGGTCGGCGAGGGTGAATTTGCCGGCTTTCGGGCCGAGGGTCGGGCGCCAGCCCGGTTTCTTGTTGACGAACGAGTGCTTGTCGCCCTTCAGCAACCCGAGCAGCACCTCGGCAACGATCCCACCGCCGACCGGGCCGAGGTGCTGGCCGCCGCCGAGCTCGGCCTCCTTGAGGATGTAGAACCAGAGCGGCGTTTCCGCCGGGGCCCCGAGTTTTTCCCGCTCAGCGGTTTCAGCTCCATCTCCTCCGCGACCTTCTGCCCCGAGGGCAGCCCGAGCGCCTGACCGCGCTTGAGGTTACGAAAGGCGAGCGAGGACTCGCCGTCCGGGAAGCCCGGCAGGTCGAAGAGCCCGCCGGTCAGCTTCGCGTCGATCTTCTTCGAGAGCTGCGGTTTGCCCGCTTTGCCGGGGACGTCGAGGAAGAACGACCAATCGATCGTCCAGAGGCCGGGCAGTTCGCGGAAGCCCCGCAGGTCGTCGAGTTCGCCGACTTTTTCGCCGGGGATGAAGATCGGCACGTTCTGGACGGTCTGGTTGAGGTCGTAGCGCCCGCGCACCTGGCTGTGGCCGTAGCGGTAGGCGGCGGCCGAGAACTCGACCGGCATGAACGGGTTGTTTTTCGGCACGAACCAGCGCAGGTCGATCTCGACGCCCTCGCCTTTGCGTTTGACCCGGTCTTTGAGCGCGGCCTTGCCGACGATCCGCGGCAGGAAGTCCTCGAGGATCACCCACTGGTAATGCCAGCGGACCAGCCTCTGGGCGACTTCGAACTTGCGCCCCGCGGGCACCGCTTTGTCTTTGGCGACCCGCTCGGCGACCTTGTTGTGGAAACGCAGGAAGGCGAGCTGAAGCTGGCTGACGATGATGTTCTCGTCGTTGCGCGGATCGCCGATCAGGGCAACGCCCTGGACGTTGCGCTGCAGATCCGGTTCCCCTTTTTTGTTTTTCGGGTCGATCAGCAGCGTCAGCCGCTGCGGCTGGTCGTAGAGATAGGGCTGATCGGCCGGCCCCGAGCCGTAGACGCAATCGAGGTCGAAGCGGGGCGAGCGGAAGTCGGTGAGGGCGTCCGGGTCGTTCTGGCGCTGCAGCACCGAGACCGGGTCGAAGGTGATGTCGTGATCGACGAACTGGCCAAAGTAGGTGTAGGCGGAGGGAATTTTCGCGTTGTTGAATTTCGTCCCTCCGCCGCTCGGTTCGCGCATTTTCTCCGCGAGTTTCGCCAGCTCAGCGTCGTTCAGCGGTGGTGCCTCGGGGACGCCACGGAAGAGCCGGCCGAAGCGACCCTCGTGCAGGCTCGAACGGGTAACCCGTTTGATCCCCCGTGGAAGGTTTTTCCCGTGCCCTTTGTCGACCAGTTCCTGCGGTGCCATGCGAGCCTCCTGAGTGGTTGGGGATCCCTGCCCAAACCCCATCTTGCACCGCTTCTATGAACCTCGCTGTCCGGTCCGTACCCTCGGCGAACAGCGCAGTCGAACCGCTCACCTGCCTGGCGCCTTCCTCTCGCGCGTCCGAGAGGAAAGCGCCAAGCGCTCATTTGAAGGCGACCTTGTCGACCGCCTCCTTGATCTTGTTGACGATCACGTCGGCGAGCTCGGTTCCCTGTTTGCCGTTGAACCCTTTCATCGCCGCCACCATCCCGACCATCAACAGCGAGACCAGGAGGATCAGGCCGACGTACTCGACCGTCCCCTGTCCCGTCTCTCCCCCGGCCAACCGCTGGATCCGCCGCACCCGGGTGACCACGGCGGCGTGCAGGTAGCCGAGCAACGCGTAGAACATCGCATCCCCTTTCTTTCGCTTGGGACCAATGCTGGGCCGGACCCGCGCACCGAACAAGACACGCGAGCAACAATTGGGTGCCGGCTCGGTTACTTCTCTGCGAACGGCGGCCGGCGGGCAGGGCGGCGACTCCCATAAACGCACCGGCGTCGCCGCGGGTCGCGGCCAGCGTGTCGACCACGAGTCGGCCGGATACGCTGCGCGGGGTGCGGGTTCTCGTCGTCACGAACTTCATGCCTGACGAGGGGGCGCCGCAGCGGGGGCGCTGGGTCCGGGACCAGGTCGACGAGGTCCGAAAGCGGGGTATCGCGGTCGACCTCTTCGAGTTTCCGCGCGGGCGCAAGGAGTACCGGTCGGCGACGCGGCGGCTGCGGGCGCTGCTGAAGCGCGAGCGCTTCGACCTCGTCCACGCCCACTTCGGGCTCGCCGGCTGGGTTGCGAAGCTGGCCGGGGCGAAACCGCTGATCGTCACCTTCCACGGCACCGACGTGCGCCACGAGGTCGTGGGGGCGATGTCGCGGCGCCTGGCATGGCGGATCGATTTGGTCGGCGCCGTCTCCCGGGCCCTGTTCACGGAGGAGAACGGCCGCCCCGGCCTCCCCCCCGTCCCCGGCTCGGCGATCCTCCCCTGCGGCCCCAACCTCGAGCGCTTCGCTCCCCAACCGCGCGCCGAGGCTCGCCGCGCGCTCGGCCTCGAGCCCGAGGGCCGCTACCTCTTCTTCCCCGCCAACCCCAACCGGCCCGAGAAGCGCCATGATCGCGCCGCCGAGCTGGCCGCCGCCTGCGAGGCCGACCTGCTGAGCGGCGGCGGGATCGAGCCGGAGGCGATGCCAACCTGGATCAACGCCGCCGACGCGGTCCTCGTCACCTCCAACTACGAGGGCTTCGGGATGGCGGCGGTCGAGGCGCTGGCCTGCGAGGTCCCGGTCCTCGCGACCCCGGTGGGGATCGCGCCCTACGCGCTAGCGGGGATCGAGGGCTGCCTCTGCGCCCCGTTCGACGCAACGACCTGGGCGCCGCTGGCCCGCCGCCACCTCGACGCCGCCGACCCGCGCGTGGCCGGCGCCGCCCGCGCCGCGACCCTCGCCGCGGGGCCGATGGCCGAGCGCCTGATCGAGGCCTATCGCGAGGTTGTCACGGAGCCATTAGATTGAGCCTGCATGAGCACCGATAGCGGCGGGACCGGGAGCGGGAGCAGCGTCGAGGAGCGGATTGCCGAAGCCGAGCGGCGGCTGGTCGTCGCGGCCGAGGTCGCGGGCCGCGCCGAGCGCCGGGCGACCGCGGAGATCGAGGCGTTGGAAGCGGACCTGGCGAAGGTCCGCGCCGAGGCGGAGGCCGAGCGCGAGCAGCTGCGCCTGCGCCACGAGGAAGAGCTGCAGCGGGAGCGCGAGGCCAAGGAGGAGGCGATCTCCACCGCCGAGGGACGGCTGACCGAGATCGAAGCCCAGGCCGACGCGACCGAAGAGCGGATGCAGGAGGCCGAGCGCCGCGCGGTCGCGGCCGAGAACGCGGTCGCCGACGAGCGGGCGCGGGCCCGCGATGGCGCCGCCGCCTGGCTGCGCGAGCAGCTCGACACCCTGCGCCGAGAGGCTGAGGGGAAATAGCGCCAGCGCGTGAGTTCGACGTCGCCGTGGTCGGCGGCGGCGCCGCCGGGCTGTGGACGGCGCTGCGCGCGGCCGAGGGCGGCGGCAAGGTCTGCCTCGTCTCCCGCACCCCGCTCTCCCAGAGCGCCAGCTTCTGGGCCCAGGGAGGGCTGGCGGCGGCGCTCGAACCCGGCGACAGCCCGGCCGACCACGCCGCCGACACGATCGCCGCCGGCCGCGGCCTCTGCAGGCCCGACGCGGTGCGGGTGCTGACCGAAGAGGCGCCGGCGGCGGTCCGCGACCTGCAGGCGCGCGGCGTCGTCTTCGACCTCGACCACGAGGGGCGGCTGGCGCTCGGGCTCGAGGGCGGCCACAAAGCGCGGCGGATCGTCCACTCGGGCGGCAGCCAGACCGGCCACGAGATCACCTCGAAGCTGGCAGCGATGGTCGCGACCGAGCCGCGGATCGAGGTCCTGGAGCGGACATCCGCGCTGGCCCTATGGAGCGATGGCGAGCGCTGCCACGGGGTGATCGCCGACTCCGGCCCGCTGGCCGCCCCGGCGACCGTGCTGGCGACCGGCGGCGCGGCGGCGCTCTGGCGGCGCACCACCAACCCGCGCGGGGCGATCGGCGCCGGCCCGGTCTTCGCCGCCGCCGCCGGGGCCGACCTCGCCGACCTCGAGTTCTGCCAGTTCCACCCGACCGCGATCTCGCTGCCCGGCACCCGCTTCGACGGCGTCCTGATCACCGAGGCGATCCGCGGCGAGGGCGCGAAGCTGCTCGACGCCGCCGGCGAGCGCTTCACCGACGAGCTCGCCCCGCGCGACGCGGTCACCGCCGCGATCCTCGCCCAGATGCGGGCCGACGGCACGACCGCGGTGATGCTCGACCTGCGCGGGATCGACCCGACCCGCTTCCCCAACGTCTTCGTCTCGGTCACCGAGGCGGGCTTCGACCCGCGCAAAGAACCGGTCCCGGTCGCCCCCGCCGCTCACTACTTCATGGGTGGGGTAGCGACCGACATCGACGGCCGCTCCTCCCTGCCCGGCCTCTACGCGGTCGGCGAGTGCTCCTGCACCGGGCTGCACGGAGCCAACCGGCTGGCCTCGAACTCGCTCAGCGAGTGCTTTGTCTTCGGCGGCCGGGCGGCGGCGGCCGCGCTGACCGAGACCGCGGCCGGGACCCGTCCCGAGCAGCCCGAGTGGCGCTTCGACCCCCCGACCGAAGACACTCGCGACGCCGTCTGGCGCTACGCCGGCCCGATGCGGGTCCCCGACGACCTTGCGCGCCTGATCTCCAACCCTTACCCGCTGGCGCGCGCTCTGGCCAGCGCCGCGCTCGCCCGCCGCGAGTCCCGCGGCGGCCATCTGCGCAGCGACTGCCCCGAGGCCGACCCCGCGCTTGACGGCGTCCACCTCGTGCTCGGCCCCGACGGCCAGGTCCGCCAGGAGCGCTGGGACTAATAGGCATCGGCGAAACCCGCGACTGCGATCCGGCGAGCGCCGGACCAAGCGGGGCAAGGACGCAGGGAGGCCGAATAGCGGCGCTATTCGGCCGACTGAGGACGCCGCACCGCGCAGTGTCCGCCGCCGCCGGGCGCGGGCGGGGGTTTCGCCGATGCCTACTAGCCTCCCCGCCATGCTGCTCGGGGTCGACGTCGGCGGGACCTTCACCGACGCCGTCCTGCTCGATGCCGGCGCCGTGCACACGGCCAAGGTCCCGACCACGCCCGGCGAGGAGTCGGCCGGGGTGATGAGCGCGGTCGAGGCGGTCCTCGACCGGGCCGGCGCCACGGCGGGCCCAGTAGACGCCTTCGCCCACGGGATGACGGTCGGGACCAACGCCCTGCTGGAGGAACGCGGCGCCCGCACCGCGCTGATCGCCACCGAGGGCTTCGCCGACCTGCTCGAGATCGGCCGCCAGAACCGCCCCGACCTCTACCGCCTCTGCGCGCCGAAGCCGACCCCGCTGGTGCCCCACGAGCTGCGCTTCGAGGCGGCCGAGCGGACCGGCCCCGAGGGCGTCCTCACGCCGCTCGACGAGGAGGAGCCGGAGCGACTGGCGGCGCTGCTGGAGGAGAGCGGCGCCGAGTCGGTGGCGATCTGCCTGCTCTTCTCCTACCTCGACCCGAGTCACGAGCGCACGCTCGCCACCCACCTTCGCAAACGTCTGCCCGGTCTCCATATCTCCACTTCCCATGACGTCTTGCCCCGCTTCCGCGAGTACGAGCGCGGCTCGACCACCGCGATCGACGCCTACCTCAGCCCCCTGCTCGGCCGTTACCTCGGCCGCCTCAGCGAGGCCTGCGCGAGCGCCGGGTTGCCGGAACCGCTGGTTATGCAGTCCTCCGGCGGCGTCGCCCCCGCCGCCGAGGCGGCCCGCGCCGGAGCCTGGAGCGTGCTCTCCGGGCCGGCCGGCGGCGCGGTCGGCGCCGGCCTCCTGGCCCGCGCCAGCGGCGACGGCAACGCCCTCGGGTTCGACATGGGCGGCACCTCCTGCGACGTCTGCGTCGTCGAGGACGGGGCCGTGCGCCGCACCGAGTCCCGCCAGATCGACGGCCGCACGATCCAGCTGCCGATGGTCGACGTGCACACGGTCGGGGCCGGCGGCGGCTCGGTCGGCTG